>JAEEGF010003759.1_pt1 | contig 10438 bp, 6 predicted proteins | sample 9134171 | NCBI WGS metagenome assembly JAEEGF01 (sample SAMN16246542, study PRJNA631951) | gut metagenome | biome: gut microbiome; feature: rumen; material: AP-attached | host: Bos | place: Iran: Karaj | collected 2018-10 | reverse complement strand
TGATAATTGCTTCCCTGATGTGTTCGCACACCAGCTCCCGCAAAGGTTTATAACTGTCCAGACGAATCTGTTCCAGATGACCGCTCATACATTCTTCCTCCCCGTCATATACGCAACCGCAGTTTCCAGACGCTGCGCCTGCAGTATCCCGGCAATTTTATCACCGTTTTCTTTATCTTTTACGATTCCAAACACCGTAGGACCGCTGCCGCTCATCATGACCGGCCCAGCCCCGTTTTCCAGCATCTGCCGCTGAATCTCCCCGATTTCCGGATGGACGCCTGCCGTCACCGGCTCCAGCACGTTGCCAAAGCGCCGCAGCACGCCCTGCACATCGCCGTCCCGAACCGCCTGCGCCATTCCCTCAATATCCGGATGAACCACATTTTTCTGCTTGTCAAACTCCCGGTAAGCCCAGGGCGTGGAAATTTCCAGCGGTGGTTTCGCCAGCACCAGCTGTAGCGGCGGTAAATCCGGCAGAGGGGCCAGCACCTCGCCCCGGCCGGTTGCCAGCGCCGTTCCCCCGGCTACGCAGAAGGGAACATCCGACCCCAGTTTCGCGCCCAGCCGTTCCAGTTTTTCCCCGGACAGATCCAGCTCCCAGAACCGGTTCAGGCCCCGCAGCACCGCGGCGGCGTCTGTGCTTCCCCCGGCCAGCCCGGCCGCCAGGAACACCTTTTTTTCTATATGGATATGCACCCGCGGCTCCCGGTGGGCATACTCCCCCATAAGCACCGCTGCCTTCCAGGCCAGGTTGGAAGGTCCTCCCTCCAGACCGGCCAGGTCCGTGGTCACTTTCAGTTCCGGACTTTCCGTAAAGGTTACCGTATCCGCCAGGCTGATCGTCTGCATCACCATGGCCACTTCGTGGTACTTGTCCGGACGCAGCCCCAACACGTCAAGCCCCAGATTGATTTTGGCATACCCTGTTTCAGTCAGCTTCATTCACGATTTCCTTATCTCTCCGGCAACCCGCGCGTTATGTGAAAACAGTCCGACCGGATTGCCTTGCCCAAAAGCCAAAATAATACTGTATACAAAATACCTATCATATTTTAGCACATTACAGCCATTTTTTAAATATTTGCTTCGGAAAAAAATGATTTTGCCAAACTGAACCGGCCAAATACTTTAAACCACCCCCTTGCATTTTTTTGCGGGAGTGGTATGCTATGTAAGTATTTTCTTTTTCCGGCCGGCTCCGGTCAGCCGGCACCAATGATCCCCTGACAAACCAGAACGGCTTCCATCACAGGGATCCATATATAAGGAGCTATATAATGAATAAACAAATAAAACGTTACCTCACGATTACATTGGGAACCTGCATCTCCGGCATCGCGCTGAACGCGTTCTTCCTGCCCCACCACTTATTAAGCGGCGGCATCACCGGCCTGGGCATGATCCTTTTCTACCTGTTCGGCTGGCAGGTCAGCGTCACCAACATTATTTTCAATATCCCCCTGTTCTTCCTGGCCTATAAGCTCATGAGCCGCAACTATTTCATCAGCGGCATCTACGGAACCCTGGTCCTGTCTTTCTTCCTGCAGCTGTTCGCGCCGCTGCAGCAATTGACACAGGTCCACGACCCCATGCTGGGCTGTATCGCCGGCGGCGTGCTCCACGGCATCGGGCTGGGCACCCTGTACCGGGTGGGCGGCAGCACCGGCGGCAGCGATATCATCGGCGCCATCGTCCAGAAATTTTACAGCATCAGCATCGGCACCACCGGTTTCCTGATCAACATCGTGCTGCTGACGGCAGGGGCTTTCTTCTTCGGACTGGAACCGGCTCTCTACACCCTCACCGCCTACTTCATCGTTTTCAAAGTATCCAACGCCTTCACCGACGGCTTTGACTTCAAGAAAAATATTATCATCATCAGCGACCATAACGAAGAAATCGCCGAAGCAATCATCAAAATCGTAGGCCGGGGCGTCACCTATATCGAAGGGGAAGGCGCCTACACCCACCAGCACCGGAAACTGCTGTTCTGCGTGGTCAAGCTGACCCAGGTGGCCAAAATCAAACAACTGGTCAAAAAGCTGGATCCCTTTGCCTTCATGATCGTGCAGGATGCCAGCGACGTATTCGGCCGTGGCTTCACCCAGCGCACCGACCACACCGTGCAGCGTCCGCCGGAACTACGCACCGGCTGGAGCGAAATGGGCGAAGCGGAAAAAGTGTAGCGGCAGCTAAAAAAACTTGCCGTGGCGGATATATAACCTGTGACCAAACGCCGCGATTGCCTGACCCCCTCTCTGTATATTCAACCCAAGAGCATTTTTTGCCCTGAGGAAAAAACCCGGCCCGGCAAACTTTCTTATGATTTTTACATCAGGGTCCAAACTAATCCCACAAGTCTGGTACAGGAGTCTCAGATATCCGACATCCTCTGCCGGAAATGCAACCGTTTTCACCGCATACAGATCTGCCTCCGCGGCATTATCGGAAATCACTCTGAAACCCAGGTCAACATCGTCACCTTGAATCGGTCCGTCCTTTTCCATCCCGTAAAAAGCGTCCACAATACTAAGATCAGGCTGAACCGCAACAACAAGATCGTGAACGACTTTTGAAAGATACGGATGGTATACCGACTTATTAAAATCCGGCAGACAGCCAAACAGATTTTTGCATGCGCCAGTATAGCCGGTAATGTCATGTGTTTTCAGATTGCTCAGGGAGATGCGGAAATCCGCTTCCATTAATGTCCGGGAAAGAAAGAGCTGCCTTTCACCTGAAGTATAGAATTTAAGCTTTTTATCTTTAACCCGGACCAGACGATCCCGGGTCAGATCCAACAGCCTGACCCGCTCCGCAACCGGGCCAGGCAGGTTAAGACTCTCCGGCAGACCAAGGTGCTCAAATTTCAGGTAGGCAAAACCGTAACCCAACGTGTCCGCTTCCCCGATATAAATCGTTGCGTGCGGATTTTCACCAGCCAGGAAAAGAATACAGGACCGCAACAGGAAAAGATCACTGTTGGCATGCGTCTTCGAATCCGCATACGCTCCCGCCGTAAAATTCGGCTTGATCACGATGGTCTTCGCTCCGTCAATCTTTTTTCTGAGGTTTAGGCGGTCAACGATTTCCTGCCATTCTTCGGCGATGATGATCCGGTTTTCATTCAGGTAAATCATTTGTAATCTTTCTCCAAACACATATATTTTCAGGGGTTCGCAAGGAAGCAACAATAAGCAGTTCCCGTTCTCTGTCCGTTAAACGGATACGGCACGTTTTTCCTGTTTTTACAGAATGCTGCCTTATGGTATAATTTGTAAAAAAGCAGTTTTCATACGGGGTGAACGGAATGAAATTTTTGAAATCTGTATTAGGGATCCTGCGTACAAACAAAGACGTTTATGACAACGGCAACAGCGATATATCAGTAAACACTGCAAAGCGGGGGAACCAGCAGAATCTGGCAGAAAAAATTCTGACAGCCCAAAACGGAAAAACACACTTATTTGCAACAGGCCAGGCCGGGTTCATTATTAAAAGCGCCGGAGATCAGTTACTGGCTATCGATTTGTATCTTTCCGAAGGTGAGAAACAGTTTAAGGGGGATAACGGTTTTAAACGGTTGCTGCCGGTGATATTGCAGCCGGGTGCACTGCTTTTTGATGTTGTGATCTGCACACATCCGCATTTCGATCATTTTGATACAGCCTCTGTGCCGGTTATGCTGAAAAATAAAAGAACAAAACTGTTTTGTTCCGCTGACTGCGGGAAGCTCGTCAGAAAGCTCCGGATGGGTCGTAATAAAGAGCAGATACAGTATATAAAACCGGGCGACCATGTCACATCCGGTGATTTTGATATTATGTTTGTGAACTGCGACCACGGAACAAGCGCTCCGGATGCCGTTGGCGTGGTTGTTAAAGTGGACGGCAAAACAATCTACGAGGCAGGCGACACATGCCTGCGTCTTGACAGGATCAGTGAAATCCCCCAGCCTCTGGATGTTCTGATAGCACCTGTAAACGGCGCCTATGGAAATATGAATGAAGCAGAGTGCGCCATGCTTGCCGAAGCGCTGCAGCCAAAAGTTACCGTTCCCTGTCATTATGGCATGTTTGCTTTTCACCACGGAGATGTAGGCTTATTTTATGAAATTATGAAAGAAAAACGACTGCCGTTGCTGATCATGCAGCAGGGAGAACATTTCATCTTATAAATAAAATAGTGTTTACCGGCAGAAAAGTGACGGGCAGCTTTCAAATAACACGGCAGTCAAAATACGTCTGAAACGTAATACGTTCTTTTTATACAAAAACTCCTTGATTCGCATAGCGCGTCAGGGAGTTTTGTATTTTCACTTTACGCCGTATACAATTCGCCGCAACGGCAATTTTATTCTTCTTTTTTCTCTTCCTCAGCCGGACGGAATTCCGCATCGGTGGCGGCAGCCCCGTCTTTCACTTCTTTGCCCAGGGCGCCGCTTTCCATGCCAGCCGCAGCCGAAGCCGCCGTCCACCGGGCCTGTTTGGCCGCCAGTTCTTCCGCTTCCCGGCGGGCCTTTTCCTCATCCTTCACCCGCTGTTCCGCGTTGCGGGATTCGGCCTCTTCCGCCGCTCTGCGAACGGCTTCCACCGGATCTTCGTTATTCAGGACCGCCATGAATTCCACGCCGGTAATGGTTTCTTTTTCCAGCAGGTAACTGGCCAGACGGTCCAGTTCCTCCCGGTGTTCCCGCAGAATAGCCAGGGCCTTCTGGTGCGCTTCCTTAATAATCTCCATGACCTTTACGTCCACCTTCTCCAGGGTGGCTTCGCTGCAGGTCAGGGTGGCATCGCCGCCCAGATACGCATTGTGGATGGTCTCCATCCCCATCATGCCGAATTCTTCCGTCATGCCGAAGCGGGTCACCATGGCCCGGGCCAGACGGGTCGCCTGTTCAATGTCGTTGGAGGCCCCCGCGGTCATGTGGTTGAACACCACTTCTTCCGCAGCCCGGCCGCCGGTAAAGGTCACGATCTTGGTAAACAGGTCTTCCTTCGTGTAATTCAGTTTTTCCTGTTCGTCCACCTGCATGGTGTAACCCAGGGAACCGTTGGTATGGGGAATGATCGTAATCTTTTCCACGGGGGCGCTGTGGGTCTGGCTGGCAGCCACCAGCGCGTGCCCGATTTCATGATACGCGGTATTCTTCTTTTCCTCTTCGGAAATCACCATGTTCTTGCGCTGATACCCGGCGATGATGATATCCACCGCCTGCTCCAGGTCGGCGTTGGTCACTTTGTCCCGGCTGTTGCGCACGGCGCACAGGGCCGCTTCATTGATGATGTTGGCCAGTTCCGCGCCGCTGGCGCCGGGGGTGGAGCGGGCGATCTTTTTCAGATCCACGTCGTCCTGCATCTTTACATCTTTGGCATGGACTTTCAGGATCGACTCACGGCCGTTCACGTCCGGCAGTTCCACCGGAATGCGGCGGTCAAACCGGCCCGGGCGCAGTAACGCTGCATCCAGGGATTCCGGACGGTTGGTAGCCGCCAGGATGATGACGCCCTTGCTGCCGTCGAAGCCGTCCATTTCGGACAGCAACTGGTTCAGGGTCTGCTCCCGTTCATCGTTGCTGCCGAAGGCGCCGCTGTCACGCTTTTTGCCGATGGCATCGATTTCGTCGATAAATACGATACAGGGAGCCTTTTTCTGGGCTTCCTTGAACAAATCACGGACACGGGCCGCGCCCATGCCCACAAACATTTCAATAAATTCGGAACCGGAAATGCTGAAGAACGGAACCTTCGCTTCCCCGGCGATAGCCTTGGCCAGCAGGGTCTTACCGGTACCGGGAGGCCCCACCAGCAGCGCGCCCTTCGGCATGGTAGCGCCGATCGACGAATACTTGCCGGGGTTGTGCAGGAAGTCCACCAGTTCCACCAGGGCTTCCTTGGCTTCGTCCTGACCGGCCACATCCGCAAAGGTGACGCCGGTCTGGGCCTGCATGTACACCTTGGCATTGCTCTTACCGAAGTTGCCCATGCCGCCGAAGCCCTTGCCGCCCATGTACCGCATAATGAGCTGGCCGATCACGATAAAAAATATAATAGGAAGAACCCAGTTATAAATCAGGCTTTCCAGAGGGCCGCTCTCTTTGGGGATGACCTGGGAAAACGTCACCTTGCTCTTCATCAGCTTTTCTACCAGCTGGTTGTCCTCCACCCGGCCGGTGACGTAAATCTTCTTATCTTCCGGATCCTTGGCCGTGGCCGCGATCCGCTTGTCGCTGATCTCCACCTTGGCGAACTTTCCTTCGTCCACCATCTGGATAAAGGAATCGTACGACAGGTCCGTGACCTTGGTCTTGAACATGGAAGGGAACACCGACGTGTTCAGGAACATCAGCACGACCAGAGCCAGTATGTAGTAATAATACAGCGGCCTCTTGCCACTATCGTTATTGTTATTCATAAACCTATTCACCCCGCAAAAGAATGTTATCAGAAACCGCCGGCTGTAGTAACCGGCAACACAATCCGCCTGTTTAATACAGAAATATAACTATAATAATATGATATCTCATTCTATCGCGAAACGATATCTATGACAAGTGAAATAATTGAAAAATCAAAAAGTCAATCTTTTGTATGAAGACCATTATATAAAATTTATAATTAAAAACAAATCGTGCAAGGACTAAACAAAACATCGGAAGTGTTTGTGTAATTCCATGAGGCGAAATGCGCCGTCGCGGCGAGACTGTCTGAGGGGCGCAGCCCCGAGTTTCGAAGCCGCAGGCGCATAAGTCCATGGAATAGCAAACACGTACGGTTTTGTGAAGCCTTGCACGTAATTGTTTTTAAATCAATTTTATTTAATTCTTCGAATCGATCTCCAGCAGGCAATCCCCGCTTTCAATGCGGCTGCCGGCCTGCACATGGATCTGGCCGATGATACCGCTGATGGGCGCCGCGATGGTGGTCTCCATCTTCATGGCCTCGGTGACAAGGAGCGGCGTTCCCTTGGTTACGCTCTGGCCCTTTTCCACCAGCAGTTTCACCACGGAACCGGACAGGGTGGCCCCTACTTCGCCCGGGTTGCTCTTATCCGCTTTCTTGCGGGTCACGTTCTCCGTCTTCACGTTCTTGTCAAAGATTTCCAGTTCACGGGGCATGCCGTTGAATTCAAAGGAAACGGTCCGTTTGCCGTTTTCATTGGGTTCGCTGATATGGACCAGCTTGATGATGACCACTTTGCCCTTTTCAAGCTCGACTTCAATTTCTTCGCCGATTTTCATGCCGAAGAAGAAGGTAGGTGTATCCAGCACGCTTACATCGCCATACTCTTCGCACCGGGCTACCCACTGTTTGAACACATCGGGATAGAGGCAGTACGAGGAAACCGCTTCGTCGGTGGTGGGCGCGTTTATGGCTTCCAGCTTCTTCCGTACCTCTTCAAAATCAACGGGGGGCAGCACAGCGCCCGGACGCTGGCTGATGGGTTCTTTCCCCTTCAGCACAATCTTCTGCAGGCGTTTCGGGAAACCGCCATACGGCGTGCCGATACGTCCTTCAAAGAACTCAATGACGGATTTCGGGAAGTCCATGGTATCCCCGTTGGCATACACATCCTCTTCCGTGATTTCGTTCTGCACCATGTACAGGGTCATGTCGCCGACGACTTTGGAAGAAGGCGTAACCTTGATCAGGTCGCCGAACATCATGCTGACCCGGTGGTACATGTCCTTAATATCCTCCCAGCGGTCCAGCAGCCCCAGGGCAGCGGCCTGCTGCTTCAGGTTGGTGTACTGCCCGCCGGGCATTTCGTGGATGTAGGTTTCCGGATTGGGGAAGTTCTCCGTTTTGTCCGCTGCTTTGTAATACGGACGGATGGTCTCCCAGTACCGGGAGAATTCATTCAGGGCGTCTACGCTCAGCTTGGGCTGGCGGGGATGTCCTTCCAGCGCATAATACAGGCTGGCGGCGGAAGGCTGGCTCGTCCCGTTGCTCATGGCGCTCATGGCCACGTCCACGATATCCACCCCGGCGTCGATGGCCCGGGCATAGGTGTAGATGGTGTTGCCGCTGCCTTCATGGCTGTGCAGGTGGATGGGCACCGTCACCGCGTCCTTCATGGCGCTGATCAGTTCATAGGCAGCCTGGGGTTTCAACAGACCTGCCATATCCTTAATGCAGATGATATTGGCGCCGGCCCGTTCCAGTTCCTTCGCCATATCCACAAAATACTTCAGGTTGTATTTGTCCCGTTCCGGATCCAGGATATCCCCGGTATAGCACAGGGCCGGTTCCGCCACCTTGTTGCATTCCCTGGCAGCCTCGATGGAAAGGCGCATATTGTCCAGACTGTTCAGGGAATCGAAGATACGGAACACGTCCACGCCGTTTTTGGCGGACAGGCGGATAAACTCCTTCACCACGTTATCCGGATAGCTGGTGTAACCGACGGCGTTGGCACCCCGCAGCAGCATCTGGAACAGCACGTTGGGGGCCGCTTCCTTAAACTCCTGCAGACGGCGCCAGGGGCTCTCGTCCAGGAACCGGTAGGCCACGTCGAAGGTGGCGCCGCCCCAGCACTCAAAGGAGAACAGTTCCGGCAGCTTGCCGGCGGTGTCTTTGATGACCCGCAGCATATCCAGCGTGCGCAGGCGGGTAGCGAACAGGGACTGGTGGGCGTCGCGGAAGGTGGTATCCGTCAGCAGCACTTCTTTCTTTTCCTGCACCCACTTGGCCAGTCCTTCCGGTCCTCTGGCGTCCAGGATCTGTTTCGTGCCGGAAGGCAGGTCGCCTGTAAAGGGTTTCGGCATGTTCATGGGCGCGTAGTCCGGCTTCGGCATGACGCCCACATTGGCGTATCCGTTTACGGTGATATCCCCGATATAATGCAGCAGTTTGGTACCCCGGTCACGTCCTTCCGGGAAGTGGAACAGCTCCGGCGTCTCATCCAGGAAGTTCGTGGTATAGGTACCGTTGACAAAATGCGGATGCTGCAGCAGGTTCTCCAGGAACGCGATGTTGGTCTTCACGCCGCGGATACGGAATTCCTTCAGGCAGCGCAGCATCTTGGTAATGGTGATGTGATGGTTCAGGCCCCAGGTGGTCGCCTTCACCAGCAGGGAATCATAGTACGGGGTGATGACGGAGCCGGTAAAGGCATTGCCCGCGTCCAGACGGATGCCCATGCCGCCGCCGCTGCGGTAGGCGATGAGCTTGCCCGTGTCCGGCATGAAGTTGTTCAGCGGGTCTTCCGTGGTGATACGGCACTGGATGGCTTCGCCCCGGATGCCGATCTTGTCCTGCTCAGGAATGCCCACTTCCGGACTGTGGATGCCGTAGCCTTCCGCGATGCGGATCTGGCTCTGGACGATATCAATACCCGTAATAGCTTCCGTAACGGTATGTTCCACCTGGATACGGGGATTTACTTCAATAAAATAGAACTCGTCGTCGGCAGTGGCCAGAAACTCCACCGTACCCGCGCTGACATAATCCACATTTTTCATCAGCTTCACAGCCGCGTCGCAGATCCGCTTGCGCAGTTCGGGCTTCACGAAGGTGGCCGGCGCCATCTCCACTACCTTCTGGTGACGGCGCTGCACGGAGCAGTCGCGCTCGTACAGGTGCACGATTTCGCCGTATTCGTCCCCCAGGATCTGCACTTCGATATGTTTCGGGTCTTTTAAATATTTTTCCAGATAAATCTCATCGTTGCCAAAGGCTTTCAGCGCTTCGGATTTAGCCAGGGCATATGCGGTATCCACTTCCTCCGGGGAATTGACCGCGCGCATGCCGCGGCCACCGCCGCCGTTGACCGCCTTGATTAAAAGCGGATAGCCGTATTTCTCACCGAAAGCCCGCACCTCTTCCACGGAAGAAATGGGACCGTCGCTGCCCGGAACCATGGGAATGTCCGCCAGTTTCGCCTGGACGCGTGCGTTCACCTTGTCGCCGAACATGATCAGGTGTTCCACCCGGGGACCGATAAAGATGAACCCTTCTTCGGCACAGCGCTTGGCCAGCTCGGCATTTTCCGACAGGAAGCCGTAACCGGGATGGATGGCATCCACATCATGTTCGTGGGCGATCCGCATAATATCTTCGATATCCAGATAGGCTTCCACCGGGCCCTTGCCCCGGCCTACCAGATACGCTTCATCGGCTTTATTGCGATGCAGGGATAAGGTATCCTCTTTGGAAAAAATCGCAATGGTGTGAATCCCCAGTTCGTTACAGGCGCGGAAAACGCGAATGGCGATCTCGCCCCGGTTCGCAACTAAAACCGTCTTAATCTTTCTCATCATGTCTCCTCCTTGGAATGATCAGGCTATCGGGCAAAACCGGCGGAACAGGAAGCGTGCGTCCGATTACGCAAAAGTATAAAACCGGCGTCCCTCAGATATTGGCTCTATTGTATTATAAGAAGTTTACAAATTCAACCGCTCAAAGCCATGTATACATTATTCTTGTAAATTTAA
>JAEEGF010010266.1_pt1 | contig 10439 bp, 10 predicted proteins | sample 9134171 | NCBI WGS metagenome assembly JAEEGF01 (sample SAMN16246542, study PRJNA631951) | gut metagenome | biome: gut microbiome; feature: rumen; material: AP-attached | host: Bos | place: Iran: Karaj | collected 2018-10 | reverse complement strand
TTCTCTGGAGGTGCATTTTACCCTTTCCGACTCCACGTGAAGGAAATACCTTTGCATCAAGAAATGGTCTCAGTAACCGGTTCAGTCACATGGATCAGCCACAGCCCCTCCGTCATCGGTATGAACCCGGATCCAAGGCGACAAAGGGATGAATAGCACGCCTATCGCTACCGGCCGGAAAGAACCAAAGAAGCGGTGAGACAGCCGGCACAGCGCCGGAAAGCGGATGCCACTCCCCTCCTTGGAACGGCGGTCAGGGGACGCCCCCGGTTCACCGACAGGTGTGGAAAAAGGAAGGGACACGTCGGAAGCAGGTGCGAGTTAGGCGGAGCTTCGCGTCGGAGGAGCTCTCCCCATACAGATTCTCTGCCGTCCGGATAATCTCCGGGTCAAAAGAAAAGGAATTCTCGGCCAGTCGGCCGCTTCCGTGAAATCCCGATGTACCTCGCCGAATTCATTGGCGCTTTCACAACGGATATTGAACGTCAGTCTACTTTCCAATGACACAAGTATCTCCAAGCCATCGCTGACTTGGAGATACTCGATGGAATCCAGAGTTTCTCTACGCGTGATGGTGGAAGGCGTAGAGTTCGTATTGGCAGAACCCGCTACGCTCCTTGTAGCCCAGCGGAGATGCGATCTTGTTCTTCTTCAGCCAGGCTCCGATGCCGGGCAGGTTGTTCTCGTCGACGAACGCCAGACGGTCAGTCTGGAGAAGGCTGCCGAGGTTGACAGTGATGACTGCATAGAGATCATCGTCCGGAACGGTGTTCATCAGGACGGCCAGGGTCCCGTTGTTACGGTAGCTGTCGAAGGAGAGTTTCACTTCAGTGTTTTTGAACTTGAGAGTTTTCATGACTTAAAACTTGTTTTGGGTTTCTTCAGCGAAGGAGTAGTAGGAGTTATCCGAAAGGATGATGTGATCGAGAAGCGAGATATCGAAGATGTCGCAAGCCTTCTTGAGCTTGTTCGTCTCGTTCATGTCAGAGGCACTCGGGGCGGGATTCCCGCTCGGGTGGTTGTGGAAGAGGATGATCGCGGTAGCGTTGCAGAGGAGCGCTTCCTTGATGATGCGCCGGTGGTCGATCTGCGTCGACTTGATGGTGCCGACTGTAATCATCTTCTTTGCCAGCGGGAGGTGGGCTCCGTTTAGGAGGAGGATCCAGGACTCCTCGTGATCGAGGTCACGGAAGTCTTCGCGCAGGTAACCTGCTGCCTGGGCCGATGCTTTGATCGGGGTGTCGGGTGTGTAGAGTGCTTGCTTCTTCATAATGCTACGGTTTGATGGTGAAACATCTTTTTTTACGCAGCTGGTCATACGTCACCCTGCAGGACATCAGCAAGGCAAGGTGGAGAGCGAAGCGGACCTTGCCGGGATGTCCGGGTGACAGAACTTTGCGAAGTGAAAGGAGATGTCATCATACCGGAGTTGAAGGAGCAGCTATTCGTAGCACACTCCCCTTCCGATGTTTCGGACGGCAGATAGACGAAGACCGTGACGACAGAATAACGCGGAGGACTTCCAAAGAAGGTGATTCAGCCGCAATCGAGGTGGTAATCCGCAAACAGCGTGATGGAGGTTCCGCAGATCATCTTCAGAGGCAGAACGAATGAAGAATAATTGACATCCGAGAGCGACGATTCACTGGTGAAACAAGTCATGAAAATGGACTCGGGTCAAAAGAAAATGAGAGTCATTAAAACCGCTATTGTATGGTGCAATGATATAGATATACCATACTGAATGTACAGGTATGAATAATCCCCGATTCGAATAGTAATCGGTTGTAAAAACTGTGTACTGACGGGTTCTGATGAAACCGCTATAATCCTTTTCTTTTGACCAGAAAGACGGTTATTACCGCTTGTAAATCCGGAGGAAATTCTTACCTTTGATTCCGGGCAGGTGAATGCCTGAACGATGGTAGAAATCGGTTGCTTTTTAGAGCTTCAATTTCTTGTGCTAGAGCAAGTTCCAAAAGACGTCACCGATGCAATTGTATAGGCAGATTTATACAGTTTGGTAGCAGTTTTTTTACGAGTTTTGCGTACCACTTTTCTACCACGCTCTCTGTAACTCATTGATTATCAATGAGTTTAACATTCTGCATCGGGAAATAAAAGTTGCCTCTACGAAAAATACCCCGGCAGTCCAGATGGATTGCCGGGGCCTATTCTTTACCGATAAACGGAAACTTACTTGATGGGATAGCGAATAACCGTCTTCAGCTTCTCAGCTGACGTCTTCCTCGGATCGCTAAGATATATCTCATGGTGTCGGCGGATGTCATCGATGGCTATTTGATATCCTTGTTTCCGGGCATATTCCACCATCGATTTGATGGTCGCTGGTTCGTCGTCATATGAGCCGATGTGCATGCATTGCACGCATAGGCCCTCATCGTAACGGAGGAACTCTACCTGCGAGAAGTCCATTTTCTTCTTTCTAGTCGCTTCGCTGATGGCCCATTGAACATCTTTCTCCGCGACGAAATTGGGTAGCCGGATCATCGAGATGAAAGAGAATCCATCTTTGTCGGCATAATCTATCTCGCCATTCTCAGCCCACCACAGACCTTCGAGCGGAGGGACGACATACTCGAAGAATCCCTCTATCCGATAATCGTTCTTGTAACTCATTTTCAGAGTGTATGCTATCCCGTAGAGTAGCTCCAGAGCGTGTTTATAGGCTCCATCTTCTTCGTTCGGATCACCTTTGCCGCGGACTGCCAGATAGTTTATGACGGGCACCGTCACTATGGTCGGCGTGGCTGCCGGGAGATAGAACTCTTTAAACTCCTTTTTGAAATCAAATGCCATAGTTATCGAAATAGCAGCTGTCTAACTCATATTCCAAAGATACGCCATTTTCCGCTCTGAAGCAATAATACGGTCAGCAAGCCGGCGCTTATGCCTTCTCCACCGGCACCTGGATGATGGTCAGCCATTTGTCGGCATCTTCCTGGTTCCACATACCATCGACATAACAGGCTCGGGGCGCTCCGACGATGCTGTAGCCCTCCTTTTCCAGGAAGGCGAAAAGGTCCAGATAGGACTGATACAGCCTGTCATACGGGCCGAAGACCTTCAGGCAGGCGGCCAGCGGCACCTCCGGAATGTCCTTGAACTGGATGATGGCCGAGTCGGTGCCTTTCCTCGTCACTTTCTCACAATATTCGATGTCGATGTCCTGCGGCTTGTAGCCGCCGTGCTCGATGGTGTAGCAGTAGCCGGGCTCCGGACATTCGCAGCCCAGACGAGCCATTTCCGGGCCGATGACCTCGCAGCAGAGGCGGCCGAGATCCTGGAAGGAAGGGATGATGGTGCGATGGCTGGCCACCGTAATGGCAGGCAGCGCTTCAAAGTAAACTTTTTCCATTTTGTGCAATTTCTTTTGGGAAGCCACCACCGCCCGCAGCATGCGCCGCCGCTCCTTCAGATCAGCCAGTTCCTCTTCGCACGCAAGTATCTTCTGCTCAAGCGATTCCACCGAAGGAAAATGGCTCTCATCGTCCCACAGGTCCCGGATTTCTTCCAGAGAATAGCCGAGACTCTTGAGTGTGGTGATGCTCTGGATCTTCTGCAGTTGCCCCACGGCATAATAGCGATAACCCGTGTCCCGGTCCACAATCTCCGGGACCAGCAGGTCAATCTCCTCGTAATGCCTGAGGGCCCTTACGGTCACCCTGCCAAGGCGGGTGAACGAATTTCAAATGATGCATAGGTATAATGGTTATTGTAGTTTCAGCCCGGGGGGTGGTCCCGACGGCAAAATTATGGAAAAGGAAACACCGCCGGTAAAAGGGATGTTTCCTTTTCTGCATCAAATGTTGCCATGTGTCTTCCGTTGCATCATTTGCAACATGGGAAGGATTGTGTCCGGTTGCGTTCCGTTTACTTGTTCCGGTATTCCGACGGGGTCATGCCGGTATGCGTCTTGAAGAACCGGTAGAAGAAGGACTGGTTGGGAATGTTGAGCCTGAACACGATCTCCTTGATGGGCATGTTCGAGTATTTGAGCATGTTCTTCGCTTCCAGGATGACGAATTCGTCGATCCAGTCGGGGGCGGAACGGCCCGAGGCCTGTTTGACCAGCTTCGAAAGATACTTGGGAGTCAGGCAGAGCTTGTTGGCATAGAAAGTCATCCCGCGTTCCTTTGTGTGGTACTCGTTGACGAGGGAGAGGAAGTTTTCAAAGATTTGATTCAGCCGGGCCGATTTCTGCTCGGCTTCCTGTTTCCGCGCATGGTCCACCTGGGCAGCCCACACATCCGCACTCAGGTAGGTAAGCGAGGTCAGCAATGAGCCGATGATCTCTCGCTTGTTTCCGAACGGCGTGGAGACGACTTTCCGGGCCAGGTTGAAATAATCGTTTGCCATGGAGAGCAGGAACTCGTTCAGGGTGATGCAGGGATTGTCCAGCAGATGCAGGTTGTCCTGGAAGACCTTCGCAAAATCGAACCGGATACTGGACATGAACTCACGCGATATCAGCGCGAAGATCAGCTCCGTATCAGAAAGCCGGTTCTCGTCGTAGTTGGAGAGCTTGACGATGTTGCCGGGGACCAGAATCATCAGGGAGTTCTCGTGGACCTCGTAGGAATTGAGATTCACGTCCACGGAAAACCTCCCTTTCTTCAGGAAGAAGATGATGAATCCGTCGAAGCGGAGGGGGTACTGGAGCATCCGAAGGATGGACTCGTTCTTTTCCACCTGCTTGCCGCTGACTTCGCCCAGAAGGAAGTCGTCGCCGAGTTCATATTCGTCGATGATGGGGGCCAGCGCTTTGATCTGCTGGAGGCTGATGGTTTGTAAGGTATTGTTCATTTTTATCTTTATTTCGCTTTCCGCAAAGGTAACTTATTTTTCGTAAATATATCAAAATTTCGCAAAATTCTACCTTTAGATACTAAATGCGCCAATTTGGAGCTTTTTAATTGCACTTTATGGCAGTATCTTTGCACCGTCATTCGACAAAACGAAACAGACGAAAAATGTCAAAAGGTATAAATATGAAAAGAACGTCTCTTCTTCTTGCGCTGCTCCTGCCTGTGCTGCCCATCGCGGCCCAGCCGCAGCGCCTGACCCTGGACGACTGCCGCGAGATGGCCGTCCGTGCGGACAAGGACCTCGACCAGGCCCGGACCCGGATCGAAATGGCCGGCTATGACCGGAAGATCGCGCTTGCGAACTATTTCCCGAACATCAGCGCAACGGGCGCGTATATGTATAATGACAGGGACATCGCCCTCATCAGCGAGGAGCAGTCGGCGCTTCTGACCGGCGCCGGCACCCTTATGCAGGCCCAGCTCGAAGGGGCCGTGGGTGCTGCCGGACAACAACTCTCCGGCGCGATGAACCAGGCTATGACCCAGCTCATGACCGCCATCCAGACCAACCCCGCCCTTGCGCAGGAATACATGACCAGCCCGATGTGGCAGACGGTCCTCGGAATGCTCCAGAAGGTGGATCCCTCCGCCCTCATGGGCAACCTCCCGAACATCGCCGATCCGGTGAACGCCATCGGCGCCGACATCGACAAAGCCCTCCATCCGGACCTTCACAACGTCTGGGTGGGAGCCGTGACGGTGCAGCAGCCCGTTTTCGTGGGCGGCAAGATCATCTATTCCAACAAGATGGCGGCCCTGGCGGAGGATCTCGCCAAATCCAAGTATGACCTGGAATATGCGCAGATCGTCCTGGATGTGGACCAGGCATACTGGCAGATTGTCTCCATCGCCGGGAAGAAGCGCCTGGCCGAGTCCTATGCGGACCTGCTTCACGCCCTCCAGGCCGATGTGGCCGCCTCCGTCCAGGCCGGCGTCATGACCGAGTCCGACGCCCTCCAGATCAAGGTGAAGGCCAATGAGGCCGAGATGCTCCTGACCAAGGCCGCCAACGGCCTGACCCTTTCCAAGATGCTGCTGTGTCAGCGCATCGGCCTGCCCCTGGACAGCGAAATCGTCCTGGCGGACGAAAACCTCGACATCCTGCCGATGCCGCAGCGCGGCATGGACAAGTCCCTGGAGGACATCTATGCCGACCGCCCGGAAACCCGCAGCCTGGACCTCGCCACGCAGATCTATGACGCGAAGGCCAAGGTCGTCCGCGCGGACCTGATGCCGAAGGTGGCCTTGACGGCGAACTACATCGTCTCCAACCCGAACGTTTTCAACGGTTTCCAGAACAACTGGAACGGCGGCATGCTCAATGCCGGCGTGATGGTGAACGTCCCCCTCTTCCACGGGATGGAGAACATGAACCGCTACCGCAAGGCCAAGGCTGAAGCATCCCTCTACCGCGACCAGCTGGAGGATGCCAAGGAGATGATCGAACTGCAAGTCACCCGGGAGCGCAAGGCTTGGGACGAAGCCGTAGAGAAACTGACGATGGCCGAATCCAACCTGGAGAGTGCCGAGGAGAACCTCCGTACCGCCACCCTCGGCTTCGAAGCCGGTGTCATCTCCACCAATACCGTCCTGGGCGCGCAGACCGCCTGGCTCTCCGCCCACAGCGACTACCTGGACGCCTCCACGGAGCTCCAGATGGCGGCCGCCAACCTCCGCAAGGCGGAAGGAACCAAATAACCGGAAATCAAAAAAACAAAGAATATGGCAAAGAAGAATTACAACCTCCTCATCGGAGTGGCGGCCCTGGTGGCCGTGGTGCTGATCGTAGCGATCGTGGGTTATATCGTGTCCCGTCCGAAGGATCTGGTCATCCAGGGCGAGGCCGAGGCGACGGAATACCGGGTGTCGGGCAAGGTTCCCGGCCGTATCGAAGAATTCCGGGCCGATGAAGGCGAGTATGTCCGGAAAGGCGACACCCTCGTCATCCTGGATTCCCCGGAAATCCGCTCCAAGATCGCAGAGGCCAATGCCGCTAAGGCGGCGGCCGTCGCGCAGCGGAACAAAGCGTACAACGGCGCCCAGAAAGAACAGATTACCGGCGCCTATGAAATGTGGCAGAAGGCCCTCGTGGGCGAGGACGTGATGCGGAAGTCCTACGAGCGCATCAGGACCCTGCATGACCAGAAGGTCGTCTCCGACCAGAAGTATGACGAGGTCGAAGCCCAGTACAAGGCGGCCGTTGCCACTTCTGCCGCCGCCAAGTCCCAGTACGACCTGGCCGTCAAGGGCGCCCGCCAGGAGGACAAGGACGCCGCCGTCGCCCTCGTGGAACGGGCCAATGCGGCCGTCGAACTCGTGAACGCCTACCTGGATGAGATCAACCTCACCAGCCCGGCCAACGGCATCATCTCCGACCGCTATCCGAAGGTGGGCGAACTGGTCGGCCAGGGCTCCCCCATCATGACCATCCAGGACCTGGACGACATGTGGTTCACCTTCAACATCCGGGAAGACCGTCTTCACAGCCTGAAGAGCGGAGACAAAGTCCAGCTGACCGTCCCGGCACTGGATAACCGGAAGGTCACGGCCACCGTGTACTACATCGCTGTCCGCGAGTCCTACGCCACCTGGCGTGCCACCAAGGAAATCGGCGAGTTCGACACCAAGACCTTCGAGGTCCGCGCCCGTCCGGACGGCCGGGTCGACGGCCTCCGCCCGGGAATGAGCGTCATCATGAGCACCAAATAACGATTGACTATGAATTGGTTCAGTCAGATCGGAAGCATCCTCCGCCGGGAGATCGGAATCATCCGGAAACGGCCGCTGTACATCCTCGGCTCGGGCGTCCCGATGCTCGTCTCGACGGTCTTCTTCCTGACATTCCTGGGCGAAGGCATGCCCCAGGACCTGCGGATCGGCATCGTGGACCTGGACCAGACTTCCACTTCCCGGAATTTCCGCCAGCAGTTGGATGCGACACAGCTCGGACAGGCCCTGCCGTTCGAAAGCGTCGCCCAGGCGAGGCGGGAGATGGAAACGGGGCGCATCTCGGCCTTCGTCGTCATCCCGGAACGTTTCAACGAGGATATCCAGGCGAACCGGTGCCCGAAGATGGGCGTGTATGTCAACACGATGAACCCCGTCATCGGCGGCGCCCTGGCCTACAAGGACATCCTGACGATGGTGAACCTCACCAACGGGGCGGTCCAGCGGGAGGTCCTGCGGGCGAAAGGCGTGAACGAGCGGGAAATCATGGGCCGGATCCAGCCGGTCGTCGTGGACGCCCATACTATCGGCAACGGCCCCACGAACTACGGCTACTACCTGAACAATATGATCCTGACGGGCATCCTGGCGATGTGCATCGTGCTGGTCATCGCCTACTCCCTGGCATCGGAACTGAAATACGGGACTTCCAAGCACCTGCTGGACAACGCGGACGGTTCCATCGTGACGGCGGTCGTCGGCAAGATGGTTCCCTACACGGTCCTGTTCACCCTGATGGGTGTGGGCATCCAGCTGATTATCTTCGGTTGGCTCCATTATCCGCTGAAGGGATCCATCGGCTGGATGATCCTGGCGATGCTGGCCCTGGTTCTGGCCTATGAGGGGATTGCGATCTTCATCGTTTCCCTGGTTCCGACCCTGCGGCTTTCCGTCTGCATCGGCGCCCTTTACAGCGTGCTGGGCTTCTCCTTCGCAGGCTTCACCCTGCCCATTTCCTCGCTTCCGGCGGGGCTCCAGGGCCTTTCCGTCCTCTTCCCGCTGCGGTTTTACTACCAGATTTTCGTCCGCGAGGTGATCTACGGTACCGGTTTCGCCGGCTGGTGGCCCTACCTGACGGCCCTTCTGGCCTACCTCATCCTGCCCTTCCTGACCGCGAAACGCCTGGAGAATGCCTACCGTTACCAAAACTACTCGAGGAATTGAGTCATGGAAAAGAATCTTACTTATATCGGACAATGGCTGCGTGATACGTTCAGCATCTTCGTGAACGAGCTGAAACTCGTTTTCTCCGACAGCGGCGTGATGCTCATCTTCTGTTTCGCCGGCCTCGTTTATCCGATCCTCTATAACTACATCTATCACGACGGCGTCGTGGATGAGATGCCGGTTGCTGTCGTCGACCTGTCCCAGGGGTCATACAGCCGCCGCTACCTGCGAGAATTCGACGCGACGCGGGAATGCGCCATCGCCTATGATTGCGTATCCATGGCGGAGGCGGAGAAACTGATGGCAGAACAGAAGGTCCACGGCATCGTGTACATCCCCGCCGATTTCGACGAGAAACTGGCCAGGATGGAGCAGGCGACCCTATCCACCTATGCCGATATGTCCACCTTCCTGTACTACAAGAATATGACGATGGCCTCCAACCTGGTGATGCTGGACGAAGTCCATCAGATCCAGGCGGAGCACTACGCGGCAGCCGGTTATACCGGGCAGGACGCCACGCAGCTCATCGAGCCCGTGCAGTACGACACATTCCTGCGGTACAATCCCACCATCTCATTCACGATGTTCTTCGTGTACATGGCCCTGTTCATGATCCTGCAGCAGGTGATGTTCTACGGCTCGACGACGCTGGCGGGAACGCTGCGGGAAGAGCACAGGAGCTTCGCCCGGCTGACGGACAACCTGAGCGGCTTCGGAATGGGACGGATCGTGTTGGGCAGAGGTGCGGCCTACTTCCTCATCTTCATGGTGCTGGGCGTGTACGGAGCGCTGCTCGTTCCTCACCTTTTCCACCTGCCGCAGCACTGCTACTGGTGGGAGATGCTCATCCTGCTCGTGTTCTTCGTCGTGGATATCATCTATTTCAGCTTCTTCTGGTCCACGTTCATCACCAAGCGGGAAACGGTATTGGTCCTGCTCCTGTTCCTGACCCCGATGGCGGTGTTCCTGACCGGTTTCACCTGGCCCGCGTCCAACTTCCCTCCTTTCTGGAAAGCGGTTTCCTACCTCTTCCCGTCGACCTTCGGCTGCCGTGCTTTCATGAACCTGTCGAACGCCGGGACGCTGGAGGCCATCGCGCCGGAACTCATCGCCATGTCCGTCCAGATCGTCATCTACTACATCCTGGCCAGCGCTGCGGTGTACCTGGAGAACCGGGTCATCCGCGCGGACCAAGCACGATAAAGGGCGCCCGTATGGGCGCCCTCCGTCCTGGAAACCAGGATGGAAAATCCTCTCGAAAGTGACCCTATCGTGGTCCTCATAATTGACCCACCCCCTTCCTTCAATTCATCGAAAAAACAGAAGCAGGCTGAAGTGACAAAAAACCACTCCAGCCTGCTTTCTATTTAGGTTTTTCCTTTCAGCTAAGGCGGGTCACTTTCGAGGACCAGAGTGGATCACTTTCATAAGACCACGACCGGGTCACTTTGCGCAGGAATCTCCAATTGATGCCAAAGTACATACCCCAGCGACAGAGCGAATACGACAAGAATAATTACGAAACCTGTTCTCATAGGCTTCTTGCTATACCCATACGAAATTGTCTTTCCCGGCTCCGGCCTCAAAGTGGTACTTTACAATGCCGCGGTCGATGTCGGTAAAGATGGAGTTGTTGCAGTCAATGTGGACCTC
>JAEEGF010844957.1_pt1 | contig 10440 bp, 8 predicted proteins | sample 9134171 | NCBI WGS metagenome assembly JAEEGF01 (sample SAMN16246542, study PRJNA631951) | gut metagenome | biome: gut microbiome; feature: rumen; material: AP-attached | host: Bos | place: Iran: Karaj | collected 2018-10 | reverse complement strand
GACGTTCTTCACGCGGCTGAAACCATCCTTCAGGTCCGGATCGTCGGTGGTCACATAGTAGGTAACCTTGACGGTGACATCAGTGCTGGTTGTGGTAGGGATAATGGTGTAGTACTTACCGGCTGTGATGACATCCTGGGCAGTGGCGGTTACGCCGTCAGGCTGCTCGGAAGCTTTCTTGCCATCACCAGCGTCCTTGAGGGCAGCGTTGATGTTGTCACCGCTGACGGTAAGGCTGAGGTCTGTAGTAGTAGCACCACCACTGACTGCTTCCCACTCGGGAGTGTTGGCTGCGGTGTTGTTGAGGTTGAGGACTGCGCTCTGGGTCATTCCGGGAACGGTGAGTTCAACTTTCTCAATGGTGATCTTGACATCATCCTGGGCAGTGCCGCCGGCGGCTACCTGGTTGTAGGCTGCGACTGCCTGAAGCTTGAGCTGGGAAAGGGCGTGACGGAAGTAGAACTTGATCTTTGTGTCGATCGCGGGCTTCTGGAGGCCGATGTAAGGCATACCGGCGCCGATGTTGACACTTGTTCCTGCAACGTTGTTCCAGGTAATGCCATTTGTAGGATCGGCAACACCCCAGACGAGGTCAACCTGCTTGTCGAGGTCGTTGGAAACGGTGTAAGTCACCTTAGGGTCGCCTGTGTCGCTGTTCTTTGAGAAAGCGGTGATACCATAAGAGTTATCTGCTACGGTTCCGTTAGCTGCGCTTGAGTGGGCAACATAAGGACCATAGGCGAAGAAGGAAACCTTGTCAGCCTGGTAGGCGGTAGCGGGCTGGCTGTCAGTGTCGCCTGCCTGAATCTGGTTGGGCCAGTACTTGATGGGGCTGTAGGTCCAGGAAGAGGTGCTCACCTTGGTGTTGTACATGAAGTTGGGAGTTGCACTTGCGGAGTAGTTACCGGTGGTCTGGTATGCGAACACGCCGAAACCGTTGGTCTGGAGGGTGGTGGTGGTCTCCTCACCGTAGGCACCGGCCTTGGTGAGGGCATTTCCTGCGTAACCGGCGAAGCTGATGGCTTCGTTGGTCTCGATGGTCTCGATCTTAGCGCATGCGCTGAACACGAGGGCTGCAACAGCAGCGAGGGTCATAATCTTTTTCATAATGCTTTTAGTTTTTGTTGTTATTATTTTCAATTTTAATTTTTCTTTCTTTTAAGATTCCCGATCAGGTCGGGAATGACGCTGTGTGGTTTACATTGGAATTTCAACTGTTTCTCCATCTTCCCAGTCATCTACCGTTGCGTCCATACCACTTGTTTTTCCATTTACTGGTTGCACATCCGGCAATGTTATCATGGGTTCCTCCTTGGTTCCGAATATCAGGCGGTAGAGGTTTCGGTAACCCTGGTTAGGCGGAAGCTCCTGAATCTTGTCACCCACGTCAAAGACGTAATCTGCGACCGTGGAGTTATCTATAAGGAGCGCGCTCACGTTAAGGGTGGAGTCTCGCAGTGCCGTGGGAGCTTCTCCGTTAGGCAGGCCGAAGGTTGTGATGACGCCGTCGATGTGGCCTATGCGCTCCTGAGGGTTGTCCATTGTGAGTTTCCACTCGCTGATGATCTGTATTGCACTCTCATCATTTGTGGTGAACTGGGTGAGCTCGAACGTCTTTGCCATTCCGGAGGTGGAAGCCCTTACGGACTTGAGCACGTCTGCGTTGCCGGCATAAATGGAAACCCAAAGCTGGGAGACGATATTCTGAGGCTCGATAGGTATGCGGATGGTGTAATACTGAATCCTCTCTTCGTAATGCTCGATTTCATCGTCCAGGGTGCCCTTTGTTGCAGGGTCTGATGCTGCCTTGGACTTGAGGGCCTTCAGTTTGACGTAGTTTTCCTGATACTCTTCAGTCATCTGGTCCGTAATTTCAAACTGTTCGGACACGCCTGCGTAGAGGATTTCAGGATTCTCGACCACGGGATCGTCCAGAACTCCACGGGTGGAAATCCAGTTGGGAGTTGACGTGGTGCGGAGAGTGGCGTCTGCAGAGTTGAAGTCTGTCATGTGCTCGAACTCCATCTTCCAGTACTCTTCAGGGCTCTGGCTGATCATGTACATCTGATAGGTGCCCTTAGGAAGCTGGACCTCGCAAGAGTCTACGTTTGCAGTAGTGATGGAGGTGAAGAACTGACCATCCTTGAAGAAGTAAAGGGTGACGCCGCTGGGCTTGACGCCGTCCGGGTACATGGTAACCTTCCAGAGGCACTTCACGATGACCCTGATGGTGGAGCGGTAGAATGTTTCAAGGGGACGCCTCTGGCAGCCGCCCATGAGGACGGTGAGGAGCACCGCTGCTGCTACCCATATGCTACGGAACTTCTTCATTTGGCAATCCTCCGTACAGTTTGGGTAAACAGATATTTGAAACCGGCCTCGGCCTTGATGGGACCGAAGTACCAGGGAATCTTTCCGTGGTTCTTATAAAGAAGGTGGGCGTCGTCGTCGGAGCCTTCGTAGTAACGGTAGTGGGTACCCATCCAACCGAAACCGGCAGCCACATCGAAGCGCATGTTGTTGGTGAGCTTCCAGCAGTAACCTGCCTCGAGGCCGGCAACCTGGAATTCACCCTGATAACCCTTATGGTAAGGCTCGATGTCATAGTAACCGGCGGAAAGATCCAGGCCCACGAACAGACCGGTGAAAGCTTTGTCCGCGTTCTTGTTGCCGCCCTTGAACCAGAAGCGGGGCTCGATGTCCCATTTGAGCATCTGCCATGCACGCTTGTTGGAAGGAGTGACGAACCAAGGGAAGGTGTACTCGCCTGCAATGCTCCAGTGCTTGCCCAGAGGGAACTCGAAGTTCACGTTGGGGGTGAAGAGGATATCGTACAGACCGTTGGTGCCGATGGCGATGAAGGGCTTCTCGATCTCTTCTTCCTTCTGGATCTTCTCTTCCTGCTCTACCTTGGGGGTATCTACGGCCAGGCTGTCCTGAGGGACGCTGATTTCAGTAGCGGTTGTGTCCTCATTGATGACGGGCTCGTCGATAACGGGAAGGGTAGGCTCCTCGGTAACGACGGGCTCCTCGGCAACTACAGTCTCTTCGGTGGGAACATATTCAAAGCCGCCGAAGCTGGCGTAGCGGATGTACGGCAGGCACTCTGTATCTATAATGCTATAAGAACGATGAGCCTTGAGGGCTTCTTCCTTCTTTTCAGGGGTGTCGTTGGAATCGATGATGGAAAGGATTTCTTCCTTTGCCTGTGCATCGAGGGAGCTGCAGTTCTCTACCTGTGCGCGAAGACCTTCCCAGTCCTCTCCTTTGGAGCGGATAACGATGCGGCCTTCCAGATCCGGGAACTGACCTACGAGCCAGTCGGCGAGGTTCTGGGCACGCCTGATACCAAGGCGCTCGTTAATGCTCACAGGACCTTCCGGCGATGCGGAGCCTTCAAGGACCAGCTTGGTGTTCCTGTTGGCGGGATCTGAAAGGATGCGGCGAATCTCCTTGAGATTAAGGGTGTTGCCCATATAGTCCGGACGGATAAAGTCCTCACTCAATGAGTAGTAGACTATGGGCATGCCCATTCCGGAGGAAGCGGCATCATGAAGGGTGGAGAATGTAGCAGTAGTGGTGTGCTGTGCTGCAGTTTCTCCTGAATTCTCAATTCTCAGCGAGATGTTTGCGTATCTTAAGCCGCGGAAGTAGCTGGAATAGAGGGCCTTATATGCGGAATTGGCCTTGAGCAGCTTTTCCTTGGCATCAGGCTCACGGTTGGAGTCGATGATATCAAGGATCTCACGGCGGGAAGATTCGGCGAGGCGGGTGTCCTTAAGGACATCGTTCCTGAGGTCGTCCCAGGACTCGGCTCCAGATACAATGTTCAATCCGATGCCCGGGTACTTTGAACCGAGGTAATCGCTTATAGTCTTGGCACGCTGTTCGGAAAGGCGGAGATTGTAGGTGTAGTTGCCTTCCGGTGATGAATAGGAAACGACGTCAAGAGTGGTGTTGGATGCGATTGCCTCCTGTGCGATCTGGTCCAGAGAGACCAGGGCATCGGAGTTGGACATGTAATTGGTGTTGAGAACGGCGCTGTCGAACGGGAAATTAACACGTACACCGGCATCAGTGACCTGTGCGCGTACAAAAAAAGCGTTGACAAACAGAACGGCAACTGCCACTGCCAGCCTACGGCTGTCAGTGACTTTTGCTTTGAGCCTAATGGCCCCAAAGTAGGTTCTGTTTGCGTTTTTCATTGTTAATCTCGTTCGGCTTACTGGGGAGTTCCGGAGTCCCCATCGGCCATTCTACACCTGTTTCGATTGCAAAGATACTGCTTATTTTTTATTTTCCAAAAATTTTTTTGATTTTTTTAGCAAATTTTTGCAAATTCTTGATTATGTTTTAAAATTGATGATATTTTAAGAATATGGCTTTTAGGGGTGTTTAGAGGGGGTGGCACTACAGCTTTCTCTACATGCTTCTATACTTTTTACCACAAAACTGCCCCTGAGGCACTTCTGAAAGTATTTTTTACGAAATATAAATTAATTCTTATTAATAAAAGACCTTCAAATTCTTGATAATCGAAACACACCGAAACATTTCCTTCTTCATATAAAGCTTAAAAATGTAGAGATTTCCTCCTTTTTGCCCTATTTTATGTGTTAAGATGCATTTTTAGTGCCATATGTGACAAGTCTTGCTATTTTTTTTTATATTTGTATGGTTTTCGAATCAGAGATGTCCGTAAGGCGTTTAATATCAGTTATTACTTCTTTCTGCCTTCTGGCAGGATGCGAATATGGTCTCTCTGCGGAATCTTTTGAGTTTTCTTTCAAGATAGGAAAGTCTACTGTAGACACTACCTTATATAATAACGCGCGCGCGTACGCGCGTATAGTTAACGCATTTCTTTTTCTTCCACAGGATGCCAGAATAAGTGTAAAAGCTTATTCTTCTCCTGATGGTCGATTGTCCCGAAATAGGCAATTATCCCTGTTCAGAGCTACTTCTGTGCGCGATTTTATCCTTTCTTTATCATCTGCTCCAGATTATTCAAGAATTGATCTCATCACAGTGGATGAAGATTGGGAAGGCGTTAAATCCTATTTAAAGCGCTCCGATAAGGAGTGGAAGCAGGAGGCTTTGGATATTATTAATGCCCCTTCAGGTGATAAAAAGGCCCTATTGCAGGATTTATGGGTAGGTGAAGCCTGGGATGATCTCATGAAAAACTGTTTTCCTTCTCTCCGGCGAGTTTCCGTTGAGATTGAAAATAATGCCCTACAGGCACCTGAGGGGCATGTTGACGGTCCAGAAGTGCTGTTTTCTCAGGGTGGTTCCAGGGTTCCTTCTTCCTCTTATAATAGCCTTAAAGAATTGGCTTCTACAGCTGCAAATACCTTATATATATATATAAAAGCCTCGCCAGAAGGCACTCAGGAGGGTAATGAAGCCCTCAGTATGAAGCGCGCTGCCAGGATAGAGGCTTTTTTAAGGCAATACGGATATGCCGGTGACGTTTCCGTAGAGTATCGTGGAGAGGACTGGGATGGCCTTTTGGAGGCCGTAAAGGCCGCTACAGATATGCCAGATAAGGAATCTGTCATAGAAATACTCCAGGATGGAACTTTGGACAGAGCATCCAGAAAGAAGGCTTTACAGGCCTTGAGCTATGGTAAAACGTGGCTAAGGCTCATGGATACGGAGATGTCGGGTCTTCGTAAAGCCATCGTTTCCCCTAATCTGATATTAAAATAGTCCTTTACAGGTATGAATTTCAGGGGCATTGCGATAATTGCGCTTGTTTTTGCGTCTTTGAGCGCTTATTCACATGAATTTCACACTACAATTGCCAACAAGGCGGAGAGTCCGGTAGATGGATCGCTTTGGATTGGAACAAACGGGGAGGGAATTTTCCGTTTGGGCAGAAACGGAAAGCGTGTGCACTACAGTGTCGCAGGCGGCCAGCTCTCCAGCGACGACATAGTCACTCTAGGATTTGACAATAATAAAGTCTTATGGATTCTTGATACCACTGGGGATGTCACGAAGTACACCTCCGTGACGGGCTTCCATAAAGTATTGTCTATTCCTGACGGAATCTGTTCCGCCTCATTCTCTTCTAATCTCGATAATATTTACATATGTGGACAGAATTCTGCATTTTATTCCTTTGATATATCAACAGAGTCACTTGGATCGCCCGTTGTTTTGCCGTCCCAAGCTATTTCAATCTTCCCTTCTGTAGAGGATTTTTCAATATGGGTATTCACAACGGATGGATTGCTGAGGATCTCTCAAGACGGCTCGTTTATGCAGTGGAAAGATTTGGAATTAGATTCAAATTTGTTACCTTTTGAGTTTGATACAAATCTACCCCAGAACACCGTTAAACCAAGAAATAAAGGAATTATTATACTTGTTTTTATTGCAATTCTTCTTCTTATTGCATTAGTTTCTGTTCTATATAGATTCCTCTTTTTTGGACGGAGAATTAACCCTAATACGGAAGTTGATTCCAATCCCGTTGTAGAGGCAGAATCGCATGTAATCCACGTAGATCCGACCTTAAGTGACGCTTTAGATACGCCTGATACCACATCTTCACACGCGCGCGTTCCTTTAAATAATATTAATACAACGCCTAATACAGATGGTAAATTTACACAGACTGTATTGGATCTTATAGATAAGAATCTGTCTGACCCTGCGTTTGATGTAGATTCTATTGCATCATTGACCGGTCTGAGCCGTATACATGTCAATAGGAAGCTCAAAGCTGAGGGTTCTCCTTCTCCTTCCGCATTGCTCAAGACCGCCCGCATGGATTTGGCTTCCAAACTGCTCAAAGAGGGTAAACTTACCGTCCGTGAAGTAAGCGTTGCTTGTGGATTCAGCAGACCGTCCTATTTTGCCACTGCTTTTAAGGAATACTTTAACATCTCTCCGTCCGATTACCAGAGCTCTGCAGAAGCTTGATTTTTTATTTTTCAAAAATTTTCAAGTTTTTGTAATTATTTTTTGTTTTTGAAAAATTTCTTTTTATATTTGCATTCAGAAACCCTTAATGAGTTTTTGAATTATGCAAGTATTCACCAAGATTTCGCCTCTGTTTGCCGTCATTCTCTCTGTGATGGCATTATCCTGCATGAAGATTGATGATATCTCCAGCATCAATCAGAAGCGTCCTGGTGGCACTAACGTGGGTTTTGATATCACGGTTACGCGTGATGGAAAGGAGATCGCTTCTGAACGTCAGGGCATCATGACAAAGGGTGACGCACCCGGTTATGACTCTAACGAGAGTCTCGCTACTATGGATGCAGATCTTCCTTTTGGTCTCATCGGTATCGATTATGACCATCATGCCCTGGTTGTGGACAACGCCTCCGTCAATTCGGACGGCTCCAATTACGGCGCCTTCCTCAATTCCATGTATTGGGACGATGTCCAATCCCAAACTATTTCTTTCAGCGCTTATTATCCGTATGTGCACAACGTACAGTACGGTGATGAGCTCCAGTCATACTCCATTCCTTATTCTGTAGAAGAGACCCAGGCCGGTCCGCTGGTGTCCAAGACGGTTGAAATGGCTGTTGCACAGCTTAACATGATTCCTCTTGAGTTCCAGCACATAACCAATGACATTGGCTACTGCATTTGTGACGCTACACCAACAGAAACGCTGCAGGGCCTTGTCCACCTAAGGAAACTTACCGCCTACAACGTAGCCTCCGCCGGAGTGTTCGTCAATGACGTCACCCTGAGCCAGGGCATCTGGCACAGGCAGGGATACTACCGTACGGTTGTTGTTTTTGAAGGTGACGCCAAGGTTGGCGTGGGCTCCGAGAATGAGAAGTTCGTCGGTTTCGACACCCTCGAGGATCACATGGTAAACTCTCACCGCTATTATTCCATCCCGGACGAAATCCTGATAGGAAAGCAGTACGTAGAGGTTATCTATGACGTGGAAGGTTTCGAGATAGGCGGATTCCATTATCCTCCGCTTGAGAATCAGGTTGCGCGCTACATGCTCTACGGTCTGTTGCCGGACAATGTGTTCGTGTACGGACGCCAGTACACATTCCACATTGGCATAGACCTCAGCAGCGTCTATCGTGAAATCTCTTTCTCCGCGTCTGTGTCTGACTGGGAAACTAAAATTTACGAGAATAATGACGAGTTCTAAATGAATCTTCTGATACTATTTCTGTTCCTGCCGGCAGCGTCGGCTTTGTTCTGGTTCTTCTTGAACCCAATATTGGCAAGAAGGACCGGGACATTCTGGATCATGCAGGCGTTTACGTTCGACCTGCTCCTGTATTTTATTTCCGACGGTTGCTACGCTACTCCCGGCATCCCGCCGGAGTTGTTGTTATATGCCCGTATCCTGATGTTGGGCTCCGCGCCGTGCCTCATCCCCATACTGTGGTTGTATTTCGACCGCCTTATCTTCAGGAGGCACTTCCGTAACGGCCAGTTCATTTGGGTATTGGCGCCGATGGCGCTTCTCATATCCGGCATAGTCCTCACGGAAATCTGCGACAAACCCGTGGTTGCGGATTTCCTTCTCCGTCTATACCAGGAGGGAACCTCCATCGCAGCAGAGTACAAGGGCAGCATCCTGTGGCACTATTACATCTGGACTTCTCTCTTCTTCAGAATAGTCATCACTACGGAACTCATTGTTTCGTCCATAGCCCTGGTCCGCTTTGTGATAAGGCAGAAGTTCAGCCTCAGGCACCTCTGGGATTTCTATTTCAATGGCGGCAGCATCAAGGTTACCGGGCTTCAGGTGCTCAACCTGCTGCTTCCCATCCTCTTTGTGGGACTCAAGCTCGTCTTCCTCAAGAGCTATCTGGACACCCACATATGGTTCTCCATCTTCCTGGCCGTCGTGGTCACGGTGGGCAGCTCCTGCCTTATATTCTGCTCGCTGTTCGGTGAGAAGGATACCATCACCCGCGTCCAGGCCAAGCACGTGATGTTCTTCAACTACAATAAGAAGATCAAGGGCCCCATCGTGGAAATCATGATGGAGGAACTCCTTGAAGAGGCAGAGCAGGACGCCCTCCTCCGTCTCCAGGAAAAGATAGGGGAGAACCTCCATATAGATGCTACGGCCAGTCCCAGGGAGATTGCCGCGGTGAAGGAGCAGCTCTTTGCCACGGTGGCCGGAACTTGGGACGACAGCCTCCTCACCAAGTTCCAGAATCTCATGCTCAACGAGCAACTCTTCCTCCAGCCCAGCCTCACTCTAGGAGACGTGGCGGAACGCCTGCGCACCAACAAGACATACGTTTCCAAGATGGTGAACAACACCTACAACCTGGGATTCCCGGAACTCCTGAACACCCTCAGGGTAGACTACGCGGAGCAGTACCTCCTGAGTCACCGGGACGCCAAGCAGGAAGAGGTGGCCCTGGCATGCGGCTTCCTGAGCGCGTCGTCCTTCAACAACATATTCAAGAAAATTACCGGCGTCACCCCCAAGGTGTGGCTGGTGAGTGCAGACAGGAAAACCCCCGCCGGATATGACAAACGCTAGTGAGAATCTCTCCCGCTTCAGCATCCTTATCGTTGACGATGTCCCCCTGAACTGCACCCTTGTGCAGAAGATGGTGGCGCGTTTCAACTTTGATGTTCGCACTGCCGGCAACGGCCTGGAGTGCCTTCGGGAAATCATCGCCCGCAAACCGGACCTCATCCTTCTGGATCTCATGATGCCCATCATGGACGGCTTCGAGGTGCTCTCCACCGTCCGGTCCAAGCCTGAGTTTTCCAATATCAAGATAATCGTCCTGAGCGCCCTCAACTCCAACGAGGACATCGTCAAGGCCTACAACCTTGGCGCCAACGACTTTTTGTCTAAGCCCATCCTGCTGTCAAAGTTGACACATTCTATTGCTACGCAGCTGAATATTCCGTTGGAATAGAGATTCCCGGGACAAGCCCGAGAATGACGCAAAAGGGGAGCCCGAGAATGACGAAAAAGGTACACAAAAAAGCCACCATTTCTGGCGGCTTTTTTTGTGGGCGATGGCAGATTCGAACTGTCGACCCCCTGCTTGTAAGGCAGGTGCTCTAAACCAACTGAGCTAATCGCCCGATGAATTCGGGACTGCAAAGGTAGAAAGAAATATTTAAATACCAAAATAATTTGTATATTTGCAGACTAATATAATTAATTGAAACACTATGAAACGTCTTGTGATATCCCTGGTGGCCGTTTTTGGTGCTCTTGTAGTGGCACACGGACAGTCTGTCTGCGTGGTTCTCAATGGGGAAGTCCCACTTGAGGCGGCGGGCGTGCTGGTCCAGCGCGTGACGCAGATCCTTGAAGGCGGAGAATTCACCGTGACTGAAGATGCCAAGGATACCGTATGGGTTAACACAAACGTAGTAGAGCACATGACCACCCCCGGCTCCATAAGGCAAAGCGTGGTTGTCCTGGACATAGTAACCACATATGGTGAAAGAGAAGAA
>JAEEGF010109905.1_pt1 | contig 10440 bp, 10 predicted proteins | sample 9134171 | NCBI WGS metagenome assembly JAEEGF01 (sample SAMN16246542, study PRJNA631951) | gut metagenome | biome: gut microbiome; feature: rumen; material: AP-attached | host: Bos | place: Iran: Karaj | collected 2018-10 | reverse complement strand
CGGGCAGTATCATATGCCAGGAGCTCAGGTACATTGTTAAACTAGCGTCCGAAGAGTTTTTCAAGCTGCATTTGCATCGGCTCGCCCAGCTGTTCGAGCGGGGCCAGATTCCTATATGCAATATATGGGCAATTCTCTCCACGCTGATGTTTGTCTACTTCAAAATAAGCGAGGACCTGTTCGAACGGAATTTCGAAAGGATAACCGATATCATGAAACAGCGCAGTCATCCCCCAGTATTCCAGGAAGAACGCTGCTGCAGTGTGTTCATCCTTTTCCGCAAGACCATAGAACTTATTAAATGCATCCCTAAACGTTTTGTTGGCTTCGTAAATTGCGAGTCCAAGGGTAAACACATACACCGAGTGTGAGTAATGATCGCGATGCTTCATAAGCAACGAACTGGCATTCATCTCGAACTCAGAGAGCAGTTCTACCATCTTCTGTGCACTGCCGTATGTCCCGGTAAACATTTCGAGGAAAGAATAGTATACGGTATACGCATCCTCCGCTACACCGGAATCAATGAATGTTTCCAGTTCCCGTGCCAGGCAGAGACGGTCGATATCCATCTGCATATTGTACGGAATCTGGAAAGCCTGCGTGCTTGTCCCCTGGTAGTTTCCAGAACTTTCTTTCTGGGTCTTATCCGCGTCAAAGCGGAGCCCTTCGCAGCGTTCATGCAGGAAGCGCAGCGCTGCGCTCTTCAAGTCCATTCCTGTTTTATAGGCTTCAGGCAATTCAGGAACGAAAGGTCCCAATTCCCTGCCAAAGTCATGCGTATTCTTCTCACGCATCAGGTCCAGTGCCGTATAGCTCATGTATATCCCTGCTTTCTAGGTTTCTCAATGTTTATCCATAAGACAGCCTCTTGGCAGGATACCGCTGCCCATATGTGAAAAAATAGGGAGGCAGCTTTGTGCCTCCCCATGAGACTGTTCTTATTTGATGACTTCGCCCATTGTGCCAGGTGCGACACAGCCAGCATTGCTCTCATCGGTATCGATATGCATAGCCAGCGCATAGCTCGGGCTGACACGGACCACTACGTCGCCAAAGATCAGGCTGCGGCCGGCAGACTCGATCTTCACGGAAACGATATCCTTATCCTTGCAGTCAAAAGCCGCTGCATCTTCGGGCGTCATATGGATATGACGCTTTGCGGCGATAACGCCCTTTTCAAGAACGACTTCGCCCGCGGGGCCAACCAGCTTGCAGGCACCAGTGCCTTCGAGGTCGCCGCTCTCGCGGATGGGGGCCTTCACGCCAATGCTGCGGGCATCGGTCAGGCTCAGCTCAACCTGTGTCTCTTTGCGGCAGGGACCCAGAATGCTCACGCCGGGCAGGCTCTTCTTTTCGCCAACAACAGTTACGCGCTCTTCGCACGCGAACTGACCAGGCTGGCTCAAATCCTTCTTCTTAGTCAGCTGATAGCCCTTGCCGAACAAGGTCTCCAGATCTTTTTCAGTCACATGAACATGGCGCGCAGAGGTCTCGACCAGTACTTTGCCCATTTCTAACCACTCCTTCTGTTTATTTGCGTAATTAATTATATCATGATTAATGGAATACGTAAAGTTATTCAACAGTAACACTCTTAGCAAGATTGCGCGGTTTGTCCACGTCCAGGCCCTTCGCGACGCTGACGTAGTAACCCATCAGCTGCAGCGGAATGACTGCAAGGCTTGTAGCGAAATGCGGATCGGTCCGCGGGATATATACGGTGAAGTCCGCTGTATCTTCAATGCTGTAATTGCCGGAAGTCGTAAGGCCCATCAGGTATGCGCCGCGGCTCTTGACTTCCACCATGTTGCTCAATGTCTTTTCATAGAGTGACTGCTGTGTGGTCACGCCGATTACCAGTGTTCCGTCCTCGACCAGGCTGATTGTGCCGTGCTTCAGCTCGCCAGCAGCATATGCTTCGCTGTGAACATAGCTGATTTCCTTCATCTTCAAGCTGCCTTCCACGCTGATGGCATAATCCAGGCCGCGTCCAATAAAGAAGATATCATGTGCACCCGCAAACTTGGCGGCAAACCACTGAATTCGCTCCTTGTCGTCCAGCAGGCGCTGAATCTTGTCAGGCAGTGTCTGCATCTCGGTGATCAGCTCGGAATACTTCTTCTCATCAATGGTTCCGCGCACAAAGCCGAACTGGATTGCCAGCAGATAGCAGGCAATCAGCTGCGTGCTGTATGCCTTGGTGGTAGCTACTGCGATCTCAGGGCCTGCCAATGTGTAGAGCGTGTTGTCAGCCTCACGTGCGATCGAGCTGCCGACAACATTTACAATTCCAAGTGTACGAACACCGCGAGACTTAGCTTCACGCAGAGCGGCAAGGCTGTCTGCTGTTTCACCGCTTTGGCTGATCACGACCACGAGTGTATCTTCGGTAAGGATCGGATTGCGATAACGGAATTCACTGGCCAGCTCAACGCGTACGGGAATACGGCACAGGTCTTCAATAATATACTGCGCAGCAATGCCAACATGATATGCAGAACCGCATGCAACAATACAGATCTCACGGATGCTACGGATCTCTTCTTCCGACAGGCCAACAGAACTCAGGTCGATTTTGCCATCGTTGATCACGGAGTTCATGGTATCGCGTGTTGCCTTGGGCTGCTCATGAATCTCCTTCATCATGAAGTGCTCAAATCCAGCCTTCTCGGCTGCTTCAGCGTCCCACTTGATTTCCGTCAGTTCTTTTTCGATCTCTTCACAGTCAATGTTAAAGAATTGAACATCACCGCGGCCAAGCCTAGCGATCTCCAGATTGCCGATGTAATAAACATTACGCGTATATTTGAGGATGGCAGGCACGTCACTGGCCAGATAGGTCTCACCATCATTGATACCGATGATCATCGGGCTGTCCTTGCGTGCAGCATAAATCTGCTCGGGCTGGTCATCAAAAAGGATGGCCAACGCATAACTGCCGCGGATGCGCGTCATGGCGCGAGACAACGCTTCAATCGGATTGTGATTGCATTCCAAATAGTATGAGTGGATCAGCTTGATTGCGACCTCAGTATCTGTCTGGGATACAAAAGTATAACCCTGCTTCTGCAGTTTCTCTTTCAGTTCCAAATAATTTTCGATAATACCGTTATGCACGCCTACCACAAGGCGGTCGTCGCTACAATGCGGATGTGCGTTTTCAGTGCTCGGCTCTCCATGCGTCGCCCAACGGGTATGGCCAATACCGCAGGTACCCGGCATAGCATGACCGCCATCTGTCTTTTCATAAAGCTCACGAAGTCTGCCCTTCGCCTTGACTACCTCGACTGGTGCCTTGCCGTTGCGAACTGCAAGGCCAGCTGAATCATATCCTCGGTATTCCAAACGGCTGAGCCCCTCCAGCAAAATCGGTGCTGCCTGCTGTGCGCCGTTGAAGCCGACAATGCCACACATATACGTTTCCTCCGTTCAACATCAATCAGTTGTAGTATTGCAGTGTCCTGTTACACTGCATACTGTGTTTAGTATACCTTATACACATAATAATTTCAACCATTTCTTCTATTTAGGATTACTGTACTGAACAGTGTCGCAAGTTTCATTGGAAGTATACACGCTAATGTAAACCACGAATATTTTCTTTCCTTTTTTTATAATGTATGATAAAATGAATAAGATTTGCATGAAAGGGGGCGTGCGTGATGAACCAACAGCTGATCGTACGTATCACGCAAGCGTTTGATGCGCTGCAAAGCCGCATTTCCCTACTGGATGAAAGCGGTCTGGTACTCGTTCCGTACGGAGACACAGTGCTTTCAGTACCCGATCTTTCGAACGAATCAGAGATCGTCTCTTCACAGGGAGCGCTCTTTCTGGCAGTTCCGGGGCAAAAGTACTCTGTAGTAGTCCCCGAAGGCACACCGGAGGATGTCCTGCGTCTTGCTGTTCAGCTAGTCCAGGCACTTCTTTTGTCCGAAGACGCCAGCGGTGGTGTAACAGGTGCCTATCAGCGCCTGCTGCAAAATGAACTCAGTGCTGCCGAAGTGGATGCCGCAGTCAGTGAATATCACATTCCTTCTGAACTGCCCCGTTGCGTACTGCTGCTGCACATGGTGCAAGTCCAGGGTCGCAATGCGATCGATATTCTATCTGAAGTCATTCCTCTTTCGGTCAATGACGTGCTGGTCGCAATGGACAATCACAATGCTGCACTGATCAAGTGCACTTCAGGCATTGAAGACATTGAAGATCTGCATCAGCTGGCTGGGGCCCTGCAGGAAACAGTGCTCGGTGAAACCGGCCTTCCGCTGACAATCGGCATCGGCGAGTTTGCACACACCGTCAGCGAACTGCATCAGAGCTACCGCCAGGCACGTCGTGCTATGGAAATCGGCCGGATCTTTCGTCAGGACGAGAGCATTCATATTTACTCCTCCCTGCTGCTCGAGCGTTTCCTTGCTGATATCTCTCCGGAGACTGCTGCGCATTATCATGGTCTGCTGTTTAATCGTCGTACAGCGCGGCTGTTCAGCGAAGAGATTCTTCATACGATCGAGACTTTCTTCCGCAAGGATCTGAACCTGTCAGATACTGCGCGCCAGCTGTATATTCATCGCAACACGCTCGTATACCGCTTGGATAAGGTACAGCGGATGACCGGGCTGGACCTTCGCCGTTTCGATGACGCCGTTACCTTCAAAATGCTGCTTGAAATGAAAAAATGTGCAGCCAACAAGACCAAGATCACCCTTTAACCGCCAAGGAGACTCACATGAAAAAGCATCTAATCCCCCTTATTCTTGCCATTATTCTCTGTGCCGGATGCCTGGTATTCAGCACAGCACAGGGTTCTTCGCTTCGTCGTGGCACAGTTACCATCTCCAGAGATGAATATGAGCGGCTGCAGCAGTATGCCAAACTGGATGAAGTCATGCAGTATATTGAAGCATACTATTATAAAGAACCCGACAAGGAAGCCATGCTGGATTATGCCATCCAGGGCATGCTGACTGCTCTTGACGACGCCTATACTTTCTATTATGACAAAGAAAACTGGTCTGCTCTCTGGGAAGACGAAGAGGGTGAATATACAGGTATCGGCATTATGCTACTGGGCAGCTATACCGATTACTCCGTAACAATCACCCGTGTATTCCGCGATTCTCCGGCACAGGCAGCCGGACTTCGCAAGGGTGACCTGCTGGTACGTGTAGATGATATCGAGGTCAATGTTGAGACCATGCAGGCTGCTGTCAACGTCATGCGCGGTGAAATAGGCGGTACAGTTGAGGTTGAAGTCTACCGTGGTGGTGAATATCTGACATTCAATATAACACGTGCACCGATCCATACTAATTATGTGGATTACACCATGCTCGACAACAATGTCGGTTACGTCATCATATATCAGTTCACTACGGAAGCCCTGAAAACAGACTTCATCAACGCTGTGGAAGCACTCGAAGCCCAGGGTGCGACCAGTCTGATTCTTGACCTGCGCGACAATCCCGGCGGCTGGGTCAATGACGCTGTCCTTGTCTGCGACCGGTTCCTTGATAAGAAGATGGTATTCTACTCAAAGGCACGCTTCACTAAGGACACCGACCCGCAGTACACTAAAGCCGGTGCGGATGAGATCCCGCTTGTAGTCCTGGTAAACGGAAGCAGCGCCTCTTCCAGCGAAATCGTTTCGGGAGCACTGCAGGACCATGGCCGTGCCGTGATCGTCGGTACCCAGACCTTTGGTAAGGGTGTAATGCAGCAGGTCATAGGACTTAGTGATGACACTACCGGAATGCAGTTCACCTACTGTGAGTACTTCACGCCCAACGGGAATACTGTTCACGGCGTCGGCATCACTCCAGACATCGTAGTGGAAATGCCTGAAGATATGCAATATTCTTCCTTCGAGGTCGGTGACATGACCGACCCGCAGCTGAACGCCGCATGGGAAGAAGCCGTAAAACTGGCCGCACAATAAAAACCTTACGGGCAGGTAACCTGCCCGTTTTCTTCATGGAGGAATCATGCGTTTATCCCGCTCCGTCGATATGACTGAGGGCCCGATTGCCCGCCACCTGATCAACTTTGCCGCGCCGATGCTGATCGGTCTGGTTTTTCAGCAGTTGTATAACACAGTAGATACAATCGTTGTGGGCAATTTTGTCAGTTCGCAGGCTTTGGCTGCCGTTGGCGTAAGCGGTCCGCTGATCAGCACATTACTCGGGTTTTTTAATGGTTTCTCAACCGGTGCAACAGTAGTTATCGCACGTTGCTTTGGCGCGCGTGATCACAAAGGCGTACAGAATGCCGTCCATACTACGATCCTTGTCACGCTGCTCATGGCCATCGTGTTTACCGGTGCAGGTACCGCGCTTGCCCCCGCGCTGCTGCGGCTGATGCGTGCTCCAGATGACATGTTCGAGGAAGCATCCATCTATTTCCGCATCTATTTTGAAGGTGTAATCGGCCTCATGCTCTATAACATGGGTGCCGGCATTCTGCGTGCAGTCGGCGATTCCAGACGTCCACTGTATTTTCTGATTTTCTCTGCCATCGTAAACACTGCGGGAGACCTTATCTTTGTGCTCGTTTTCCATATGGGGGTTGCCGGCGTTGCCTATGCGACCATTCTGGCACAGGCACTGTCTGCCGTTCTAGTTCTGGTTACGCTTGTGCGTTCACATGGAGATTACCATCTGGATCTGCGCCGTCTGCGCATCGACCTGCCCATCCTCAAGAAAATCGTGGGCATCGGCCTGCCCACCGCGCTCCAGGGCGCACTCACATCGCTTTCCAATGTGTTCGTGCATTCGTACATCAATGTGTTCGGCACAGCCTGTGCTGCAGGCTGGTCTGTATATGGCAAGCTTGATCAGTTCGCGCTGCTTCCTCAGCAGGCGATCAGCATGGCTAATGCTACTTTTGTCAGTCAGAACCTGGGTGCAAACAACATTGCCCGTGCAAAGCGCGGTATCCGTACCGCGCTGCTCATCGGCATGAGCTGTACTGCTGTGCTCATGACCCCGCTTCTCCTGTTCGCACGTCCCTTGCTGACACTGTTCAACCGTGATCCGGACGTCCTCTACTACGGTGTGATGTTTGTCCTGTATATCTCTCCCTTCTATCTGTTCGCCTGTGTGAATGATATCATTGGCGGCGCATTGCGCGGTGCAGGCGAAGCCATGGCCGCCATGATCTGCATGCTGTCCACCTTTGTCGTATCACGGCAGATCTATCTATTCTTTATTTCCCGCGTTACGGACAGTCCACTGCTTGTAGGCCTTGGATATCCACTTGGCTGGGTCCTGTGCTGCATTTCCCTGCTTCTCTGCTACCGGCTGATTCCCTGGGAGCAAAAGCAGGCGCAACGGCAATCCGGCATGGTCAAAACCGCCTGATGCTTTTCAAGCTCCTGTTTCCATGTTATAATTACTAAGTTATTTCTTTTTTGAAAGGAGTCACAATTTGGGAACCGCCAAATTTGCCGTTTTCGTCGATCTGGAGAACTGTGGAGCCAAAGTTGACACGCTCAGCAATATTCTTGAGAAGGTCAAGATCCGCGGAGATATCCTGCTGGGTAAGGTTTACGGTTATTCCGATCGTTTCAGCGATTTAAAAGAAATCCTGCTTTCCAATACTTTTACTGTTGTACCTTCTCTTCGCTATGGTGCAGCGCAAAAAAACAACGCAGACATCATGCTGGTAATTGATGCTCTGACTACCGCTTATTCCAATCCGTTAATCGACAGCTTTTGTATTGTATCCGGCGACAGCGATTATGTGCCACTGGTCGGTACCCTGAAGAGCCTCGGCAAATTCGTCCTGGGTATCAGCCGCAGTGAAGTCGCCAGCAGTATTTTTATTAATGCCTGCAATGAATTCCAATTTCTTGAAACTGTCGGTGTATCTCCCCGCCGTCCTGTTCGCACCAAGAACCGGCGAAGTGTCCTTGAAACGGAACCAGATGACGAAGATGCTCTATGTAAGCTGATTGAGGGTATTCTCAGTGAAGCGGAAGAAGATGAGATGTATGCCAGTGAGCTCAAGGGAGTACTGCTTCGTTTGCGCCCTCAATTTAATGAAAAAAACTATGGCTGTGGTACTTTCGGAAAACTGCTCAGCAAGCTGAGTTCCAAATACGGGACCTTCCGCATGCGCAATGACAGTTATAATGTCATGGTCTCTCTGGTGCCCGACCAGAGCGGAAGCAGCCAGCCGGAAGCCTCGCCCTTGACCAATGAAAACTGGCAAGCCGCTTTTTCCGCACAGCTCCAGCGCTATAAGGATGACGGTTTTGAACGTATCAATCCTTCCATCCTCAAAGCGGATATTACCAGCGCCTATCCCGACTTCAGTGAAAAAAGCATCGGTTTCCGCCGTTTCTCGGATATACTAAAGCAATTGGAAAAAGACGGTTATCTGAAGCTTGAAATGGATTCGCAACGCAATATGCTTGTGAAAATGCTTTAATTCTTAAGGAGGAATTAACCATGGATGTAACAAAGGAAATGTCGATTCGCGAAGTACTTATGAAGGATCCCGGTACCGCCCGTATTTTCATGGAGTTCGGTATGCATTGTCTTGGCTGCCCGCATGCCACCGCTGAAAGCCTGGAAGACGCCTGCTTTGCACACGGCACCAACGTCGATGAACTGGTCCATCAGCTGAACGAGTTCCTGGCGGAAAAACAAGGCTGATTCATGCCTTCTGTCTCCTGTTCAGACATACGGCTGGCGCTGCCACAGGAGTGGACACAGATCGATAAGCTGGTGCGTCATGGGTTTGGTGATGACGAGCCTTTTTTGCGTGCCTATTTCGACCACATCTGGCAAAAGTATCCAACGCTCGTCTCGCTCAGCGGGAATCAGCCTGTTGCCATGACGATTCTGCTCCCCTGCCGTGTCATGCCGCAGAATGAGGAAGCGACATATCTGTATGCCCTGACCACACATCCGAATCATCGCAGTCAGGGGCATGCGAAAGCCCTTTTGCAGGCAGCTCATCAGCTCCACAAACGGCTTTTCCTGCATGCTGCAAGCCCTTCTCTTCATGAGTTTTATGCACGGCTCGGATGGCGAGACTGTATGTGGATGCAAAAAAAACTCCTGCCCGCGGATGAGGGCAATGCTCCGCAAGAGATTCCTGTGGAACAGGCAACGGAAATACGAACGCAGTTGCTGCGTGATACGCCTCGTCTGGACTGGCCGCCTGAATTACAGAATTTTTTCGGGGAACAGGTGGGCAAAAGCAGCGCTTGCTATTCCGATGGCAGTTGCTTGGTTACCGTTATGGATGCGCGGCAAGGCACGCTCTATATCAGTGAACTGTTAGGGACAAATGCCGAAAAAAAGGCACAGGCCTTGGCTCATGCCCTAAGTTGCTCGCAGCTGGAATACTTATCTCCGTGTTCTTCTGAACTACCCTGTGCATATCCGCATTTCCAGTATTTCGGCGCTGCATTCCCGGAGCAGATTTCCTGGCAATATGATTTCAACTAAGACGAAAGGCCGTTTATGTCTGTTTTTTCGCCTGTCAATGTACAAGCAATTCCCCTTCTGAAGCGCTTCTTCAGGGATCAGCCGTTCCGCAGCTGCGACTATACTGCCTGCGTCACTTTCATGTGGCGCGATTATTTTCACACAGAATATGCAGTGGATGGAAATGCCGTCTGGCTCCGGATGCGCTATCCCGATGGCAAAATGTATTACCAGCTGCCCTGGCGTGACCAGCCGCTGAAAATACCTGAATGGGTTCTGGCCGAAGACGGCGAACCGCTGCGTTTCTCAGCTGTACCGGAAGAAATGCTTGGCGAATTACTCCAGCGTTTTCCGAATGCAGTTGTAACAGAAGAGCGGCAGTGGGCAGATTATCTTTATCCGCGCGATCAGTTAGCCACCTATGCCGGCCGCAAGCTGGCTGGGCAGAGGAATCATGTAAACCGCTTTGTGAAGATGTATGGGAGCTGGCGATATGAACCGCTCACTCCGGAAACGATTCCTCTCATGCGGAATTTCTTGCTCTCCCATTGGGAAGAGTTGCTTAAAGACGGACCTTCTGCCCGTGCAGAGTACAGCTATGCGATCGACCTGCTGAGACATGCTGAAGCCCTGGACTGCTCCGGCGGTCTGCTGTGCCTGCCCAACGGAGAAGCTGTTGGGCTGTGTGTAGGTACCACGGTAGGCGATACTTATTACGAGCACGTAGAAAAGGCCCTGCATTCGATACCCGGTGCGAGTCAACTTTTGTGCCGTGAATGTGCTGTGCATGCCCCTGAAGGGGTGCAATTCATTAACCGTGAAGACGATGTGGGTGACCCTGGGTTGCGCACCGCCAAACTAGCCCTGCATCCCAGCGCCCTGATTATCAAATATACTGTAACCATAGCATAGGAGAATTATGATGAAACGCATTGTGCTCACCGGCGGCGGCACCGCTGGACATGTTACCCCGCATCTGGCACTCCTGCCTCATCTG
>JAEEGF012177704.1_pt1 | contig 10441 bp, 7 predicted proteins | sample 9134171 | NCBI WGS metagenome assembly JAEEGF01 (sample SAMN16246542, study PRJNA631951) | gut metagenome | biome: gut microbiome; feature: rumen; material: AP-attached | host: Bos | place: Iran: Karaj | collected 2018-10 | reverse complement strand
TCTTCCGGTGAAATAAGTAAGGATATGTTTGTCGGAGGATCTGATAGAAAAGGAGAAACCGCTATCAGCATGTTTGATACGGAAACTACTGATGTGACAGATTATGGAGTTATCTGGCTTACTGATTATACAGATAAGGATGTAGCAGCACCCCAGATTGTAACTACGGATGACAGGATTGTCCTGTTCTGGAATGAATATGATGGCAGTGAAAAGTCATATTATATGATTTTATCTGAGAGTGGTGATGTTGTAAAAAAGAAAACTTCTCTCGGTGAGATTTGCCTTAACTCATTTGAAAAACCTTTATATTATGATGGAAAAATATACTGGGCATATGCTAAAAGTGGAAACATTGAAGTGAAAAGCATAGATATTAAATAAATAACATATGTGTGAAGAGATGAAATAATAAATATCGGAGGGTATATGGATAAGAAGGCACTGGAAGCGTTATTAAAGGATATGTCGATAGAAGAAAAAGTAATGCAGCTGGTACAGATTCCTGGATCCGAGTATGAGGCTAGTGCAGAGATTACGGGAATCGAAAGGGGCCAGGTTAAAGATAACGTTAAAAGGCTGGCAGGAAGTACTTTGGGGATATGGGGCAGCAAAAGACTTCGGAAGATACAGGAACAATATATTAAGGAGCACCCTCATCATATCCCGCTCATGTTTATGCTTGACGTTATACACGGACATAAGACAGTTCTGCCGTGTCCTTTAGGTCAGGGTGCTACATTTGATCCGGATGCAGTAAAGAAAGGCGCTGAAATGCAGGCTCAGGAGGCATCTGCTGACGGTGTTCATGCTACGTTCTCTCCAATGGCAGATCTGTGCAGGGATGCGAGATGGGGCAGGATCATGGAATCCACCGGCGAAGACAAAATCTTGAATTCTCGTATGGCTACGGCTATGGTTGAGGGGTATCAGGGAGATGATTTAAAAGACAGTGATCATATAGCTGCCTGTGTAAAGCATTATGCGGCCTATGGTGCTGCTGAAGCGGGAAGGGATTACAATAATACAGAGCTTTCAGAACATACTCTCAGGGAGCATTATCTTCGTGCATACAGCGAAGCAATAAAGAAAGATCCGGCAATGGTCATGACCTCGTTTAACAGCGTAAACGGTATTCCTGCAACCGGAAACAAATTCCTGATGAAAAAGATATTAAGAGAAGAGTTTGGTTTTAAGGGAGTCCTTATTTCTGACTGGGGTGCAGTGGGAGAAATGATAAATCATGGGTTTGCCGAGGATCAGAGGGATGCTGCACTTAAGGCTATGCAGGCAGGTGTGGATATCGACATGTGTTCGGGCTGCTACAGCTCCAGTCTCGAGGATTTGGTAAACACAGGAGAGGTGTCTCTGCAGATGCTCGATGAGGCGGTTCTGCGTGTTCTCAACATGAAAAACGATCTTGGTCTCTTTGAGGATCCTTACAGGGGCATTGACATGGATGCCGGCCCGGTGATAACCGATGAAAGCAGGAACCTGGCCAGGGAAACTGTTGCAGCAAGCCTTGTGCTCCTTGAAAATAAGGATAAGACATTACCTCTCAGAAAAGAAAAGTATGCTTTTATTGGTCCCTATGCCGATAACAAAAAGCTTCAGAGTTCATGGGCTTTTTCCGGAGACGACAAGAATACCGTGACCGTTTGGGAAGCAGCGAAAGAGGTGTATGAACCGGAAAGCATTAAAGTTTCTGCAGGATGTACTATGCTGGATCAGGATACTATGACAGCAAGAGGAAAGCGTCATGTAGATAACTGGGAGGAAGAAAACAGTAAACTCATGGCAGAGGCTATTAAGGCCGCAGAGTGGGCTGATACGGTGATCATGTGTCTTGGAGAAGACTTTGCCCAGTCCGGGGAAGCCACGAGTAAGGTGGGCATTGAGATACCCAATGTACAGCTTAATCTTTTAAAGGAGATTAAAAAAGCAGGGAAAAAGATAGTAACTCTAATATTTACAGGAAGACCGCTTGAACTTAATGAAGTAAGGGAACTTTCTGATGCATTGATGATATGCTGGCTGCCGGGAACGGAAGGCGGACACGGCATAATGGATATTCTTACGGGAAAGGCGTCTCCTTCAGGAAGACTGCCTGTAAGTTTCCCGTATACCGTGGGACAGGAACCCCTGCATTACGACATGTATCCCACGGGACGTCCTAGGCCGGAAAACGGACCATCTGCATTTACCTCAAGTTATCTTGACTGTGAGAATGGTGCACTCTATCCTTTCGGATACGGACTGTCCTATACTTCGTTTGAATTTATCAATCCAAAGTTGAGTGCACAAAAGATGTCAGATACTGAAACCATCACGGCTTCAGTAATCGTCAGAAACACTGGAGATATGAAAGGAAGTGTGACGGTTCAGCTTTATATAAGGGATGTGACATCAAGCCGTGTACGTCCTATCAGGGAACTGGCTGATTTTAAAAAGATTTCTTTAGATCCGGGAGCAGAAGAGGAAGTAAGTTTCGTTATAAACGAGGAAATGCTTCGATTCTGGACCGCAGAAGAAAAATGGGAAAGCGAAGCGGGAAAGTTTCTTGTCTGGATATGTAACAGCAGCCGTGACGGACAGGCACTTGAATTCCGGTTGATATGAAAAAAGATTATGTAAATATTTGAGGTAAAATAGCTAAAGCAGAGCCAAATGGCAAGGGTTTGGCATGAAGTAAAAAAACAAGAGGGTGCTGTTAAATAGCACCCTCAATTTTTATGTATTAATAGACGATATGTGATTTATTATTAATCCGTTGTTATTGCATACGTAGTGTATTCTCATTAAGTCGGCTATACAACATAATAACCAGCTTTGAGCATAAATGAGGTGCCTTTTAAAGTGCTCCCAAATAACAAAAATATAAATTTTGCAAAAAAGCGCAAAAGAATCCTAGCCATTAGGTTTAGATTCATTACCAGTATTGATAGTGCAATAGAGCTACGGATCGTATCGTCAAGTTTTGTTCTGATCAAGCCTAAGCCATAGCTTCTCTTAGCAAGGCTACAGGGGAAGAAAAGACAGCAGAAGGTAAGCCTATTTATATATTGGAACTTTATCGTGATGCATTATAATGAGCATCAGATGCGCTCATCAGAAACCCACCACCATGAAAGAAAACAATACAAGGCAAATCCCTACCACATTCCTTGGGTTCAATTATTAACGTATTGATTGCACATGATGAAAATTTCATGCAATACAAGCTGTAACAAACAATCGGGCCTGTTTGATAGCCCGAAAACTTCTTTCGGTTACAATCGGTCTCAAGCTCAAAAGAATAGTGGCTACCACTGACTACATGCTTGCAGACCGATTTGACCGCATTGAACTAATGTTGCGTCATCGAAGCCACTGCCTATGGATTTTCAATCCGACTGTTCCTGCTTGAATTATATAGGGAATCTTATAAAATCACCACAGACTATGGTGATTTTTTTGTTTTACTGCACGACAAATAGACCTCTGTCAGAGGCCGATTTTAAAATATAAGATCAGATGCTTCAACACAGCATATATCTGCCAGAAACTTTATAGGTATGAACTGGCTCTCCGCAGTATCTGCATTTAAAAATATCACGGTTGTAAAGGATAAGAATCTTTTCGGCAGTAGTCTTATCTCTAAGCCTGGAAATATACTGTTCACAGCCAAGAAGATTTCTGCAAAGAGTCATCTTTTCTGCCTTGTTGCGACAAGATAAAAGACCATAATGTCTTATTCTTACAAAGCCTTTGGGAAGGACATGCATTAAAAACATTCGAATAACGTATCTATGAACGTATCTAGTTTTTCAATATCAATCAGCACAAGACGGTCAACCTTCCTGACAGCCTTTGCTGCTCTGGCAACTTCCTTCAGCTTCGTAAGGCTGATTCCGTAATATTCCGTTGCCTCCGTATACCTCATTTGGTTCTTCGGTAAGCTGACGGGGTGGCGCCCATTACTTTAGTAAATGTCCTGTTAAAATAACTGATATTGTTGAATCCCACCAGGGAAGCGATATCGGTTATTTTTTTGTCTGTTGTGCTTAAGAGTTCGCAGGCTTTGACTATACGTATGCGGTTTAAATATTCAAAAGGCGTGGCGCCGGTATAGTCGTGAAAACTGTGGCAGTAGTAGCTTTCGCTGTAACCGGATATTTCCGATAACTGTTTAAGGCTTAAAGGTTCAGCGTAATGCATCTGCATATAGTCCATGCTCCTTAACAGATCTTTTGATAAGGCATTGTCACCGGTTGCAGAGTTTATCTTTGAAAGGTGCAGATTATACAGTTCCTGCCAGCATACAAACAAAAGTCCCTGAATGGTCAGCTCACAGGAAGTAACATCTTTCTTACGGTATCTTAAGATCTCCCGGATCACGGAGAGCAGTTTCTTATTTTTGTTTTCTCCGGACATTGCGGTATAGATGCATTCCGGTCTGTGTAAACCGAGGCCTTCAAAATACGGACTTGAAGCGGACGGAAAGCAGCGTTCCATGGGCTCTGTGGAGAATACGATCGCAGAGTATTTTATGAGCTTTCTGTCACCTTCACATCGAACCGCGTTATGCAGCATACCGGGCGGGATAAATACCGCGTCACCTTCTTTGAGTCTATAGTGACCGGTTTCAACATAAAAATCAACTTTCCCTTTTTCCATTATGAAGAATTCAGCCTCCGGATGACAATGAAGATACAGGGCATTATTAAGATCTGGCTTTATTATCGTATGATGCAGGGAGAAAGGGCTGGAGCCGGTTTTATGTATGATGTTTTCAGTATGTGATGGAATCCTGTTTCTCATAGTTATCATGATACAGAAAAAAGCAAAATAGTGCAAGCTAATAACATAAATATTCAAGTTTTTGCGATGCAACAACAATATAATGTTACCAAAAGTATCCCGGAAGGAGAAAACTTATGAGCATCACTATAGAAAAAGACCGTATCATATTTGAAAGACGTGATGAACTGACTGTATTTGAACCATACGGACCGGACTGTATCCGCTGCCGTTCCACGAAAAACAGCAGACTGTCGGATGAGAACTGGACGCTTCTGCCGGCAAAGGAAGGAGCATGTTTCTCCATAGAGGGTGATGAAAAGAAAGCAGTCCTTAAAAACGGACACATGTCTGTAAGTGTCGATGCAGGCACACCCTGGTACGGCGGGATAATAACCTTTTACCGCGATGATGTTCCCATACTTAAAACAAAGTATGAAGGTGATTATACCTGCAGGAATATCCATACTGAAGGAGATAACTATCAGGTTAAAGTCATATTTGAATCCAATCCGGGAGAGCATTTCTACGGACTGGGCCAGGAGCAGGAGGATTTCTTCGACAGGCAGGGCAGCAGCTGTAACCTGCTGCATTACAATACCAAGTCTGCAGTGCCTGTTGTATATTCTTCTTTAGGTTATGGTTTCTTCTGGAACAATCCCGCGCCGGGAAGATGTGAGACCACAAAGAATCATATCATGTGGGTGGCAGACAGTGCCTATCAGGCGGACTATCTGGTATATGCCGGAGAAACGCCTGCGGATGTAATGAAGATATACTGTGAGCTTACGGGCTATGCACCTGAGTTCCCTGAATGGGCAGCAGGCTTCTGGCAGAGCAGGCTGCGTTATGAATGCCAGGAAGATGTACTTAACGTGGCAAGGGAATATAAGAAGAGAGGAGTTCCCCTGGCTGCCATAGTTATAGATTATTTCCACTGGACTGAGCAGGGCGAGTGGAAATTTGATCCGAAGTACTGGCCTGATCCGGAAGGAATGTGCAGGGAGCTTAAAGAGATGGGAATACAGCCCATAGTCTCAATCTGGCCCACCATAAATCCTGCAAGTGAGAATTACCGCGAGATGAATGACAGGAACATGCTGGTGCGTACCGAGTGCGGCCAGTACGGAACTTTTGATTTCTACGGCCAGCAGACCTTTATTGATGTGACTAATCCTAAGACACGGTCTTTTGTATGGGATAAGGTTAAGAAGAATTACTATGATAAGGGGATACATAATTTCTGGCTGGATGAGGCAGAGCCGGAGGTCCATCCCCAGCAGTTTTCAAACCTTAAGCTCTATGCAGGAAACGGTGCACAGACGGCCATGCTTTATCCCTATTACTATAGTAAGCTGTTTTATGAAGGATTAAAGGAAGCCGGAGAGGATAAAGTGATAGTACTTACCAGAGCAGCATATCCGGGAAGCCAGAAATTCGGATCTCTTGTATGGAACGGTGACATAGCATCCACATTCTTAAACCTGCGCATGAGCGTGAAGACAGGCCTTTCAATGGCAATGAGCGGCATACCCTGGTGGAACAGTGATATAGGAGGTTTTCATTCCGGGGATACCAGGAGTGAATACTTCCGTGAGCTGATAGTGCGCTGGGCACAGTTCGGAGTGTTCTGCCCTGTAATGAGACTGCATGGTGCCAGGATCCGTACACCGGAGCAGACAGAGCGCTTCCCCGGGATAAAGGAACGTACCGGAGGCGAAAATGAGATATGGAGCTTCGGTGATGAAAACTATGAGATACTGGCTGAACTGGTAAAACTCCGTGAGCGCCTTAAACCCTATATATGCAGGTATATGGATATCGCATCAAAGGAAGGTAAGCCCATAATGCGTCCCATGTTCTTTGACTACTATAAGGATCCCGTATGCTATGAGCTTGAGGACCAGTATATGTTTGGTGAAGATATACTCTTTGCTCCTATCACTGAGCAGGGCTGCATATCAAGGAAAGTATATCTTCCGGAAGGCAGCTGGCAGGACGTGAACAGCAAGGCGATAGTCAAAGGCGGACAGTGGATTGAATGCGAAGCACCGATAGATAAGTTCATCGCTTTCGTAAAAGAAGGCGCGGAAGTAGCGGAAGTATTCTAGGAGGGAATATGTTTACACTCAGAGTATTTACAAGAAAACCGACAGGTAAGAATTATCCCGCAGCGCTTGGAAACAGTGTGCATTTTGCGGTATGCAGTGACGGGAAGGAAACAGTCCTTAACCAGGATTACGGTATTTTATTTGCAAAAGCAAAGATAAAGGAAGACAACACTCTGGATGAAAGAGGGATACGTAATCCGCTTGTGGTTAAAAAAGACGACGGGTATGTTATTTATGCCGAAGTGATCGATAAGGAAGGACAGCCGGTTGCGTCAGGAGAAGAAAGTATCATTGCCTGGAGTACAAAGGATTTCGTTAACTTTGAAGAATGCTCTGCGGATGCTGTTGGTCCTGAGGCTTCTGAAAGCATAGAGCTCCCGGATGAGCTCTTTCCTGCTGTTAGTGAACGCTGGATACCTTTGGAAGTTAAGAGTGTTTCCGTACCCGAAGATGTAAGGGTTGATTCCCTTAAAGAATTAAAGGATATCCGTGTCAGAGTTATCTATTCGGACGGATCGGAGGATCTTAAGCCTGTATACTGGAGCATCGCATCTCTTAGAGATATGGGAAACAGAAGGTACAGGATAACGGGACATATGCAGGCGATAGATACCGGTTTTCCGTTAACAGTGGGACTTGCAGATCCGGTGATCTTCTTATACGAAGGAAAGTGGTACTATATAGCAACGAATGATAACGTAAACGATATAGGTCTATATGTCAGATGTGCGGATACCGTTGACGGATTATTTACAGATGATGTCGAGACAAAGATAATCCTTGATTATGATGAGGAAAGGGGACTCTGTCAGACATTCTGGGCTCCGGAATTCCATGTGATAGGCGGAAGGCTTTATATACTGTTTGCCGTAAGCAATAAAAATTGGGGGCCCCAGTGCCACATGATGCGTCTTAAGAAAGGCGGGAATATAATGTGTGCGGAAGACTGGGAAGATCCCATACGTGTAAAGAGGATGAACGATCACTTCCTTACAGAGGACGGTATCACACTTGATATGACGTATTTTGAATCGGCAGGAAAGGCTTATCTGGCATGGTCGTACCGTTATGGTATCGGAACGCCAAAGGATACGGGATCCATGCTCTATATCGCAACCACGGATCCTGAAAAGCCCTGGGTACTCACATCAGAACCGGTACTTTTATCAAGGCCTTTATACGGCTGGGAAAATCAGTCGGGTACTATCAATAATGAAGGACCTTATGCATTGATATCCGGGGATACGGTATATCTTTCATATTCAGGCGGTGATGCCTGCGGACCGGCTTATGTTGTGGGATATCTTAAGGTAAAAGTCGGTGCGGATCTTCTGGATATCTCTTCCTGGAAAAAGGAGCCTACGGCAGTTCTTCATCTTCAGTCTGTAGAAGGTATACTTGGACCCGGCCACAATTCATTTTTCTATGATATGGACGGCAGGCTGATGATAGCCTATCATGCCCAGGAAAGAGATAAATACAACTGCCGCTGCAGCGCTTTCCACAGGGTACATCTGTCTGCATCGGGCTTTCCTCTTCTTAATGTGGTGGGTGAAAGAGATCTTCCTGCAGAAATGTCAGATGTCGAGATGGAGTTTACGATAGGTTAGCAGGATTTTACATAAACCTGCTGATATGATAAAATTCACTTTCCGGGAATGGTTCCGGAAGAGTTAATGAAGTTCTTTTGCATTTAGTGCAGAATGGAGGACAAATGAAAAATCTGATTTTGTATACAAGAGAAACAATTTCCGAAGAGGAATTAAGCGTTAAGGTTGCCCACAGCATGCATCTGGCTGTTTTATCAAACGGGGAACTCAAGGTGCTTAATCATAATTCAGGAGTGCTGTTTGGCAAGGCAACAGAAAATGCTGACGGTTCGTTAAATGCAAAATGTCTTGAAAAACCGGTAGCTTTACAGATTAATAATTTCTTATACGGCGTGGTTTACATAATAAGCAACGAGAAAGGTGAGCCGGACGAAGAAAGCAAGGGTAAGGTTGCTGTCTGCATTACAAGAGATTTTGCTCATTACAGTTCACCGGCGATGTGGAATATTTCCGAGGAATTTATAGAAAGAATTTTTGTTTCGTTTAATGATGAAAAGAGATTTTTTGAAGTTTGGTATAAGGAAAGTAACGGAAAGTGGTTCAGAGGTTTTGCTAAAACATTTACCGGAGATTTATTTAATGTGACTGAAGAAAGTTTTGAAGAAGAGCAGGGAATATCTAAAGAAGTTCTTTCTTTTTGCGAGAATGGAAAAGAAAAACTTCCGGAAGGAATGATTCTTTCGGGAAGTTTGGAGATTGATGACGAAACTGCTGATTATGTAGAAAAGAAACTTATTACACCGGTTAACATAACAAATATAGTTCCCGAGTCTGTTATTGCATCGCAGGAGTCTGATGTGACAGGAGTAAAAGCAGTTGCCGAATATTCTGACGGTTCGCAGTGCCAAAAGGTTGTAGACTGGGACCTTTCAACTGTTGATTTTGAAAAAGAAGGAGAATACAGAGTTACGGGAAAAGTGCATAAGGAGCATTTTCCTTTCCCGATTTTTGAAAACCGTGCGGATCCTTGTATCGGAAGATGGAACGGTAAATACTATTTTATCGCAACGACAGATGAGGACGGAAATCATTCTTTATATATCAGGGAAGCGGATTCTGTTAAAGGGCTGATGGATGCAAAACCGGTTCTTTTGCTTGATTCCAATACCTATGACTATATAGGTGGCCTTTTGTGGGCACCGGAGTTTCATGAGGTTGAAGGCAAAATGTATATTTATTTTGCCGCAGCTTTTCAGGGTGAGTTTTTACGTGAAGAAAGCCGTGTGATGGAGCTGAAGGAAGGCGGAAATCCTGTTAATCCAAAGGATTGGAGTGCTCCGATAAAGGTATTAAAGCCGGATGGAACTCCTTTGGCGGAAGAAACAAAAGAGATTACTTTGGATATGACTGTATTTATGTGGGAAGATGAATACTATGCAGTGTGGTCTCAAAGACAGTTTGTTCCAAAAGATTTGGGCGCATGGCTTTATATGGCAAAACTGGATAAAAAGGAGCCATGGAAGCTTGCTTCTGAGCCTTTTGTCCTTACAAAGCCCGAATACAGCTTTGAAAACAACCATACTTATGTAGCAGAAGGTCCTTTTGCCCTTATTAGGGGTGACAAGCTTTATCTGACATATTCCGGAGCATTGGTGGATTCGACTTACATAGTTAATATGCTTTCTCTGAAAAAGGGTCAGGATATTATGAATCCAAGAGAATGGACAAAGAACAATTATCCCCTTTTATGCGCAAGGTCAACTCCGGGTGAATACGGTACAGGTCACAATGCTTATGTGATTGACGATGACGGGACTGTATGGAACAGCTATCATGCGCGCCCGGGCGTTAACGGCCCGAGAAGTACCGGAATCCGAAGAGTGCATTTTGGTATGGACGGAGAGCCTATCCTTGATATGCAGGAAGAACTGGATGTTAAGGACGAAATTGCGGCTGTAAGCATGAAGGTATACGTTAAAAAGTAAGAAAAATGCCAATTTA
>JAEEGF010049709.1_pt1 | contig 10442 bp, 8 predicted proteins | sample 9134171 | NCBI WGS metagenome assembly JAEEGF01 (sample SAMN16246542, study PRJNA631951) | gut metagenome | biome: gut microbiome; feature: rumen; material: AP-attached | host: Bos | place: Iran: Karaj | collected 2018-10 | reverse complement strand
AGAAACATCCCGAGGTCATCTGGTATGCCTCGTTTTCCGATCCGTTCAAAGGTTCTCCGTACAAGAAGACCGATCTGAGCGACAAGAGCCTGCTGTATAAGATCGCTTTTCCGGTAGGATCTTTCTGTCTTTATCATGACAATTATGAAGAAGCGGCGGTCAGAAATGCGGACAAGCTGATTTTCATCTGTCCCGAACAGCGGGATTTCACTTTGGGACAGTATGAAGATGGCGAACGGTATAAAGAGAAAGCCGTCATCTACCCGCTGACCTATCTGGAGGACTGGCAGATGTACAAAGATCTGCTGGACTATGAACCTGTGAAGCATGATGTGAAACAGGCGGTCCATCTGGGCAGGCTGTACGGACTGCGAAGGATCGATTCCTTCCTGGAGGCGTTGAAGGAGCTGAACGAAGAGATCAGAGACCTGGATCAGAAGATCGTGTTCCATCAGTATTCGGAGATACAGAAGGAAGATGTCGATAAAATCAGAGAATATGGACTGGATAGATTGTTTATCATCCACGGCAAAGTCTCTTACAAGGAATCCATCGATATTATGAAGGAAGCGGATATCCTTGTTTTATTCGATACGCTGATGCCGGGAGAGAAGGTTCAGCCTTATCTTCCCAGCAAGATCGTGGAATACCTCATGCTGAAGAAGGCGATCCTGGGGATCTGCGATCCTAACAGCCCGAGCTACCGCATCCTTAAAGAGTACGGCTATGATACGGTTGGATCCGAAAAAGAAAGCATCAAGGCGAATATCCGCAGACTTTTGGAGGATGACAGAACCTACGATCATTCGTTGACAAAACTGAACAATGATCATTATGATAAAGTATTGATCGGCTGATTATGGAAAAGAAGACAAGTCTGGGAGAAAGGATCAGAAAGAATACGCATCGCAAGGGACTGGTGATCACGGTTTTAATATTGCTGTGGATCAATGTCGTGCTGGGCACGCTGCTGATGTACCGCAACAGTCTGGGCAAGATCTCTTCCGGAAATGAAGCGTATGACAATATCGTCGAACTGGTTCGCGGAAGCAAGGTCGTGGAGACGGTGGGAATCGTCGAAGACAGCGATGTTCTGACAATCAAACTGGCGACTTATGCCAGACGCAATAGCGGCAAGTTCGTTGTGACGGTCGTAGGCCACGATTCCCATAAGGTCTATGCCGCCAAAGAGATCGATGTCCGGACGATACAGGACAATGCTTTCATGACAGTCGAACTGAATGAAGCGTTGGACAGTTCCGTGGACGAGATGATTGACATCACGCTCAAATCGGAAGCTTCCCCGGGCAATGCGATCGGCGTCTATTATTCCAACCAGCAGGTCTATGAAAACAGTACTCTGACGATCGGCGATGTACGGACGGAAGGTGATCTTTCGGTCCGTTTTCTCAACGACAGTGAAGAGATGAAACAGTTCTATCGTCTCATCATTGTGTGGGTGATCGCGACTTTTACACTCATCCTTCTTTTGCATATCTTCATCCGGCCGAAGTATGAGGTTCTCTTCCTGCTGATGGGCATCGCTTTCGGTCTGACCTTCTGGCTGATCATCACGCCGATGTCCGTCCCGGACGAGACGATCCATTACGAGTATTCTTTCCAGCTGTCCAACTACATCATGCGTACCAAGGATCACATGGTGTTCAACGAAGAATATCAGAACTATGGGGCCATGGCTGGCCATCAGAACATCAGCGCGGCTTATGAGCGATTCATCAAGAAGATCAACAAACCGCTGAGTCTCAGGGAAAACGATGCCCGCATGCGTTTCGATATCAACGAATCTTATACGATCTGTTTCATCCCGCAGGCGCTTGGCATCACCGTCGCCAGGCTGCTGAACTGGAACATGCTTCGGACCTTCTATCTGGGCAGGCTGTTCAACCTGATCTTCTATCTGGGCTGTCTCTATACGGCAATCAAGAAAACGCCGGTCCATAAGGTGCTGTTTGGCATCATTGCGACGCTGCCGATCTTCATGCAGCAGGCGGCAAGTTTTTCTTATGACTGTTTCATCAACGGACTGACCTTTGTGATCATCGCCTATCTGATGAAATGGATGCACCAGGAGGAACCCATCAGCATCAAGGAATTCATTCCGGCGTTCATCGCCAACCTGATGATTGCGCCGATCAAGGTCGTTTACGGTCTGTTTACCCTGATGTACTGGTTCATCCCGGCCAAGAATTTCGGTTCCAGAAAAAAGAAGATCCTTCTGACTCTGGTCATCACTTTCCCGGCGATGTTCGAACTGGTCAAACTGCTGGGTCCTTTGACGATAAGGATATTTAAAAAGATATTCAAGGCGCTATCCGGAGAAGCTGCGGGTACCGCTTATCATCTGCTGAAAGCAGAAACAAAGATCCATAGTGACGTCATACAGCCGTTATTCGTGGATGGCGAAGTCTATACATTCAACGATGTTCTTTCGCATCCATTAGAAATGATCGAGCTTTTCCTGCGTACTGTCCGCTACAGCATCAAGACCTGGTTCTATGCGGCATTCGGACGCGCTTTATCCGGCAGCACGCTGATCCTGCCGACCTGGATCGTCCATAGCCTGCTTGCAGTCCTGCTGGCATCTTCCATCATCGAAGAGAAACGCTGCGAATCGCTGGCGTTCAAAATCGTCACTTTCCTGGTCTGCATCTTCGGCGGCCTGATGATGGTCGGAGGAATGCTGATATCATGGACGGAAGTCGAGCAGGTCGTCATCGAAGATTTCGGAGGACCGATCATTCAGGGCATGCAGGGACGTTATTTCAGCCCATTCCTGCCATATCTGTTCATCATCTTGCACAATCCGAAATTCAAGATCAGCAAGAAGTTCGAGCCATACATGATCTATATTTTCATCCTGCTGGTCTATGAAGTGATCGTCTATGTCTTATCTTATACGTTCATGAATTAGGAGGTCCCTGTTTCATGAAGGAAACGATACAGGAAAGGATCGACCGTGCCGTCGCGTTGAAACGAAGCGGAAGCTGCAACTGCGCACAGGCGGTACTGGAAGCGCTGAAGGATCAGACGGGTCTCGATGAAGAGACGCTGCACCAGCTTGGCGCGGGATTCTGTGCCGGCATGGGAAACATGGAAGCGACTTGCGGGGCACTGCTGGCGGCGAACATGGCTCTGAGTTTGGCCATGAAAGGGAAAGCCGTCTTGCCGATGTCAAAGAAACTGATCGAAGGGTTCCGGGAACGGTCGGGAGCGACCAGATGCCGGGATCTCAAGCAGATCACCGATGGCAAGCCACTGTGTTCCTGTGAGCAATGTGTCAGCGATGCGGTCAGTCTCTATTGCGAGATCGCAGGAATAAAGGACAATTAAACGGATTCGTGCTATGAAGGTAACGATCGTCACTTGTTTTGAATCCAACGAAGAACGGGTCGCCTTCCTCAAGGAGGCCTGTGAGGAAAGAGGTTATGAAGTGGAGGCCATCACCTCGGATTTTTCGCATGTCCGCAAGACCGTTCGTAATAATATCCCTGAAGGATATCATGCGCTCAAGACAGTTCCTTATTATCGCAACATCTCATTCTCCCGTTTGTGGTCGCATCATCGTTTTGCCAAAGATGCGTTCAGAAAGATCAGAGAGGAAGATACGGATCTTCTGTGGATCATGGCTCCTGCCAATTCCCTGATCAAAGAAGCCGCACGCTATCAGCACAAGTATCCCCATGCCCTGATCGTCATCGATATCATCGATATGTGGCCGGAATCGCTGCCGCTGGACTACGACATGCATGCGTTCCCGTTCAGTCTGTGGCGCAACGTCCGTAAGAAATATCTCTATTGCGCCGATCATCTGGTCAGCGAGTGCGATCTGTATCAGCAGATCCTGAAAGAAGAATACAATGGAAAGATCACGACGATCCGTTGGGCGAAAGAAGAAGGAAGCCAACGGCAGCCCGACCGTCTCTCCGGAAGCGGATTGTCGCTGCTGTATCTGGGCTCCATCAACAATATAATCGACATCGATGCCATCGCGAAGATGATTTCCCGTATCGATGGCCATGTCACGCTGCATGTGATCGGAGATGGAGAAAACCGGGCGACATTCGTAAACGAGCTTAGCAAAATCTGCGAAGTCTTCTATTACGGGGAGATTCGCGATGAACAGCGCAAGAGCGAGATCTTTTCCAAATGCCATGCCGGGATCAATATCTACAAGGAAGGGCTTTATATCGGCCTGACGGTCAAATGCATCGATTATTTTGCGCATGGCCTGCCGATCATCAATAATATCAAGGGCGATACCTGGGAAATGGTCGAAGGCTGCCGGCTTGGCGTCAATGTGACAAAAGGCACCGTCGTATCTGCCAGGGAACTGAAGGCGTTGCGCAGCGATAACGGACATATCTATTCCTTCTATCAGCAGAACTTCAGCAAGGACGTTTTCAAAAAGAAATGTCTGGAAGTCATCGACGAGGTGATGAAATGAAACTGGTCGTGCTGATGTCTACCTATAACGGCGAAACGTATCTGGCGCAGCAGCTCGATTCCCTGCTGGAACAGACACGCAAACCGGACAGGATTATCATCCGCGACGACGGTTCCAAAGACGGAACGATGGATATCCTGCAAGACTATGCCCGGAAGGATGGCAGCATTTCTTATTTCCAAGGCAGCAACCTGGGGGCAGGAAGATCGTTCTGGGAACTGATCCGGACCTGCGAGGATGCGGATTATTATGCCCTGTGCGACCAGGATGATGTCTGGATGAAGGAAAAGCTGGAGAGGGCAGTCGGAATGCTGGAGAAGGAAGATGCATCGATGCCACTGCTCTACTGTTCGAAATTCACTTTGACCGACAAGGATCTGCATCCCATCGATTCCAAGGTCTCCCGTCTCTATGGCTTTTCCGATTTTCCTCACGCCTTGCTTTACCACACGGCTCCGGGCTGCACCTTTGTCTTCAACCATGCTGCCAGAGAAAAGCTGCTGAAATACGATATCGAACAGGAATACTTCGTCATTCATGACGCCCTGATCCATAAAGTCGTCACCATGTTCGGCAAGATGATCCTGGACGATCGTTCCTATATTTATTACCGTCAGCACTCCCGCAACGAGATCGGCATGACGGCTAATATTTTAAAAACTTTTACCGGCAGAGTCAGCCGTTTCCTGAACGGCAGGATCCGCAACTACCGCAGCGAGACAGCCCGTTCTTTGCTGAAAGTCTACGGCGATGAGTGTCCGGAAAACGAACTTGCCTTGCTGAAAGCGGTAGCCAACTACCGCAGCGATCCCGGATCGAAAAAGATGATGCTGAGGGACAGACGTTTCCGTTCCCATACGGTCAACGATCTGTTCTACCTCATCCTGGTATTAGTAAATTATATTTAAAAGTGATAAAATTAAATAGTTATGGACAGACGCCGGAAAGAAAACCTGCTGATCATTGCTGCCGTGGCAGTCGTTGTCATCGGTTTTCTCTTTATGTTTTCGAAAAGGTGGCATTCCCGTCTGAATGGAAACGATTCGCTCGATGTCACCAGAATTCATGATGCGACGGCCATAAGTTCTCTCATAGGAAGTGGAACGGATGTCCGTCAGGATTTCGTCTGTCCCTATGATACGATCAAAGAACTCGTGATCATCTTCAGCAAGACGGATGACGCGAACGCAGAGAATGTCACGGTCTCATTGCTTGACGACCAGCTGCCGGTTTTCTCTCAGACGATATCTGTGCAGGATATCCGCAGCCAGCATCGCACCCGGATCAGTGTCGGGGCCAGCGGTCTGAAAGGGCATTCTCTTACCTTAGGTATCAGTTCTGACAGCGATACGGGACTTGCTTTGATGATCGATGAAAAGACCGAGGCATACTACCGGATCGACGGTCAGACGTTGAAAGGAACGATTTGTTTTGCTGTCTATGGAAATTGATATGCAGAAAAAACTGAGACGACTGTTTCTGATCGCCGAGCTGATCTTTATGGTCATGGTCGGAGCTTTTTATTTTCTTGCGGGAGAACAGCTGGTCTATAAGAACACCAAATCGCCGATCGAAATGCAGGATGCCGATTCCGTCAGCTATGAACTGGTGAACGGAAGAACCATCAGCCAGGATTTTGTCTGTGAAATGGATCGGATCGAGCAGATCGCTCTGGTGTTTACCAAGTTCTACCGGGAGGTCAAAGGTACAGTCAACATTGAACTGCGGGAAGGAGAACGTCTGCTGTTTAAGCAGAGCCTCGATGCGAACGAAATTCCTGAGCAGCAGAGACTGTTCTTGCGCATCGTCACGCCGATCCGCAACCAGCGGGGCAGGACGCTCACATTACGGGTCTATGCCGATTCGTTCGAAGGTTCGGCTGCCGCCGTCATGATGAACCAGGCGGATCCTGATTCGCAGATCCTTGTCGGCAGCAAGGTCGTCAAGGGGACCCTGTGCTTCTCGGTCAACGGTTCGGACGAGATCTGGCTGGGCAGGTACTACTGGTATGTGGCAGCTGCGCTTGTGACGGCGATGGCGTTTTTCCTGTATGCTTCCTACAAGTCTTATGTGAACGGCCGCTATAATCATCTGGTCAGAGGCATTCTGGCGGTCGATAAATACAGTTTCCTGATCTCGCAGCTGGTATTGCGCGATTTCAAATCCAAATACAAGAGATCCATCCTTGGCGTTTTCTGGAGTTTCCTGAATCCTTTGATGACGATGACGGTACAGTTTCTGGTGTTCTCGACGTTCTTTACGAACGATACCCAGAACTATCCGGTCTATCTGCTTAGCGGCGTCGTCTGCTTCAGTTTCTTCAGCGAATGCACGACGATGTGCCTTTCTTCGATCAGTGCCAATGCCCGTCTGATCACCAAGGTCTACATTCCGAAATACATCTTCCCATTGTCGCGAAGCATCTCTTCTTCGATCAACCTGGCGATCTCGCTGGTGCCGCTGCTTCTGGCTTGCCTGGTCCTGGGCGTGCCGATCCGGCCGCAGGCTCTGCTGTTCTTCTATTTCCTGGCCTGCCTGATCGTGTTCGCTTTGGGCATCGGCATGTTCTTGTCTGCTCTGATGGTATTCTTCAGGGATATCCAGTTCCTCTGGACCGTTCTGACCCAGATCTGGATGTATGCGACACCGATCTTCTATCCGGCGGAAATCATCCCCGAGAAATTCAAGTTCATTGTCAGACTCAATCCGTTGTACCACTTTATCGGTAACGCGCGTACCTGTCTGATCAGCGGCATATCGCCCGAGCCTTCCGCTTATCTTTACTGTTTCCTGTTTGCCATGCTGTCGCTGGTCATCGGTTCTTATACCTTCAAGAAAACGCAGGATCGTTTCGCATTGTATCTGTAGAGGTGTCTATGGCTGAAAAAATGATCGAAGTCAAAAACGTATCGATGAAATTCCGAATGTCCGATGAGCCGATCAATTCGCTCAAGGAGATTTTTACGACGGCTCTGACAGGCAAACTCAAATACAACGAATTCCTGGCTCTGGACGATGTCTCCTTCGATCTGGAGAAAGGAAAGACTCTGGGCCTCATCGGCAAGAACGGCGCAGGCAAATCTACGACGCTGAAGCTTATTTCCGGCATCCTCAAGCCGACCAGCGGAAACATCATCGTACGCGGCAATGTCGTACCGATGCTGGAACTGGGAGCGGGTTTCGATCTGGAACTGACCGGCCGAGAGAACATCTATCTGAACGGCGCCATTCTGGGCTATTCCAAAGACTATCTGCAGTCCAAATTCGATGAGATCGTCGAATTTGCGGAAATCGGCGAATTCATCGATATGCCGATTCGAAACTATTCCTCCGGCATGATGGCCAGGCTGGCATTTTCAATTGCTTCCGTCGTACAGCCGGAGATCCTGATTGTCGACGAGATCCTGGCGGTCGGCGACGTGGCCTTCCAGGAGAAGAGCTTCAACCGCATGAAGGAACTGATGAGCGGAGGAGCCACGGTCCTGTTCGTTTCTCATGATCTGGATAAGATCGAGGAAATGTGCGATGAAGTCATCTGGCTGGATAAAGGCAAGGTCGTCATGAAAGGCAAGACCAGAAAGGTCTGTGAAGCCTACCGCAAGTCTTAGGGGTTTTCATGAACGTACTGATGCTGTCGACCACCTTTATTCCTTCCATCCTGCTGTGCGGACACTGCCAGCTGGATTATATGGAGAAACAAGGCGTCATCAACTATAGATTCGTACCATCGCATTTCGCCAAAAGGAAGAACGTCGAATGGGCGGATGTCATCGTCTTCGGACGAAGCGACACCGACATCGATGCCTATGTCGCCAGGATCGCCAGAAAAGCCGGAAAGCACCTGGTTTATTTTCTGGATGACGATATACTGAATGTTCCATCCTACCTGAGCAGCGCTCCGTACTATCTGCTACCCTCGACCCAGAAGAATATCCGCGCGACGATGTCCTGCTGCGATACTTTTCTGACCCCGTCGCCGGTACTGAAAGAAAAGTACGGAAAAGGATTCAGACACTGTCACCTGATCGCGGAGCCTTCATTGAACCGCATCGACAAAAAAGAACCTAATGATAAGGTCAAGATCGGCTTTGCCGGTTCGATCGACCGGGCGCAGGATGTCAATGTGATCCTGGAAGAAGCGATCCGGCAGATCGTCGCGAAATACGGCGATGCGATCGAGATCGAATTCATGGGAGCCAAACCGGCTTTTCTGGAAGAACTGCATCTCAAGCATCTTCCTTACCAGGACGGCTACGATGCCTATACGGCCTTCATGGCCAGATGCAACTGGGATATCGGTCTGGCGCCGATGCCGTTGAGCGAGTTCCATCGCTGCAAATACTTCAATAAATACGTGGAATACGCCTCCTTCGGGATCGCCGGCATCTACACCGATTGCGAGCCTTATGTCTTCGGCATCCGCGACCGCGAGAACGGTCTGCTGGTAAACAACACGACGGAAGAATGGGTAGAAGCGATCAGCGAACTGATCGAAAATACGAAGCTGCGCAAGCAGATCTCCGAGGAATGCTTGAAAGAAGCCGACGAGAAGTATTCGCTGAGAGTCCTTGCTCCGGATTATTATGCGAAGATGCTGGGAGAATATCAGATCCCTGCAAAATACGGAACGATCCCGGGATTCCTGCCCGCAAAGATGCTGTTCTTCTGCAAGCGCGTCTACCGCAAGATCAAGGAACAGGGAAAGGATTTCCCTGACTGGCTGAAAAAGAAGATCGACAAGAAACTGGAAGAGCACAGAGAGAACCGGCAGTATCACAAGAATACCGAAAAGCTCAAAAAGATCATCCGGGAAAAGAAGACCGTCTTCGTGATCGCGCCTTACAACGATGAAACAGAGAGCGATTACAGCAAAGAGGTTTCCCTGTTCGATCAAGAGATCCTGAAGGATCATTACCGCATCTACCTTGATGGCGAACCGCGCGGGCTGGAACATCTCAATACGGTGTTTATCGATGAGGATCATGCGAAGATCGCATTCAACAGCTTCGATATGGCACAGGCGGAAGCGATCCTGGAAATGATACAGGAGAGCGGGACATGCGTCATCCACAGTGTCATCCGTTTCATCCGGGAAAAGATCTCCAGCGACATGTACCGGATCTTCGATCTTCCGGATGTGCTGACCATCTGGGACAGCCATGGCGCCGTGCCTGAGCATTACCACGAACTCGCGAATATCCACACGGAAATGGTTACCAATGACATCGAAAACGTCTTCTATGCAAAGGCTGATGTGCTGGTCTGCGAAAGCGAAGAACTGAAAGAGCACTTCATCCGAAAGTATGGAGAAAGAGACATGGATTACGTCATCTTCCCATCCGAGGATGCTTATAAAGAACTGAACGAAAGAATCACACATGGAGGTAAGCAATCATGAAAGGCATCATCTTAGCCGGAGGTTCCGGAACGCGTCTGTATCCGATCACGATGGTGACATCCAAACAGCTGCTGCCGGTTTATGACAAACCGATGATCTACTATCCTTTAAGCACATTGATGCTGGCGGGGATCAAGGAGATCCTGGTCATCTCGACACCGACTGATACGCCGCGTTTCAAAGAACTGCTGGGAGATGGCTCACAGTTCGGTGTGACACTGAGTTATTGTGTTCAGCCATCTCCGGATGGTTTGGCACAAGCTTTCATCTTAGGCGAGGACTTCATTGGCAATGATGCCTGCGCGATGGTACTTGGTGACAATATCTTTTTCGGCGACGGTTTCAGTCATGTTTTGAAAAAAGCGGCTGAAAATGCGGAAAAGAATGACCGGGCGACGATCTTCGGCTATCATGTCAACGATCCGGAAAGATTCGGCATCGTTGAATTCGATAAAAACGGGAAAGTACTTTCTGTCGAAGAAAAGCCCGAACATCCGAAATCCAATTATTGTATTACCGGTCTGTATTTCTATCCGTCCGGTGTTTCCCGGATGGCAAATCAGGTCGTTCCGTCTGCTC
>JAEEGF012373255.1_pt1 | contig 10443 bp, 5 predicted proteins | sample 9134171 | NCBI WGS metagenome assembly JAEEGF01 (sample SAMN16246542, study PRJNA631951) | gut metagenome | biome: gut microbiome; feature: rumen; material: AP-attached | host: Bos | place: Iran: Karaj | collected 2018-10 | reverse complement strand
TGGTTAAGGACAATCACGAATGGTCAGATGTCCTTTGGAAGGATGGACTGGCTGTTTGGAATACGGAAATGCTTTGTTGTGAGGTAGAGAAAGTGGCAAATTGGAACAAACTGAATCTCGTCAATACCGATTTATCTGTTTGGTACAATGATTTCCTCAAACATGTCTCTAAATACAATGAGTTATTCCTAAAAGACCATGCCCTTTTGCCTAACATGAACGGCGAACTGTTGAAAAAAGACACAGAGGAATTCAAACAGGGAGAACATATAAATTCATTTATTATCGAACTATTAGGAAAATTGGGTAAAGATGTTAAGCCTAATTTGCTCCATGAGGATATAACGGCAGTATCACTTGAATCGAAGTATAATTCTCAAAGCTACAGTGCTGAAATAAACAGATTAGCAAAGACTATAATAGATAATGGTAATATCACGACCAAAGTCAATCAGCTACTTCCTATTATCTCCGTTATACCTGATGATGCAGAAAAATACAAACAAGAGTTCCTGAATCAGCGAAAAGAGTTCTTTGCAATATGTAAGGCTCTTTATCAACTTAATGAAGCCACATCTGTATGTGACAACCATCTTTTAGAAGGAGCATGGAAAGATACTGATGAATGGTTGGTAACGAATGTTCTTAATTCGTTAAATACCCTTGGTTGTTTATCAAAACTTCCTGAAGGACTTGGTGCAAAATGGCTGAATTCCACAATAAAGTCCCTAAATGTCAAGACGGAAATGCTGAACACATATGCTGTACTTCCCAACCAAAATAGCACTTTCTGTTATCAGAAAGACTTGTATGAAGATGCTGGCGTTCCCGAAGAATTGAAAGATAGCATCTTTGACACTATAGAAATTAACTATAAGAATATCCTTCTTCATAAGGACATTGTAGCAACTGATTTTGCCGTAGTCCAAAAGAAGACAATCTCAACATTTGCATCTGAGTTGAATGATGCTATTGCCGAATCTTCTAATAAGAATTTAGGTAATGAGTTTAATGGAATATACCACAAATATCCTAAAGAAACACTATATGGGATAGCATCATATATGATCAGGTTGCTTCCTGATAATAAAGAAACTAATTTGTATAAATACCAATCCTCCTTGCTTTCAATAGCTCAGGCTTTTAGTCTTGCAGAAGGTCTTATTGGATATATAAAATTTGAAAACAAAACTCTATGGGATAAAATAAGCTTCTATTCCGTATGCAGTATATGGGAAAAAATTGAGGAATTCAGTACGATAACCGAACTATGTACTTTTGTGAAGAAAGGTGAACCCGACGTTATCCAGCTCTTAAACTCATATTATGCCTATGAAGAGTATGCGGACATCAAATTTGATAGTGACAAAGTTATACCGAATCAAAATGGTGACCTACGAAGCAAAGATGACCTTTATAAAGAAGAAGGCGATATTAATGAAGACTTAAAGAATATCATCAAAAGTCTGTCTGAAGTTGATGATAAGGTCGTTGATCTTCGTAGTCAACTTGTAGATAAGCGTGTCGACATTAAGCTAGATAAAGTTCTCAATGAGAAGTATGCTTATAATTTGATTGACGAGTCAATAGATAGGTTATATCAAATACCAGCCAAGTGGGAGGATGAAAATTATATAACAGCTTCACAAATGCTCATCGAAAAATGGGGTGATAAACACAAAGGTTTATTTGAAGAGAACTTCCCAAGAGTCTTCCCTACTAAGGAGAAGGTTTTAATGAATGTTGTGTGGAAGAAGGAAAAACGTCAATTGATGATGACTGTCAGCACTCAGCTTACTGAGGAGCAACTTAAAATTATCATTGAGAATAGTTCTGAAATTGGGGAATTATCTTCTAAAGTAAGAAAGCTTGAAGATGAGAATAAAATCCTAAAAAGCCAGTTAGCAGCCATGGGTATGACGCCTAGTATAAATCCTGATGATGAAAATGCAAAAGATTTTAATCCTGACAAATTAAGTGACATCATCGTACCCATCGACATTGATACAATAACAGAAACTGGCGAGCACAGAACGATAACTGTTGCAGAACCTCAATATGCAGGTCTTTCTAGAGAAGAGATGTATGCCTACTTAATTCAGGCAAAGACTGATGTAAAGATATATCTTGAAGACAAAGGATATACGTTTGAACGCGACATTTGTCCAGATGCCTGGTGTAACATCTATGGCGTGAAGAATCCTGAAGGAAAGGAAGTTCCCATTGTAGTTCATAGTTACAAATCACGCAGAAGAGCGTTTTCGCTTAACGCCTCTGACTGGGAGCAGCTATCGAAAGAAGGTTCCATGCTTTGGGTTGTAACCCATGATGGTCCCCAATGTGTTCCTTTCTACGCACTTCCTCGTGACACGAACACCATTGCTATTACCTTTAGCCCTGAGAATATGCAATACAAGAGTAGATGTATCGCACTCGCAGAAACGCTGAGGTATTTCAAAGGATTACACTTCAATTTTGGAACAGCAATAAGCCAGAACAAGAGTCCTGAGCCATTCAACAATCCTAAGAAAGAACTGGAAATGTCAATAAAGAACACCATATTGGATGTTTATGGTCTACCTAATCAAAAGGCACCTACATCATTAACAGCAGATAATCAAGAAGCATTATTATAAGTGATATGATTATAGGAAGAAGAAATCATTGGCAGTTTCTTGAAGATGAACTGAAAGCTCAGACAGAGGATTTTAACAAGAAATTCCTATCAAAAGCAGTTTCTCTTCTAGCAGAAGCAAAAGAAATGTTCGTTGGGCAATTTCTGAAGTTCCATGATGGTGAAATGATCATGAAATTTCCTAATACACGTTCTCTTCCACGAAAAGGTGAACATCTTTTATGTTTGGTACTTCCTGATGAACTGAGGAATTATCACAACTGGGGTGATATGACCTATAGAGACTTGTATAAGGCTAGATATTATGCAACTGAGTCTGTATGTATATGGCACTCTCCTGCAGAGGATAATAGGTTTTCTATAGTTGGCTTCCATGGTATCACTTTAGATTTCGCTTCATACATAGAAAACAATCAAGGAGTAATCCTGATATTTGCACCTCAGTGGCCACCCTTAGAATATGTCATGAATCTCCAAAAGCTTTCTAATGACAACCTAAGTACAGGTGTATCGCAAATATTAGATATGAATTTCCAGAAGAAGTATTGGGAACCAATCTTAATTAAACAGGATAATGTATCTGAATTTGTCTATGCACAGCTTAATTTAACTGACACGTTAATTCTACAAGGTCCACCAGGAACAGGTAAAACCTATATGATCTCAGAGTTATGCGCGAGATTGTGCGGTGAAGGGAAATCTGTATTAGTAACCGCATTAACAAATCGCGCTTTAATGGAAATAGCCCAAAAGCCGCAATTAGCATCTTTTTTGGATGACGGAAAGGTTTACAAAACAAACATTACAAAGGATGAATACCAAGAGCTGCGTAAATTACAGCCAATCAAAGAAATCACTCCGATTAGTTCAGCCTTGGTCTTGTCTACATATTACATAACGAGCGGTTTCGCTGTTGAACTCACAACGGAGAAACCATTTGACTATGTAATAATGGATGAAGCTAGTCAAGCACTTCTAGCCATGTTCGCAGCCAGTAGAAAAATGGGGAAAAAGAACCTGTGGGTTGGAGATATTCATCAGCTACCTCCCATTATTTCGTTAAATGGCGATAGGGTAAAATTCGGTAACTATGATATTATGATTTATGGTTTACAAACATTAGCAGACAATAGTTCATGGCCAATATATCAACTTACTAACACGTATAGATTTGGACAGCGTTCTGCCGATTATACAGGAATCTTTTATAATGGGTCATTAGTATCAAAGTATACTGAGCAAATATGTGTTCTACCATCGTTGAAAAAAATCTTAAATCACAACGGCGGTCCTTCTCTCATATTAACTGACATGCCTTCTAGCGATAGAACACCTGAGTTTGCAATTCTTTTAGCAACATTTATTGTTGGAGCAATCGTTTCTGATGATATTAGTAAGGACATTTCAATTCTTACATGTCTAAGAAAAACGACTAGTGCAATTCAGATGTGTATCAATCAAAATATTCCTGCAAAAGCTAAAGTCAGAGTTGAAACTATCGCCAGAATACAAGGATTGACTACTGATGTTACAATCTTTTTTGTTCCTAACACCTCATATATCCGTACACTGGAACCACATTTGTTCAATGTTGCAACAAGCCGAGCAAGAGAGCATACAATAATCATAGCAGATAAAAATGTGCTTGAGTATTCTATATTAAAGCCCCAAGTAAGGGCGTTCTTGGAGAAATTAAAACTTGAACAGTCTATTTATATACCATCCACCAAACAGGATGTTACTCTACAATTAGCGAAACAATTACTATTAGAATAAAAATATGGAACAAGAACGACTGACCCCAATACAAGCCTATAAGATAGGCGACATTATAGATTATAGAGTGAAATCACTGTTCACGAATTATTGTGAGCTAATCGACGATAAAACAGACATAACGGCGTATCTCCAAGGTACGGCCAAACTGGTTCTGTTCAAAGGCCAGATGGTGAAATGTCGGGTGAAAGCCGTTAGTGAGAAACATCCCAGAATTGAACTTGTAGATATCAGTGAATTTGAACAAGGGCAAGACAATCTGTCTGAGGACAAATTAACAGAATTGCTCGAATCCAGGGGAATCTCTTGGAACACCAAGGAGTTTGTCAGGTTATTATTAACAGAGGAAAAAGAAAAATCATACGAATCTCAATGCCATCGTTGGATTCAGAGCTTATTAAACAAAAAGATAGACTTACAGACTGTCAGGCGGGATTGCTCAGACTTGTTGGAGCTTTCCGACTTACTAAACATCTGCAGCTATAATGAAAGAGACTTCTATCAAGAACGCCTAACCCTGTTAATAGAGCAAATTGGCTATTATATCAGGGCTGCCGAACTGATTGACAACGAAACAAAAAAGGATTCAGATGATACGCCAAACTTGTTCATTGACAACCTTCTGAATAAGCTCCGAGTCTCAGGCTTTGTCTACCATCCCAGTAAGAACTTCAACATCCTATCCTGCCTGTTCCTACGGAAATCTGAGCTGATGAACAATCGGATAAAGGAGCTTCTTGACATTATAAGTAACAAAGATATTCAGATATGGGAAAGGGAACCCTTCAGTAGTGCTCTGATAAAGCTGCTTGAACTCTATATAAGAGAGTGCGACGGTAGGATTGACAAGACAAAAGACAACAAAGAACTAATCGACAACAATATGCTTGCCCTGGCGATTCAGCTGTTGCTCATAAAGGATTCCAATGTGTCGAGTATTGCTGATTATCGTCTTAATGCCGCTAGACTATGTATGTTGTCTTCTTACTTATATCCACTAAATCCAGAGCGGTTAGTCAATGCGGCCTATCATATTTTATTCCATTCAAATGCGAAACTTCCTGCATACACGATTGAGAATGTTAAAGTGTTACCACATTATATATATAGTTCACCATGCGGAAATATAGATACTATAAACTCTTTCTCCCAAGGCAACGGACGATTGTTGATTTCTGAGAAGGGGATTCATTTGCAAACAGCTGGTGAGAAAGGAAACTTGCGGCCAGTATTCCCAAGCGAACTGTCCCTCTGGAAGAACCTACAGGTATTCCTGCCATCCAAGACTGAAACAAGTCTCACATCTGTCAAATCAAATGATATTACCCCATATCAATCTGTCTGGTCAGAAATAGAAGCAGAATTCTTTAATGTCAACAAGAGACCTGTGGTTGTTGCAAATAAAAGAAAGAAACAGCACAGGATAGATGAGACTGTGAAGATTACCTTTACTGGCCAAGATGTAGATGACAGAAATAAATACTACTGCCAAATAGAGGACGAAATAGGAGGCAATGGATTTATCTATATAAGCGATATAGTCGGCTATTCTATTTCCACCTCACTTCGTCACTTCTATGCATCAGATGGCAGCCGCTACGTTTTCCAGGCACAGATTATCGACATAGAAGATGACCTGTTCCATTTCTCCATGCTCGAAGATTTGAAGAACTACTTTTTCAAAGAATACTATTCATACGGTGAGGACATCATTTGTTCCGTCGGTACTGCTCCTAATAATTTCGGAAACGCACCGGCAATCACCAAGGAAGGTGTCAGTGCTAGTATCAGGAATGCCGGGGACTTTGAAGGAATAGGAAAAAACAGCATAGTTCGATGCAGACTGAAAGGAGCTGGATCAGGTACGTTTCAAATATCCTGTGAAATCGTTGACTTTACGACGTATGATTTCGACCTTAACACTGCTTTCAAAGACCTCATGGAACTTGGCAGTGTAGGGAAGATACCTGAAAACATATCCGAACAAGAGGAGAATCAGATACTGGAAAGCGACAAACTGATTGATGAATCGTATGTAAGAGAGGTTATCTATATGATTGACAGGATGGCTTTGTTGGATAAGGAATATGTTAAGTCCTACAACTACCTAGGTTTCGCAAGAATACTATGCTTGTTAATCGGTTGGGAGTCTCAGGCAGCATACTATAAGGGAAGGATGGATATAATAGTAATGCTTCATGACTTCGCCCAGAACTCCAAAGTTGACGAAGACAGATTATCGCAGCTTGAGAATGCCAATGCAGAGCTTTTTAGCAATAACGTTGTTCTAAAGGAAAGGTTTATGCAGCTGCAGACGGTCAGTTTCATTGACAGGGAAGAACATAATACAGAGCTTTTCAACCTAGCATATTCCAACCCTTCATTGAAAAATCTGGCATCGCTTGTTCTGGCATATAACATCACGAAAGCAAATAATCTGGAAAGCAGCGCGACGAACATTCATAACAAGATTATCCAACTACTGAACCTGAAGGGATATGAGACTGGTTTGAAGCTATATGGGACAGGTGAGGAAACCGAAGAAACCGAATATAAAACCAGTTTCGTATTCTATGCAGAGGACAATAGTAATCTGCCAAATCCCGATAAGCAGAAGGATGAGATACTGAAGGTGATAAACTCTTTTCTCAACACAAGGGGCGGCATTCTATATTTGGGTGTCAATAATTTTGGATATGGTGTTGGTGTCGAGGAGGATTTGAAGACTTCTTTATACTACGGTGATAAAGATAAATATATCAGGTCAATTCTTGATGCCGTCGCATTGGAATGGGGAAATAACATCGCCACTACATACATTAAGAAGATTGGCTTTGATGAGGAAAATCCCGATAAAGATGTCTTGACTGTTGAGATTCTTCCTATTCAGTCTGGATTGCCATACAAAGACGTCTGGTATGTCCGAAAGGCTGGCAGCAAGAGAAAGTTGACAGAGATAGAGTTCAACGAGTATCAAAGAGTGAGCAGAAAGCTACAGGCAACCCCCATTGTAGAAACAGTGCAGGAAGAAACGCCAGAGCCTAATCAGGAACTGGTTAATGCAACTATGCCTCTTGTTACCTCAAAAGAGGACGAGATTAGGACAAGTCGCATTAGAAAGAATGTGTTGTCTGAATGGGATGACCCTGAGAATTATGTAGAGCCAGTCTGTTTCTTCAAATTCCTTAGTGGCGGCAAGTTCAGGAAGATTGATGCCTACGATTTTGATGAAGCATCCCTGCTGACATTGGTCGTAAAAGATAGTGAAGAAAAGGGCTGGCTTGTTTTAGGCTATGAGAATGGTCATATTGTAAAGGCATCTGTGGAAGAAATACTTGATTATCAAAACAGGGATTATGCAAGAAATACTGAGAGCAAACTGATTTTTGCCACAATAGCCAACGAAAATGATGCTATCCTTACAATTTCCAAGGAAGACAAGACGAGGCCAAAGGTGATGATGCGCCTTGACAGACTGTCAAATTTCGAGGATGGAAGACTTACAGAATCAGGAGAAATGCCTTATAATGAAGGACTGGTAAGCGAGATATTGGCGTATGACGTGATACCAAGCGAGTATATTGATGACTTCAAAGGCATCCTTGAAAGGCCAAGGACTACACCTGGCTACCCAGAGAATAACGTTACCAAAGGGATGGTAAACAAGCTTCACATATGGGGAATTAAAGAGATTTGAGTATGAATAACTACATATAGGATACATACAAAACAGTCGACAGATAGTAAGATTACGATTTGTGTACAGCTAAAATGCCAGAAAGATGGGAAATATAAAGCTAATTAAAGGAGCATTCGATACCAAGCTCGAATTGAAAGATGCCAGCGTAGTCGCAGGATTCCCCTCACCAGCTGACGACTACTCACACGACACCTTGGATTTCAACCGTGATTATATCCGGCATCCAGAGGCTTCTTTCTATGGTGATGTCGAGGGGGATAGTATGAAGGATGCTGGTATCTTTGACGGCGACCGGGTTATCATTGACAGAGCTGTAGAGCCACATGACGGCTCCATTGTTATTGCATGGTGGGGAGGTGAAGGGTTTACAATGAAATACTTGGATTTGACCCATAAGAAAGACGGTTACATAGAGTTACGCCCTGCAAATCCTGAATTTCCTGTATTCCGTATTGATGACCCCGAACAGTTCCAAGTCTGGGGTGTAGTAGTTCATCTGATTAGAACATTTGAGAAGATATGAAGAAGATACTATTTCTATTCGCCATTTGCTTAATGGCGATTGGTTGTGAGAAAGAAGTGATTGGTGAGGGCTACCCTGAAATGGAAGGTTTCTATGCCGAATCATGCGGACTCCCTGCCGTCACAATAGATAGTGTAAAGTTGTTCTCCACCAAGGTTAATGACTACACTACTGAGTACCCTGAATCTAAGGAACATTCATTGTACCCCAAAATTCAGGCTAACATAAAATCTGCCTCGCTGCGTATTACATTAACCTGTGATACAACATGGGCAGGAGTGACGCATATTAACTTCTAAACGACATGGTAGATCATATTTCAATAGACGTGACGGACGCAAAACAAAGTGCCGTTCCAAAAGATAAGTTCCGAATTAACAAATACGATTTTGGAACTCAGTTAGAGGATTTGGTGCATAACTCTGTGCCTTACCTTCATTTTCAGATACTACGTCCTAAAGACGAAGAACAGCGGGACAAAGCATTGGCATATTTCAAAGAGCATAAGAAACTCTATGTTACCTTTGTCAACAGTCTCGATATTTTGCTATATATAGGATGTACAGAGAGCATATATATCAAATCCACTATGGCAGAGGTTAAGCTAGAGGAACTCAAATCAATAATGTCTCAGGCTGCTCACTGGTATAGGTTCTTCGGTAACGAAACAACTAATGAATTGATATGAAGTATTACGCTATCTGCGATTGTGATAACTGCTATGTTTCATGCCAGCGTGTCTTTCGGCCAGACCTGAATGACAAGCCTGTTGTGGTTTTGTCAAATAATGACGGGTGTGTTGTGGCTCGAAGCAATGAGGCAAAGGCATTAGGCATCAAGGCTGGAATACCATATTTCCAGTTAGCCCAGCAGTTCCCAGACAACAAGATAGCGGTGTTCTCTTCCAATTATGAGCTTTACGGTGAACTGACTGGCCGTGTTGTGAGTATCATCAAACAAGAAGCCCCAGCATACTTCCGTTATTCCATCGATGAGTGCTTTGTGTATCTCGACGGCATGGAAAACGTAGATTTGAAGCAGTGGGGTGAGAATCTGCATAAGAAAGTAAAGCAGTATGTGGGTATGCCAATCAGTATAGGCATAGCTCCAAATAAGACTTTAGCGAAGATGGCCTCACACTTTGCCAAGAAATACCAAGGCTACCGCCATTGCTGCATGATAGACACCGACGAGAAGCGGATAAAGGCTCTAAAACTCTATCCGATTGAAGACGTGTGGGGCATCGGTAGAAGATATGCAGCTAAACTTGAAGCCCTTGGTGTAAAAACGGCTTATGACTTTGCTCAACATCATGGAGATTGGGTTAGTCTCACATTCAACAACATTAATATTCAAAGAACCTGGAGGGAACTTAACGGAGAGGACTGTGTGCCTAACGAAGAACTGGCTAAGAAGAAGTCCATCTGCACCAGTCGCTCATTTAATGGCATGATAACTGACTATGACACCATCCGTACTCATGTTTCCAACTATGCTGCTCGATGTGCTGAGAAATTGAGGATGCAGAAAACAGTTGCCTCTATCGTTGGCGTGTTCCTGAATACAAACTATTTCAGAGAGGATTTGCCCCAATACTGGAACTTTCAAGAACAAAGGCTTATCACACCGACGAACTCAACTATCACCATCATTGAGACAGCCAACGACGTGCTAAAGAAGATATACCGTCAAGGCTACCAGTACAAAAAGGCTGGCGTTATTGTGATGGGTGTTGGTGCTGACTCCCCCATCCAACAAGACCTATTCGACATCAACGCTGAACAGTTCCAGAAGATGAAGCGTCTAGAT
>JAEEGF011268737.1_pt1 | contig 10443 bp, 9 predicted proteins | sample 9134171 | NCBI WGS metagenome assembly JAEEGF01 (sample SAMN16246542, study PRJNA631951) | gut metagenome | biome: gut microbiome; feature: rumen; material: AP-attached | host: Bos | place: Iran: Karaj | collected 2018-10 | reverse complement strand
ACCGGCAGCCTTGGCGTTCTTGGCAATGCGGAACTTGTCTTCGCAAGCACCAGCCTCAGCAGCAGCACGCTTCTCCAGGTTTGTCTTAGTGTCCCAAACGCACTCGCCTAAAAGCTCAGCAAACTTAGCAGCATGCTCGGCCTCCTCGAAAGCGTAGCGCTTGAAAGCCTCGGCAATCTCGGGATAGCCCTCGCGATCAGCCTGACGGCTCATAGCCAGATACATACCTACCTCGCCGCACTCACCGTTAAAGTGGTTGCGCAGGTCGTCAATCATCTCCTGACTGACACCCTCGGGCTTGCCGTCACCAATCTTGTGAACGGTAGCGTATGTCATATCGGCATCGTCCTTCAACTCAGAGAACTTGGAAGCGGGAGCCTTACAGATGGGGCACTTCTCGGGAGCAGCATCGCCTTCGTAGATATATCCACAAACGGCGCAAATAAACTTCTTCTTCATAATCTTATTGTATTTGTTCAGTTAGATAAAAATGTTCTTGATTTTGCAAAGATAAGCAGAAAAAACAAATCCCGCAAATGTTTTGCGAGATTTATTTACTACAAACCCTTAATTTATTTTTTGTCCATTTTAGCAAGTCTTATTTCTGACGCATCTTACAAGGGTCGTCGTTGGTGCGATACTTGCTGAGCAAGGGTATCTCCTCGCACAAGGCATCGGCAAACAACTTCGCTACCTGATGAGCGCCATAGATATTATAATGTGTATTGTCTTGCTTGCCATCAGGAACAGCGGGATGCTCGCCAGGCTGATACCACATGTGCAGTTTCTTTGAGCCTTCGACGCCCAACCCCTGTTCCAGGTCGTGCGTTATCTTTGTGGCATCAATGAAGTAAGCATGCAGACTATCTGCCACCTGACGTGGAGCAACAGCATAAAGGCCATGAGTATCTTTCAGCATGTCGCCTTCCTTTATTTTGGCACCATCCTTGAAAGTGGTATTGCGCAACGCCTCGTCATCATCGTTTTTGACGGCCTTGACGGCGAAGTTGCGGCGCACCACGGGATTCATCACAATGGGAATACCTCCCATCTGACGGGTTTCGGTAACGAACTTCGCGAGATTGGCATCGAACGTAGAACCCGGTTCGGTATGGCGTGCCGGATTGGGTTTCTCATCGTTATGACCAAACTGGATAATGACGTAGTCGCCGGGCTTAATCTTGTCGAGCACTTTCTGCCAACGGCCCTCGTCCAAAAAGCTCTTTGACGAACGGCCATTCACGGCATGGTTATCGACACGGATAAAGGCTTCGTCAAAGAAGCATTGCAATGCCATGCCCCACCCTCTTTCCGGTGAGCCTTTGGACAAGTCTTTCTCTGCGGCGGTCGAGTCGCCAATAATAAAGATAGTCGTCACCTTCTGCTGCATAGCGGCAGTAAATACCAAACATGTCAGAACTGCTAACAGGATTTTCTTCATAGTACTTCTTTTATCAATTCTTCTGTGGTTACTAACTTCTGCTCGCCAGTTTCCATATTCTTCAGCGTCACCTTGCCTTGCTGTATCTCGCTTTCTCCTGCAAGCACGACAAACGGTATCTGCTTGGCATTGGCATACGACATCTGCTTCTTCATCTTGGTGGCATCAGGATAGATTTCCGAACGGATGCCATTCGCGCGTACCTTATTTAATATAGGGAGGCAGTAGGCGGTCTCTTGCTCGCCAAAGTTGATGAATAACAGCTGTGTAGCACCCACAGAGTCTTTGGGATAGAGGTCGAGTTGGTTCAACACATCGTAAATACGGTCAGCACCAAAGGAAATGCCTACACCGGAGAGTCCGGGCATTCCAAAGATACCAGTCAGATTGTCATAGCGACCGCCACCAGTAATGCTGCCTATCTGCACGTCGAGCGCCTTCACCTCGAATATAGCCCCCGTGTAATAGTTTAGACCGCGTGCCAGTGTCAGGTCGAGCTGTATTTCATTCTTCAAACCAACAGTCTTGAGCGTATTCAGGATAAAGCGCAGTTCTTCAATTCCTTTCAGTCCTGTTTCGCTATCTTTCAGCACGTCAGCAATGGTTGCCAGTTTCTCGTCGTTCGTGCCGCTAAGCATGATGATGGGTTGCAACTTCTGAATCTGCTCTTCCGTCAGTCCATCCTCACGCAGTTCGGCATTAACGTTGTCAATACCTATCTTGTCGAGTTTGTCAATAGCCACCGTGATATCCACAATCTTGTCGGCAGCACCAATGACCTCGGCAATTCCGCTGAGAATTTTGCGGTTGTTAATCTTTATCTGAATGCGAATGCCGAAACGGGCAAACACCTCATCGACAATCTGCATCAGCTCGACTTCATTCAGCAGCGAGTCGCTACCTACGACGTCAGCATCGCACTGATAGAACTCACGATAGCGACCCTTCTGCGGACGGTCGGCACGCCAGACGGGTTGTATCTGGTAACGCTTGAAGGGCAACTGCAACTCGTCGCGATGCATGACCACAAAACGGGCGAAGGGCACCGTCAGGTCGTAGCGTAGTCCTTTCTCACACAGCTGGGCTGCCAAGTGGAGCGCATTACGCTCCAACAGCTCGTCGTCGGTGGTCTTCGACAGGAAGTCGCCACTATTCAGCACCTTGAAGAGTAGCTTGTCGCCTTCTTCGCCATACTTACCCATCAGTGTTCCCAGCGTCTCCATGGCAGGAGTCTCTATCTGCTGAAAACCGTAGAGGGCATACACCTCACGAATCGTGTTAAAGATATAGTTGCGCTTGGCCATCTCAACGGGACCAAAGTCGCGCGTTCCTTTAGGAATATTGGGTTTCTGTGCCATTAATTATTTTTTCTCAATTTCTCAATCTCTCAATCTCTCATTCTCTCATTCTCTCACAATCGTCTGTTCACGGTCAGGGCCAATGCTGATAATCTTAATGGGGGTCTGCAGTTCTTTCTCCAAGAACTGAATATAGTCCTTAAACTGCTGTGGGAACTGCTCCTCACTGGTAAACTGCGTCATATCGGTCTTCCAACCAGGAAGATCCTGATAAACGGGTTCCACACCATGCTCAATATCATAGGGGAAGTCGCGTGTCTCAACGCCATTGACCTTATATGCCGTACAAGCCTTAATAGTATCGAAGCCGTCAAGCACGTCGCTCTTCATCATGATGAGCTGAGTAACGCCATTGACCATGATAGAATAGCGCAAGGCCACAAGGTCTATCCAGCCGCAACGGCGCTCACGACCGGTGACAGCACCATACTCATGGCCGAGGTCACGGATCTTCTTGCCTGTCTCATCGAACAGTTCTGTGGGGAAAGGACCTGCTCCGACACGGGTGCAGTAGGCTTTCATAATACCATACACCTCTCCTATTTTATTAGGACCGATACCCAAACCTGTGCAGGCTCCTGCACAAATCGTGTTGCTGGAGGTTACAAAAGGATAGCTGCCGAAATCGACATCAAGCATCGTCCCTTGAGCGCCTTCGCACAACACGCTCTTTCCTGCTGACAGCAACTTATTGATTTCGTGCTCTGAATCGACCAGTTGGAATTGGCGAAGATAGTCAATACCCTTCAGCCATTTCTTTTCCACTTCCGTAATGTCGTATTCAAAACCTAATGACTTTAGAATGGCCTCATGGCGAGCCTTATGGGCAGCATACTTCTCTTCGAAGTTCTCCAAGATATCGCCTACACGCAATCCGGTTCTACTCACCTTATCAGTATAGGTCGGACCAATGCCTTTTCCCGTAGTACCTACTTTATCCTTACCTTTCTGAGCTTCATAGGCTGCATCCAGCACACGGTGTGTAGGCATGATGAGATGAGCTTTCTTTGAAATATGCAGACGGTGCTTCAGTTCATGGCCGCTGGCCTCGAGAGCCATGGCTTCCTCCATGAAGAAATCGGGAGCCAGCACAACTCCATTACCAATAATGTTCACCTTACCACCCTGAAAGATTCCTGAGGGAATAGAGCGGAGCACATATTTCTCGCCGTTAAACTCGAGGGTGTGTCCAGCATTAGGACCTCCCTGGAAACGGGCTACAACATCGTACTGGGGTGTCAAGACATCCACCACCTTACCTTTTCCTTCGTCTCCCCATTGTAATCCTAACAGGACATCAACTTTTCCTTGATTCATTGTTCTTTTTATTTTTTGTTGGTTTCTTCTTTGTCAACTCCACCGTCAGACGTGTCATCTTGGCCTGACAGGTGCTGCAGATGCCATAGATATACAACGTAAAGCCGTCCTTACGGAAGCGCTTCATATGCATATTGTCGATGGCATTAATGATTTGAGGGTCTTTCACCTCTGTAACCTTACCGCACATGGTGCATACCTGGTGACTGTGACTGTTGTTATCGTAACAAGCCTCATACTTAGTCGTGGATTGGAACCTGTGGCGCACTACCAAGCGTAACTCAATGAAGAGTTTCAGCGTGTTGTATAATGTCGCCCTGCTGACAGGAAAACTATAATCGGCAACCAGCTTGTCTCCCAATTCTTCCAGCGTGAAATGCCCATCCGTGCTATACACTGCATCCAGTATCGTAAAGCGCTCAGGGGTCTTTCTGTGCTTGTTCAATTCTAGGTAGTTCGTCAGGATTTTCCTGACCGCAACTTTCACGTTCTCTTTCATTTTATGTGGTTAAATGGCTAAAAACCGCACAAAATTACTACTTTTTCTTTAGAAACGAGCAACATTATTTATAAAAAATCTAAAATACGAATCACTGTTCTTATTCTTCGACAGGCTCAGAAGGGAGTATCAGCGTCGTGTCCGTATCAATGAACATCGAGTCATCCATCTCTTCCAACGACTTTTTCTTCTTGTTTTCTCTGGCTCCCGCCTTCAGCAAGTTCTTGGCTGCCGTGATGATGCTGGCACCGCTATCGGCAGTAGTAATCTTCAGCTTAGCAATCTTTTTGATGGTATCGTTCATGCTCGACTCTACATCCATAAAACGGATGCCGAAGTCTTGCACACGCTCTATGACGGTATTGGCAGCATCCATCATGGCCTGCTGGTTCTTCAGTTGTCGCACCTGCGTCCACATCATTTCCAATACCCGAAGGTTCATATACATAGTCTGTGGTCCTAGTATCATCACGCCCTGATCGTAAGCCTCCCTCCACAGCGAGGCATCGTTTAGCAGTGCCAAGTTCAGCGCTCCCTCAATAGGCACATACATGATGGCAAAGTTCAGACGGTTATAGCCTTCGGGGAGATATTTTGTATATTCCTTCTTGGCCAGCCGCTTCACCTGAGCCCTGACACTGTCCAAATGTGCCTTCAGATACTCGCTCTTCTCTGCTGACTCGTCCTCGGCATTCATATAGCGTTCATAGTCGGTCAGTGACATCTTGGAGTCAACGACTACATGACGGTTGTTGGGGAAATGCAAGATGAAGTCAGGAATAAGACCTTTTCCGTCATCGCCTTTAGCACCTTTACCGCCTTTGTCACGCAGCGTCTCCTGGGTGTCATACTGTTCACCCTCCTTCAGCTCCAAGTCTTCCAGCAACTGTTTCAACTTCAACTCACCGAAATTGCCCTGCACCTTCACTTCTCCTGTCAAAGCACGTGTCAGGCGGTCGGCAGTCTCGCCGATGGCAGCACTCTTCTGCATGTTGATTTTGATAGTTTCGTCCAGTCGTGTCAGCGCTTCAGCCTGCTGCTCTTTATTCCGGTTGAACGCCTCCTGCATGTCCTTCAGACTCTTCTGCAGCGGGTCGATAATCTTCGAAACCTGCTCCTTGTTACGCTCTCCCAATTCCTCCTGTCGCGATTTCAGCACCTTCTCGGAGGTTGTCTGCATCTGTTCCCTGATGAGTTCCAGCTGGCTCTTCACCTGTTCCTCATTCATCTCCTTAAGCGTTGCAATCTGTACGTCATGAGCCTCCTTGGTCTGTTGCAGTTGTTTCTCGTATGATGCTCTCATCTCTTCCAACTGCTTTTCGTAGGCAGCCTTCATCTCTTGAACATACTCCTTCTTTTCTCGACTGCCGAAGTAATAGCCCAAGGCTGTCATAACGACGATTGCTACAATTGACAATGTTAATATTTCCATGAATGAACAATAATAATTTGCTTATATAACACTTAAATCCCAATCTTACTTTTACTAAAACTTACAACTCTATCTGTATGGTTTTCAGTGCACTACGAACCATTCGCTCATAAACAAGTCCCAGTTCTGCGAAATGCTGAGCACTTTGGTAGGCGGCTTTTCTGACAGAGGCGAAAGGGCCTTGAAGAGCAGACAGCAGCTGGTCGATATATTCGTTGATGCCACGCTCATTTGGTTCCTGACCGTTCATAAACAGACGACTCAGTACATGAAATCCGCACAACTGACAATACTCCTTGTCGCTTGCTATCCACTGGTAGGCTTTTTCGGGAGCATACGGCAGGTGCTGCCACAACTGGAAAGCTGCCTGCTCTGCTATCTCCTGTGAAGGAATCTGTTCCATCCAGATATCCACCACCTCGGGAAGCATCTTGTCGGCAGGCATCAGCATGGTAGCTAATATCTTACACTCGCGGACATCCTCCTTCCATAGAGCTATGGAGAGATGATACTGATCTTCCTCCGATGCATAGTCTTCGCGAAGCTCGTCAGCCATCTCACGAAGCCGTGGTAGCGTAGCGCCCCAATTCAGCTTATAGTTAACGCCTTTGTCACGCATCGACTGAGCCACTGCACCATCCATCATCTGCCTGAACGAACGCTTAATTTCCTTTATTCTTTCCTTCACTTCCATCTCACTCTCACTGCGGTAGTCAATTTTTCACTCTTCACTCTTATAACGTCCCGTATTCGCGACCATATCGCAGCATTTGTTCTACATAAGTTTCGCCATAAGACACCTGAACATCGCAAATCTCGTGGTGCTCGTCATAGACGGGTGTCAGCACTGGATTGACAAAACCTTTGTATGGTGCCAAGTCCAGCTTACGATAACGTTCCAGCACCTCCCCATGTAAGTCTTTATCGACCTTGACGGCATAGTGCTCCACCAGCTCGCGGGCTGCAGCGTAGTCGCCTTCGCTCTTGATGCGCTGTATTTCTGCCAGCAGACTGGCGAACAACCGGCGCAACTGCTGATAGTCGGTGATACGCACAAAGGTCTTCCCTTCGCGGTGCTCCATTCGAATGACATCGCCATGCTCATAACACCAGTGGGCTATCAAAGCCCTGTTACGCATGTGAGCCTCTTCTATCTGATGGCCTGGAGCAATACGGATGAGCTGAGTCATCAGACCATTCATCATATAAGTATAGTACGAAGCCCGATAGGCTGTCTCGTCAGGTAATAACCCCAACTCCACCAGTTTTTCGTCGGCGATATAGTAAAGAGCAAATAAGTCGGCTCGTGCCTCCTCGATGGTGTTGCCGTAAGCCTTCAACGCATCAGGGTCAGTACCAGGAAGCAGTTGTCCGCTACCATGCCCCAAGCACTCGTGCAAGTCAGTATGCAAGTCGTCGCAGACGTCGCCATACTTTTCTATCAGCTGTAGCGTTTCCTGATCAATGACAAACTCCTCCTTGAAACCACTGCCATGAGCAGCTTTATTATACGCCTCGGTAATGTTCGAAATGGTGATGCTCTTGCTACCATGACGCGCCCTAATCCAGTCAGCATTCGGCAGATTGATGCCGATAGCGGTAGAAGGATATTCGTCGCCGCCAAGCATTGCTGCACAAATGACATTCGCCACAACACCCTTCACCTCGCGCTTACGGAAACGGGCATCGACAGGCGAATGGTCCTCAAACCATTGCGCATGTTCGCTGATGGTCTGTGCCCGGCGGGTAGCCTCCAAATCCTTATACTCCACGATACCCTCCCACGAGCCTTTCAACCCCAAGGGGTCGCCATAGACCTCGATAAATCCGTTGACGAAATCCACCCTGCCGTCATGCTCGCCAACCCATGCTATGCAGTAGTCGTTGAAACAACGCAGGTCGCCCGTGTTATAATAGTCTATCAGATGACCAATCACCTTGCGCTGAAGGTCGTTTTCTGCCACCGTCATGGCTTTTTCCAACCAATAGACGATGTGGCGGATGGCATTGGCATAATGACCATCAGCCGACCACACCAGCTCTTTCACCTCGCCATTCTGCTTGACGAGCGTCGAATTAAGACCATACGACAACGGTTCGTCGTTGTCAGCATCGGCAGCTTTCTGGCGGGCATAGAACGCCTCAGCTTCCTGCTGCGTGACACCTTGATAGAAGTTACACGCCGACGTTAATAGCAAGTCGTCACCATCAGCCTTGTTGACACGCTTGGGTAACACCTTCTCGTCGAAAATGACAGGAAACAGCTCGTCGCACAGATCGTCAACTGTCTCACCGGAACGCAAGGGCAACCGCTGACTATTTACTTGATTCAGAGCCTCACGGAGGAAAGCTTCGCTGAAACCTGGACGGAACTTCTCACAGCCATAGTGGTGGTAGATGCCGCTAGAAAACCATACGCGTTTTAAATAGGTATCGAGTTCACGAAAGTCTTCCGTCTCATGATTAATCGTCATGTCGGTATAGACTGCCTCCAACAATTTACGGATACGCAAATTGTAACGACCAAACTGGTCGAAAGTAATGTCGCGGCCAAACAGCGTAGCCTGCGAAAGATAGTAGATAAGCTTTTTTTGCAATAAAGACAATTGCTCAAATCCGTTAAGACGGTATCTGAGCAATTGAATGTCAGCAAAACGTTCTCCCACTACTGGGTCGAAACGTGATTCGCAATTCGAATAGTTCATTGTAAGGAAATCACTTCTTGTCAGACTTGACTTTCTTCACAGACTGAGGCAGATGCTGAAGACGATACTCGCGAGGCGTCATCTTCATCAATTTGTAGAAAGACGCATAGAACGACTGGCGATTGGCAAAACCTACCATATCGCTCACTTCCTCCATGCGCAAATCCTGATACCTTCTATCCACCAGGATAGCCATAGCCTCCTCAATACGGAACTTGTTGACGAACGAAGTGTAGTTCATGTGGAACTTGACATTCACAACTGCAGAAATGTAGCGGGTGTTAGTAGCTAAATCCTCGGCAAGTTTTTTGGCTGAATAATCTTTGTCCTTGTACTTCTTCTTCATGACGATGACTTCCAGAATACGATCTTTCATCTCGTCCATCAACTTAGGGCTAACAAGGGTTCTGTAGTGTGCCTCTTTTTCCTTCTTTTCGGTAATGTTGTACTTTGTCATAACCCGTTGATTAATTCTTTAATACATTTTTCGGGTACAAATATACAAAATTATTCTAAACTATTCATACATTTTTCCAAAAAAATAATCAATAACGGCAATATTTTATTTTTTTTGAAAAAAGTTGGAGAAAAATTTGGTAGTAACAAAAATAGTTCGTACCTTTGCACCCGCAATTCGGAAAGAGCTCCGAACGAAGAACAAAAAAATGATGCACCCGTAGCTCAGTTGGTAGAGCACCTGACTCTTAATCAGGGTGTCCAGGGTTCGAGCCCCTGCGGGTGTACTAAGCTCTAAAGACGATGAATTTTAAGTTCATCGTTTTTTTCTTTAAATAGCGGCAAGAGAGCCACTAACTAATTTCAAGGACGTTCTGTCACGAAAACATATTGTTAAACCATGCGGTTTGTTTGGACAGAATTGGAACTATCTGGACTCTCTTGGACAGAAATGTTTTACCAAATGTCTTACCGGTATCTCAAAATGTCTTACCAAAACAATGTTTTTGTGATACCAAAACGCCAATTTTCAGGTGACAGACAGGTAGTGAGGTAGATATTCCTGAGGCGTTGATATATCTTTGCGATAGCATCCCAGCATGTTCCATCCTCATGGATGCCTCGTTGCTCCATAAAGAGATAGATAAGGTCTTTCTGCTGCTTGCCAATCTTTCCAAAGTCCTGGAGATAGTTCCAACTCGATGGCCATGCGTCGGTCATTATACCTGAGGTCCCAGATACATTCACACAGAACGGCGTTAACCACCGTTCTAATCTCGTCCTGCATGCGCCAGATGGAGTCGTAGTCAGTCATATATGCTTGATAAACTTACAAGGATTGCCAACGGCAACAGAATTTGAAGGTATGTCCTTAGTCACCACTGAACCAGCACCGATGGTTACGTTGTCACCGATGGTAACACCTGGGAGAATGGTCACACTGCCTCCAATCCACACGTTATTGCCAATGGTGACAGGCTTGGCCCATTCCTGACGAGTGTTGCGCTCTATAGGGTCCGTGCTGTGGCAAGCTGTATAAATACTTACGTTAGGTCCGATGAAACAGTCATCGCCAATGATGACGGGGGCTTCATCGAGCACCGTAAAATTGAAGTTGGCAAAGAACCGCTTACCCACACTAATCTGCTTGCCATAGTCGCAATAGAAGGGCTGGTTAATCAGAATATTGTCATCAGCGATGTGTCCCAAGAGACCTTTCAGGATCTCCCTTGCCT
>JAEEGF011928948.1_pt1 | contig 10446 bp, 6 predicted proteins | sample 9134171 | NCBI WGS metagenome assembly JAEEGF01 (sample SAMN16246542, study PRJNA631951) | gut metagenome | biome: gut microbiome; feature: rumen; material: AP-attached | host: Bos | place: Iran: Karaj | collected 2018-10 | reverse complement strand
AACCGGTGCCGGAAGCGATACGGCCATCAATGACATAGAGAGGAGCTGAAGATCCGTTGGAGCCGATACCACGCACCTGGATGTTAGGTGCAGCACCCGGACGGGCCGATGTACTGTATGACTGCACGCCGGAAGTCTTTCCGGAGAGCGCTTCGTTGATGTTGGTAACGCCGCGGGCCTGAAGGTCGACAGATTTCACAGAAGACACGGCACCCGTGAGGGAACTCTTCTTCTGCACGCCGTAGCCGACAACCACCACTTCATCCAGCAAATTGGTGTCCACTTTGAGTGCAACGTCTATGACGCTCCGGTCTGCGACCACCTCAACGGCTTCATAGCCGACGCTGGCAAATACCAGAACAGCCCCTTTGGGCACAGTAATAGCGTAGTCACCTTCCATGGCGGAAATGACGCCGTTGGAAGTGCCTTGCTGCAGGATACCCACCGCAATAAGCGGTTCTCCCGTCTCCGCATCCGTCACATGGCCGGACACGGTGATTCTCTCCTGGGCAGCGAGGGTGAAGACACCCAGGAAGGCTGCCAGAAGAAGCGAAACAGTTTTTTTCATCAAGAACATATTATTTGAATAGTTTTGTGCCATTAATCACGCTGCAAAAGTACTTTGGGATTTCCTTTAGCGCTGGACAATTTGTTTTTTCATTTCGACTTTCCGTTCAAAACGACTCCAGGACAATCGGTGCAAGTCCGGGGGCCGAAATTTTAATGTTCAAAGGTCCTTTCCCCCTTTCAACAACGGCCTGTGCTTTTCCATAATAAGTGGTTGCCGTGTCGGAAAGGAAGCTTTCTTCGGAGACCGGATTGGCGCTTCCGAATCCCAGAAGGCGTCCTCCGGTCACCTCAATGCTGACAGGGATATCGGCATTGGATTCCAGCGCACCGTTTTCTCCGACTAGTGAAATGGGAATATAGATGAGATTCCCATGGGGCTCGATACGGGCATCAAGATGCAGAGCGCCATCGGCAGAGGAAAGGAAGGAACGACGTTCCTCTTCCGGATAGAAGGCAACGGCCTCCAACGTCCCACGCTCATAGGGAACTTCCCAGATGGCGGTATAATCCTCGACAGTCCTCTTACCCAGCGACTTCCCGTTAAGGAACAGTTCCACAAAAGGCGCATTGCCATATACTTCCACTGTAGCGGTGATACCATCCTTCCCCTTCCAGCCCCATGAAGGAAGGCTGTTGGTACCACGCCAGGTGGATTTTGCAGGGACATCCTTCCGAACGGGACGGACGGCGATGAGCGGATCCATCGGCCCGTCATTCCAAAGCGCCTTCACAAGAAGCGCTTCACCCGTGGGGTTCCCCAGTATATCCAGAATGCCGATATCGGCCAGCAGCCAGGGATAAGGCTTGGAAAGGGCTATCTCTCCTCCACCATAGGCCCAGGCCCCGATGCCGGCTTCACCGATATAGTCCCAAGCAGACCACAGGAAATCGCCCACCAGATATGGCAGGCGCTGGGAATCCCACCAGTTCTTCACGACATCCTGCGGGAAGGTCTCACTCCCCACAATCACACGCCCTGGATGTTTCTCCCCTTCAATGGAATACCGCAGATTGCCGTAGTTGTAGCCGGCGATGTCCAGCGCATCCAGGATGGGCGTACATACAGAATCTGCAAAATCCGTCAATACCTGATTATAAATGAGTTTGTTAAGCTTCAGCATCAGTTCGTTGAACTCCTGGCTGGACATGGCTTTCAGGTTCACCGCCTGATACTTTTCCGCCGTTTCATTCTTCGGGGCCGATTCATCCTGGTAATACAGTCCGGATCCCTTGGCCGTTCCGCTGAGTATCATAATGTTGATGCCTCCTGTGACGATACGCCCGGGGTCCAGGCGATGCAGGTCGTCAATCAGGGTATGGGCTACCTCCATGCCTCCCGGCAGCACCGGCTCGCTGATTTCATTGCCGATGGAATACATCAGGACGGAAGGATGATTGAAGTCCTTGTTCACAACGGCAGCCGCGTCAGAGCGGTAGTTGTCCATAAAGTCTTCTGAATAATCGTGCTCGTTCTTGGGCAGGAACCAGCCGTCGAACAGTTCGTCCATGACATACATTCCCAGCCGGTCACAAGCCCTGAGAATGTGCTCCGATGCAGGATTATGGGCGGAACGGATAGCGTTGAAGCCATAAGACTTGAGGATGGATATACGGCGCAGCGCCGCATCTTCATAGTCACAGGCTCCCAGGACGCCATTGTCGCTGTGGATGGCGCCGCCTCTAAGCAGCAGCGGCTCTCCATTGATTTTCAGTCCGTCCGGTCCATAGGTGATCTTACGAATTCCAAACTCTACTTCCCGGCGTTCCATCGTCCTCCAACCCTTTTTCAAGGTGATAACGGCCGTATAAAGAGACGGAGTTTCCGCCGTCCATAAATCGGCGTTCGGGATGGTCAATTCCAGGGAATCACCTTTGGCGGATACAAGCGTGCGCCTGCCCCGGCATATTTTCACCTGCACTTTTCCTCCACTATGACGCGTACGGACAAGCACTTTTGCCGGATGGATATCCACAGTAGATATCCTTACGTCTTCAATGTACTCTTTTTCCTGAACAGATAAGGCCACATCGCGATAGAGGCCCGCCCCGCTGTACCATCGGCAGTTGGGCATGGCCGAATTGTCCACATCCACACGGATGGTATTCTCTCCGCTTCGAAGAAAGCCGTCCAGGCATACCTGAAAAGGAGTAAAGCCGTTTTTGCAGCCGCCGGCTTCCTTCCCGTTAACAAACACTTTTGTACGGCGATAGGCTCCACCAAAATTGAGCGTAACGTGTTTCCCCAGCCAACTATTTGGCACATTCAGAACCTTTTCATAATGATAGAAGCCGCCTGGATAATAGGCGGAAGCATCTCCGTCAGGAAGTTCCGGATTACGCTCTTCATGCAGCATGGCGTCGTGAGGAAGGTCAACAACGATGTGCTTCTGATCTCGTTCAGACCAGAAGGTCCATCCACTGTTGAAACTACTCTCCGCAGCCAACGCAGGCAGGGAAAGTATAGTAATAATAATGACTAATACCTTTTTCATTTATTAAGTTCTAATGCATTATTGACAGGGAACGCCTTTCGTGCAGAAACCGTGAATTCCATGGAAGCCTGTTCCGAGCGGACATCCGTGCAGAACCGGGCGGTATAGGTGCCCTTGTCCGTTACAAAAGCCGATGCATCCTCGTCAAAAGAGGCCAGGTCGTAGGTAGTGAATGTCATTTCTACGGTCTGGGATTCGCCGGGGGCTAGTTTTGTGGTCTTGGCAAAGGCTTTCAGTTCCCGTTCCGGTTTGTCAAGCGTCCCAGCAGGTGCCGTCACGTAGAGCTGTATCACCTCGCGGCCGGCCATGGAGCCGGTATTCGTCACCTTGATGCTCGCGGTATAGGTATTTCCACGTCGCTTTACGGAAGGTTCACTATATGCAAAGGAAGTATAGCTGAGGCCAAAACCAAACGGGTAGGAGACTTCTACGCCCTTGGTCTGATAATGCCGGTAACCAACATAGATTCCCTCGTTATACTCAGTATAATCATAGTTCTTGGTATTGCCGTCTGGCGATTTTGCAGGATGCAGCAGAGCACCTACGATATCGTAGCGATCTCCTGTTCCGAAGGTGGTCGGGAAATCATCGGCCCCGGGAACGTCCTCGTAACAGACAGGGAATGTAATGGGGAGACGACCGGAGGGATTCACCTTGCCGGTGAGGACATCGGCCACTACGTTACCTCCTTCCTGACCTGGCATCCAGGGTAGAAGAATAGCATCCGGCCAGTCTTTCCAAGAGGCGGTCTCCACGACACCGCCTATGTTGAGCACCACAATCACTTTCTTTCCGGCTGCGTGAAAAGCGTCACAAACGCCTTTGAGAAGGCGCATCTCAACACCTGAAAGGTTGAAATCGTCCTTGATGTCCCGGTCAAATCCTTCACCTGGCTTACGGCCTATGGTGACGAGCGCCATATCGCTTTCCTTGGCCGTTGCCGTGTATACATAATCCGGGAACTCCGCCTCATAGACAGGAGCGCCCACGCCGATGGCCTCCATCAGGGACCACTTGCCGTAGGGATGGAACTGCCACTTGGCCTTGTCTGCCAGGATATGCAAACGATAGGCTTCTGCAAGAGCCTCGTTGCAAGCAAAGCCCTGGGCTTTCAACGCATCCACCATATTGACCACATAGGGCGTGTTCACATGGCCGCTGCCGATTCCGTCGTGCAGGAATTCGTATGACTGGATGCCGAAAAGTGCTACATTGCCTGCCTTGACGGGAAGGACGCCGTCGTTTTTCAGAAGGACAACACCTTCTTCGGCCGCTTTGCGGGAAACTGCTGCATGCGCCCTCAGGTCCGGTTGCTCGGAATACTTGTACCCCTGGAAACGAGGGGTCTTGACAATGTATTCGAGCATCCTACGGACGCAACCGTCTAATTCTTTGATGTTTAACCGACCTTCATTCACCGCTTTCACAATCTGCTCGATCTGGGCCTTACGGCCGGGCATCAGGAGGTCATTGCCGGCGGCTACCTGCTTCTCGCTTTCGCGCGGAGCCGTCCAGTCCGTCATGACGATGCCTTTGAATCCCCAGTCTTTCCGGAGAACCTTCGTAAGCAAATCATAATTGGACTGGGAATACTCGCCATTTACCTTATTATAAGAGGACATGATGGTCCAGGGCTGCGCCTCCTTGACGGCAATTTCAAAAGGCTTCAGATAGATTTCCCTGAGGGCACGCTGGCTCACGCGGGAATCATTCTCGCTCCGGTTGGTCTCCTGGTTGTTGGCGGCGAAGTGTTTTACAGAAGTGCCTACCCCCTGTGATTGCACGCCATTTACCATGGCAGCTGTCATCTTACCGGCCAGGACGGGATCTTCACTGTAATACTCGAAATTACGACCACACAGAGGGTTACGCATGATATTGGTAGCCGGGCCCAGGATGACATCCACGCCATATTCCCGGATCTCTTCGCCCATGGCGCGCCCTACTTCATACAAAACGTCCGTATCCCAGCTGGATGCAAGGAGTATTTCCACTGGAAATCCTGTGCAGTAATAATCCCTTTCATCCCCAGAGCGGTGGGGCGTGATTCTCAGCCCCGCAGGGCCATCGGCCACCACGGTGGGCGGAATCCCCAGGCGCGGAATCGTATTGGTCTGTCCGGCAGCACCGGGGACGCGCTGATAACCGGCCTCATCACCGGTTGGAGGCAGAGGGACACCCGTGTAATTCATCCCCTCGATGGAGCCCACCAGCAGCTGGGCTTTCTCCTCCAGCGTCATCGCCTTCAGGACCTTGTCAATGTTCTTCTCCGAGAGTTGCGGCTGTGCCAGCGCCGTTACAGTTACGGCGACACTCAGCAGAATGGTTGTCAATCGTTTCATGCGTATGCGGTTTTTTACGGTGCAAATATCTTCCGTTTTTCGCCCTACTAATAAACCGTGCGTTCAATCTTTCCGACGATTTGTTCAAACTGCCCTGAAAGGTTTTTTCACCTTATTTAATTGGATTATCTTTGTTCCATGAACGTCAAAAATATCACCTTCGCCCTCGCTGCTGCGCTTTCCATGGCAGCCTGCACCCCAAAGTCCGACATGGACAAGTACATCGACGACCTGATGTCCCGGATGACCCTGGAACAGAAGATCGGCCAGCTCAACCTCCATTCCGCTCCCGGCTTCATATCGGCCGAGAAAGTGACGGAGGAAGATGAGAATGCCAAACTCCTTAGACAGGGGCTCATGGGAGGCATTTATGGGTCCGGGAATCCGGAACTCCTCAGGCAGTGCCAGGAAATAGCCCTTTCTTCCGGCGCCGGAATTCCACTCATTTTCGGGATGGATGTGATTCATGGTCACGAGACCGTTTTTCCCGTCCCGCTGGCTTTGTCCACCTCGTGGAATCCTGAACTAGTGGAGCGGATGGCCCGGATTTCAGCCAAGGAAGCCGCGGCTACGGGCATCAACTGGGTGTTCAGCCCCATGGTTGACATCTGCAGGGACGCCCGTTGGGGCCGTATAGTGGAAGGAGGCGGTGAAGACCCGTATCTAGGCGGCGAACTTGCCAAAGCCTATATTCATGGCTATCAGGGATATGACGACAAATACGATACCGACGAAGTCCTCGCCTGCGTCAAGCATTACGCCCTGTATGGCGGGGCACTGGCAGGGCGGGATTACAACTCCGTATTCCTGAGCCGTCAGGAGGCCTTGAACGGATACATGGCGCCCTACAAAGCGGCGGCAGAGGCCGGCGCCGCCAGTTACATGAGCTCTTTCAACGAGTTCGAGGGTATTCCGGCCTCCATGAACCGCTGGCTCATGCAGGATGTGCTCCGAGATGCCTGGGGCTTCGGCGGCTTCATTGTTTCTGACGCGACAGCTGTCGCCGAAGAGGTTAACCACGGCATCGGTGACCTTCAGGAAGTCTCGGCCTGTTCCCTGCAGGCTGGATTAGATATGGACATGAATTCCGACGGATACATCGGCACGCTCAAAAAGTCTTTGGAAGAAGGCCGCATCACTGAGGCCGATATCGACCGTGCCTGCCGGCGGATCCTGGAAGCGAAATACAAGCTGGGCCTGTTCGAGGACCCTTTCCGCTATTTCTCTGATGAGCGTTATGCCTCCTTGGTCTTCTCTGAGGAGCATCGCACGGCATCTCGGGAGATGGCCCGCGAGTGCCAGGTACTCCTGAAAAATAACGGCGTGCTGCCCCTCTCGCCTTCGGCCAAAGTTGCCGTCGTGGGTCCTCTGGCAAAGAATGTCACAGCCATGACCGGGACATGGGCCCTGTCATCCCATCGCAATGAAAGTGTGACCCTCTGGCAAGGCATCTCCGAGGTGGCCGATGCATCCTGGGCCGAAGGCTCCTGGCTCTTCAAGGACGCCCATTTGGAAGAAAACGTGCGCTATGGTCTTTACAAGGCCTTCCTGCCTAACTTCCAAGTGCCTCCGATTCACGCCATCAGCCAGCAGGAACTCATCGCAGAGGCCGTAGCCAAAGCCCGTAGGGCAGATGTAGTGATAGCTTGTGTCGGCGAGGTGACCAACATGAACGGCGAGGGCGCTTCCAGAACAGACATTTCCCTTCCGGATGCGCAGGTGGAGCTTATTAAGGCACTGAAAGCCACCGGAAAACCCGTGGTTATGGTCCTTGTGACCGGCCGACCACTTACACTGGTCTGGGAAGACGAAGCGATGGATGCCATCCTCAACGTCTGGAGCCCGGGTACTGAAGGGGGCCATGCCGTGGCGGACGTGCTCTTTGGCAAAGCGAACCCGTCGGCAAAACTCACTACCACCTTCCCGCGCAGTGTGGGGCAGTTGCCGCTCTACTACAACCATAAGAATACCGGCCGTCCACACCCGGATACCGCTGACTATAAGAAGTTTGTGAGCTGCTATATAGACGAAATCAATGCCCCGCTCTATCCCTTCGGTTATGGGCTCAGCTATACTTCGTTTGCTTATTCAGATTTACGCCTGAGCGCAAGCGAAATGCCCATGGACGGTTCTGTGACCGCCTCCGTCACCGTGACCAACACGGGTTCCTGTGCGGGAGACGAGATTGTCCAGCTTTACATCCACGACATTTACGCGACCTCCACCCGCCCGGTGAAGGAGCTCAAAGGTTTCCGGAAAGTACATCTGGAGCCGGGAGTATCGGCCCAGGTGGAATTTACTCTCACAAAAGAAGACCTGTCCTACTACAACCATGACCTTAAATGGGTCTGCGAGCCGGGTGATTTCGAAATCATGATCGGCCCAAATAGCCGGGATACGGAAGGAAAGACGGTGCGCGTCACCAAGTAGAACCCTTAGCATCCCATGAAATGTCACTGGAATTCGGAAAAATGAAACACTGCGAGATCCGTCAGGCGGCGGAACTCGCAACACGCGCTTTCAATGAGTAGACCGGAAGACGGTTTCCGTAAATAATACTATCAGCCCCCGGTGTACAATTTGACATCGGGGGCTAGTTCCAATAATTATATTTTTCTACCAGGCCTTAATTACCCGTCTGCTTGGGTTTTATAATTGTCTTCACCTTCAAACCATAAAGTTCCGCTATATCGAATATATAGCTGATGGCCATGTCATCAACGTGGAACCAACGGTTCACGCCGGTGTAGTTCAGACCGAGTTTCTCTGCAAGGTCCTTCCGTGAAATCCCATACTTTTGCAAAGCAATTCTGAGGAAGGCCAGACGATCCGTTCCCTGGGGCAGTCCAATTTCCACTATACATAATGAAGTGGGGGTCTCCCTATCTAAAGAGAAACTCAACTCATATCCCAACCGGTCCACCACCTTCTGGGCAAAGGATAGACGCATATCATCACGCTGGAAATAGGCAAAGATATTCTGCGGCGACATCCCCATCAGACGCGCGAGCTCTGGTTTGGACACGCCAATTGAAGCCATAAGGCTTTCCAAGAATTGCAAATTTCCCCGTTTCACACCAATTATATTTGGAAGATTCAATATTATTCCTTTACTTTGCTACACTATTCTTTGATATATTATGCTGTTTTGTTTTACAAAGATAAACAAAAAAGGTTGATTTTTGTTTGTATTTGTTTGTATTTGTTTGTATTTGTTTGTATTTGTTTGTATTTGTTTGTATTTGTTATATGCTCGAATTCTTCAACTAAACATATTATTATGAACGGGAAACAACTAAACGAAGCACCACAGGAGATTTCATCCCTGATGCAAAAACCGGTCTGCATGATGTCCGGAGAAGAACTTTGCAAACTGGCACAGTATGCCCAGCAATCGAATCCAATTCATGGATCTTCTGCAACTGCTCCCCAGACGACGAACGTCATCGGCGTAAAAGCCCTTGCCGTTTACCTCGGATGCTCGGAGAGCACCATCTATTCTATCAAGAAACAGGGGATCCTGGACAAGGCGATTGTCGCACAGATCGGGCGGAAGATTATCTTTAATGCCCCTCTTGCAAGAGAACTAGCCAATGCCTACCAGCAGGAACAGCGTGACCTTAGAAGAGAGTCCGGTGAATAAGCAAATGGAAACCACGTTAGACAATCCATTCCCCCTTAACGCATTCCCTCCCAAGATGCGGTCATTCGTCACCACGGCCAAGGAAACCCTGAACTTCCCCATCCCCTATACCGCCAGCTCGATGCTGCTGGTCTTCTCTCTGGCCATAGGCAACACGCGGGTGCTCAAAGTCAAGGATGGATGGACTGTGAAACCTATTCTGTTTCTCGCCCTCGTGGGAGAGGCAGGTGCCAACAAAAGCCACCCCATATCCTTTGTACTGAAACCGGTGCTGCGCATCAACCACGAGAATCTGGACAAATACAGAAAGGAACTTGCCGATTACCGTCGGCAACTAAGTTCAGGCAATGCTTCAGCAACCGAGAAGCCTAAAGCGCGGCAGATAATCGTTTCCGACATTACTGCGGAAAGTTTGATAGACGTGCACCGGAACAATCCAAGGCGGCTATGCCTGTATTGCGATGAACTGGTAGGCTGGGTGGATAGTTTCAACCGCTACCGCAAAGGGGCGGATGAACAGATGTGGCTCAGCATATACAGCGGCGAACCATTGTGCGTAAACCGTAAAAGTTCAGATGATATCCTATCCATCGCAAGCCCCTTCATCGATGTCATCGGCGCCATTCAGCCGGACGTCCTCACCGAAACATTCGCTGGGAATCGGCAAAGTAACGGTTTCCTGTACAGGATTCTGCAGGCACGCTCCGATGGAAATACAAAATTGCTCTGGAACGAGAAGGGCTTCCCTCCAGACCTTGAGGCTTATTGGGAAAAGGTCGTCCGGTGGACCATTTCTGTCTGCGACAAAGAGTTCGATGTCTTTGAGACTCCCTCAGAGTATACCTTTAATGCCGATGCTGCCTTCCGTATCAGGGACTGGCAGAACGCACAGGAAGAATTCCTGGAGAGCGCAGGGACATCGGCGCAGATTGAAGCATTCAGGAAGATACAGGATTACGCCCTCAAGTTTGCGCTGATCCTACATACAATGGAAGAGGCCGACAAGGGAAAGACACAGACAACCGAGATAAGCCTTGAGACGACAGAAAAGGCCATACTCCTTGCGGAATACTTTTACCGGACAGCAAGCATTTCTCTGGAAGACATCGAGGAAAGGAAGCCTCAAAAGTACCCCAAAAAACACGGGGACTTCATACTTGCCCTTCCTCAAAGATTTGACACCGCGGAAGCCATCCGTACCGGAGCAAAACTTGGCCTTTCGGCAAGTACAGTCAACCGGATTCTGAAGAAAGGCAAGGGCGTTTTTTTCATCTGGGAGGCCCATGGCCGATACGAGAAAATATAGTGATATTTTCGACATTATTGACAATATTGACATTTTCGCAAAATGTCACAAATGCCGAAAATATCAAAAATGTCACTACTATTCCTCGGCAGA
>JAEEGF011126402.1_pt1 | contig 10446 bp, 6 predicted proteins | sample 9134171 | NCBI WGS metagenome assembly JAEEGF01 (sample SAMN16246542, study PRJNA631951) | gut metagenome | biome: gut microbiome; feature: rumen; material: AP-attached | host: Bos | place: Iran: Karaj | collected 2018-10 | reverse complement strand
CATGAGATCTGCGCATCCGCCGATACGGAAGGCCCGCCTGAGTTTTCCTCCTTAACTGTCGGAATCAACTGCCGCCCTGCTCCCGGACCGGGAGTCGGCGCGGCGGTTTTTTCGTGACGGGAAATCATTCACACGGAACGCCATTACGGAAAGTTTCCGCAAACGTTTTCCGGACGGGAAACCTCGAAATAAACGGAATAATCGAAGTCATTCCGCGGATTCTTTGCAAAAGCCGTGGGATTATGTGTTTATTGTTTATTCATATTCAAATCAAATGTTTGAACAATCCGCAGAAAAAGCGGGAGAAATCATGATTATATGCCTCAATATGCAGATTACGGAAGGTTTGATGATGTTTATTCCGGAAAAATATCAGGAAAGTATTGACAAATCTTTTTCCGTGTATTATACTATACGGCAGAACCCCGATATTTTATTTTATAAGGAGATTATCATATGCCGATCATTACCGTTAAAGTTGAAGACTCTCTGAGAAACAGCGCTTCCGCCGTTCTGGAAGAACTCGGTCTCGATATTCCCACCGCCGTCAGAATGTACCTGAAGAGCGTGGTCCGCGAAAACGGCCTTCCCATCAGCACGAAGCTGGAGAAGAAGCCCTGCTGTGATGCTTCCGATCTCGAATCCTTTGAAATCGCGGAAGACGAAAAAGCCGAAGAAGCGATCGAGGAAGGCGACGATCTGGTCGACGACGTCGTGAAGGAGATCCCCGCGCCGGAAGAAGCTCCCGCCGAAGAGCCCGCTCCCGCGCCGCAGGCCGTGATCGATTACGGCACCGTATCCGGCAGGAAAGCCATTGCCGCGCTCTTCATCGATACGATCTGCTCCGTTCCCGCCGGCTCCCTCACCCGCTGGAGCGATATGGAAGCGGCGCTCACCGCGAAGTACGGCACGGAAGTCACCCGTCCGCAGAATATCAGATGGCCCGCGGCGAAGCAGGACGGCACCCAGATCCCGTACTGGCGCATCGTCGGCGAACGCGGCGCCGTCCGCGGGGACAAGATGATCAAGCAGGCCGTGCAGGAAGAGAAGCTGAAGGACGAAGGACTTGCGTTTGTTTCCGCCGGTCACGGTACTTTCACCGGGATCAAGGTGGACGGATACAAGAGCAAGCTCGTAAAATTCTGAGCCTGTTTCGGAGTACAGTCAGACGAAAAGAAAGCCGCTCCGGGGAGTTCGGATCCCCGGAGCGGCTTTTTTATCCTGAGGAAACGCAGCTTTTCTGAATGAAAAGTGCGCAGCAAGCAGTGCTGCAAAAGACTTTCAAACGACCGGTGCAGCCGACCGCTCAACGTGCAGATCGGGGCAACGCAGATATCATGTCTTTTGAACATTGTCCTCCTGTATCCTGCTGTCCGGCGTTTTAGCATGAGAACAGTATCAGCTGTGTTCCGCCGGCCGGATCGACGCGCGGGACCGGATCTTCTTCGCGCAGTCACACCGCCCGGCGGAGGACCGGCGCGTATCAGCTGTGTTCTGCCAGCCAGATCGACGCGCGGGACTGGATCTTCTTCGCGCAGTCCTCCGCCGAGCCCAGCCCTCCGAGATAGGTTGAGATCTCCTCGTCGACGATCGCCCGCACCTCCGCCGGAACGAGCTTCACGATGGGCTGGCCCGCCCGGTCGAGCTCCGCAAGGATGCGTTCCCTGTCCTCCTCCGTAAAGTCGATGATGAACCCCGGCTCCCTGAGGTCCTCCTTCGTCATGGGCGGATCCTGCTTCGGGGTGTGAGTGGACATATTTCCGCTGAAATACTGCACGATATCCTGATTCAGCAGCTTGCCCGCGGCGGATTCGCACCGGCTGCGCAGGGCGGGGAGCAGCGTACCGGCGAAATCGGAGCCCTTCCGGGACAGAACGACCGAACGCACGAATTCCCACGCCAGATCCGGTTTCGGGCAAAAGGTTGTAATGCAGCACGCCGACTGGGTGGAGATCTCCGTTCCGCTCGCGCCAGACGAGGGAAACCCGATCAAAACCCAGTCCTTCGTGCCGAACGAGGCCTCGAACCGTTTGAAATCCTCCGTGTCATAGCCCCAGAGATAATCGAGCGCGACCCTGCCGTTCATCAGCCAGTCGTACCGTTCCGCGCCTTCCGTACTGTAGAATGGGGAGCGTTTTTTCAGTTCGTTTTCGTCCTTCGGAATGGACGCGAGGAATCTGAGCCAGCGCAGAAAAACCGGATCGTCGAAGGAGCAGACGCCCTCCGCCTCGTCGAAGAACGCGCCGAGGCCGTAGTTCCCGAGGATCGTATCCGCCGCGCTCTCCTGCGTGAGCCTTTCGATCAGGACGATGTCCGGCGGCAGGGCTTCGGCGAAATCGAGGAATTCCTCCAGCGACCAGCCGCAGCTTGCTCCGCCGGTTTTCCCTCCCATGCCGTACTGTTCGAGGACCGCGCGGTTCGCGATGAGGGTTTCGAAGGACAGGTGGTTCGGCAGGCCCCAGACGGCGCCGTCTTCGTCGCTGAACGCTGTCAGCACGCTGCCGAACAGCGTGTCCCGGTTGACCTCCGGATCGGAATCCAGATAGGGGCCGAGATCGACATACAGATGCTTGCGCAGGAGCTGTTCGATCTGGACGTCCTCCCCCGGCCGCCCGAGGATGATGTCCGGAGAACAGAGGCCCGTCACCATGTCCATCGTCAGCCGCTCCGCGCCGGTCTGGTCGCCGATCTCCTTAGAATACACGCTGTAATCGAGCGTCACGATCCGGGCGTCCGTGTGGTTCTTGTTGAACTGCGCGATGGCATCCGTCACGATCCCGTCCCAGAGCTCGTAGGTGTACGCGACTTCCAGCACCGTGATGTCCGCGAGGAAAATGTCGCCCGCCGGACGGTAGACCGCGGGCCATGCGGGGGATTCGCGGAACGACTCGTCCAATCCGCCGCTGCTTTCCCGGAAGAGAAGACCGTCCTCTCCCGCCCATCCCCAGAGTTTGACCAGGTCGGGATTGATTCCGGAGTTGACGAAGTCCATCATGCATTCCGGCACGATCTCTTTTTTATCGTTGATCTTCGCGCCGTAGACCCCGCCCGAGGACGTATAGATGTAGTCGTATCCCTCGCCGTACAGAAGCTCGGAATACCGGTCCGGCAGGGGCAGCTCCGCGGTCTTTTCTCCGGTGTGCTTGTCGATCTGCGCGAGGATCTTCCCGCCGGGCGTATCCATGGAGAGCCATACGGGCCCTTCCGGCGTGGCGACGAACTCCCCGTTCCCCTCCGGAAAGGTGACGGAGCAGAGTCGGATGAACTCCGGCGTTACGCAGATCGCCTCGGACATGGTTTTCAGCCAAACGTCCCCGTCCGCGTCGACCGCCATCCCTTCGAGATGTTCTCCCGATCCTGCGAACAGTGAGCGGAATTCCGCTTCGGTTTCCTCGCCCGTCGCAAGATTCCTCCTGACGAGGAAATACCGGTAATCCGCGCCTTTCCCAAGGGTTTTCGCGTACCAGAAGACGTCCGCCGTCAAGACGCCGTATTCGATATAGATTCTGTCCGCCGTTTCGAGATCCGCCGGGAAATCCAGCATGTCAAGCGAATAGGATTTTCCCGTGAGCGTCACGATCGCGGCTTTCGAATGAGGTTCCCCCTCCTCGTCCGTGACGGAGCCGCTGCCGAGACAGGTGACGAATCCGGTGGAAGGGTCGTAATGCGCCGTAACGCGGTTGTATGGCTGCCACCCCTCGGGCAGCTCGTATGCGGTTCCCGTCCATACGTTTGAGAGCACGCCCTCGGATTTTGCGGACGCGCCGGAGGGGACGGCTCCGGCATTTCCCGCGTCTACGCCTTGCCCGTCGGGATCGCCGTCCGGATGCTTGCGGCAGGATATGCCTCCCGCAGTAAGGGTCAGCGCGAGCAGAAGGGAAAGAACGCGTTTTGTGTTTATCTTTTTCATTTTGATCCTCCCGGGGAAGGAGGTCTTCCCCCGCATTTTTGGCATTGTCCCGCTTTGTCTATCATTATAAACTTTAGATTTCTGTTTGTCAACCCCTGTTTGAGAGATTTCTCTGTTTTGCGGCAAAACGAAAAAAGGGACGAAAGGCTTGCCCTTTCGTCCCATGACGGCGCGGCATATCCCCGTCAAACCGATTTGATAAAGAACAGCCTTGCCGTCCGCGGCGCGTCAAAGTTCAGCTTGAACCCGTCCCTTGCGCGCTCCCCGTCCAGACGGAGTTCTTCTCCGGTGTCGGCATCCTTCAGCGACCACTCCGTTCCGTCTCCGGCAAACGGGAAGTTCAGGGTGAGTTCCGCTTCTTCGCAGTATTCCTGGCGGAATGCGAGAAGCACACCCTCTTCCGTTTCCGGGTCCAGATAGACGAACGCCGTGAATCCCGTCCGTTCGTGCTCCGCATGCCACGGCGTGAGGGGATAGAATTCCTTCAGCAGATACTTCCGGATGCTCTTCCACTCCCGGATCCCCTCCCTCAGCGGGGCGAAATTCTGATCCGGATTCATCACGAAGGAGGAACTGACGTTCAGAACGGGCAGATAGGAGGCGCGCCAGATATAGACGTCCGACGTCTTCCCGCCCTCCAGCTGACCGGCGGATTCCTTGGTGGACGCGCCGCAGAACGGGATCCAGCGGTTGAAGCCCCAGGACATCGACAGGCGCAGCGAGGTCCATGTCCGGTCCGCGTCGCTGCGGAGAAGGGGAACGCCCCGCCGCATCGATTCCAGATCGTTCCGGCCGCCGCCCGACGCGCAGGAGTCGACGAAGCCGCAGCCGCCGAACGACTCGGTGCAGGCGATGATGTCGTCCCACATGCGGTAGTGCGCGTCGATGAACTTGCACTCGGTGATCCCGGCGCGGTCTTCGCCTTCCAGCGCGTCCAGATGCTTCCAGAGGCCGGCGGGATCGCTGTTGTTGTCCTCGCGGTACATCTCGATCCGGTTTTTCGTCAGCGTGTCCGTGATCTTGCCGAGGGTCCAGCGGTAGCAGGCCGGATCCCCGATGTTGTTCGAGATCGATCCGACACCTTCCCGGCGGATCGCCCATTCCGTGTTGTACCCGTAGTTCTCCGCGAGCGCTTCCGGATTCGTCACCCGTTCCGGCTCGAACCAGAGAAGGGTCTTCATGCCGTGTTCCCTCGCAAAGTCCGTGGATTCGCGGAAGGTGTCGCCCGGCCACTTCGCCGGATCGAAGGTCCAGGTCCCGACCGTTCCCCACCAGTCGCTCTCCGGCGAGGAATTGTCCGGCGCAGCATACCATCCGGCGTCCATCCAGCGGAAGTCGACCTTGACGTCCTCGGCGATCATCTTTTCGAGGCTGCGCCGCCATGTGAAGTGCCGCTCCGAGATCGAGCCGTCGGAATTCGGAAGGCCCGTGTCCCCGGAAAGACAGCAGGTGGAGAAGGGTTCGAGCGGCGTGCCGGCTCCGTCGGCTTTCGGGAGATTATATTTCATGAACCAGCTGCGCCAGAGGTTCGTCGCGTACTGCTCGTCCCGTACCGTGTAGGGGATCGTCACGAACAGGGCGGTCCGGATCTTCTCGCCGGGCCTGAGGCGGGTGCGGAGGTTGTTGACGGAGCGGAGCCGGACGGTGGTTTTCCCGTCCTTCGCGCTGAATTCCGCCTTCCAGGTTCCCGCCCAGCCGACGGCGAGCAGAACGCCTCCGTCCCCCGCTTCCAGATCGAAATAGGGGAAGTTCACGTGGGTCGCGCGCCCGCTGTTCGATTCGAAGACGGCGGGATGGTCCGCGAGATTCAGGGAGTACGGGCGGTACGCGCAGACGTGGTCGCCGAGGATGCCTTTCAGCGTCGGATACCCGCCCTCAAAAGAGAGCTCGGAAAAGACGTCCTCCAGCACCGGGCTGTCCGAGGTGCCGGTGTTCTCGAACCAGACCGTCCATTCGGACGCGCCGTAGTCCGCATAATGGACGGCTTTCAGGGTCAGAAGAAGCTCTCCGGGCACCCGGAAGGTCCTTTGGACGGTCGTTTTGTCCCCGTCGGCGGACTCGGAAGCATCCGCCGGGACCAGCGGCGCGCCGAGTCCTCTGTATGCCGTGCCGCCGCAGGTGAAGCGGAACGGGAAGCGTTCGGGATTTTCCGTCAGTCCGCGGAACCATGCGGACGCTGCGGGATTCGAATAGTCTCTTTTCATGTGCGCCTCCTTGGAGATATCGGGTTTAAGATATTGTATCACATTCCGTCCGTTCTGAAAAGGGGGAAACCGCAGAAAGGCGCGGATGATTTTGATACTATGGCAATCCATTAAAATATAAATACCGGAACGAGTTAATGCTTTCCCCCGTCATTCGGGAATCCGTCCTCCGCCGGGGGATACGGATTGCCGCGACCTCTGCGGGGTCTCGCAATGACGGATCTGCCACGTGCAGCTGCTATAAAAGATAGCTATAGTATGAGCTTTCCGGCGGCAGGGCTGCAACTCGCGCGCGGGGAGTTTACATTTCAATTAAACTGTGTTATAATGAAAAAAACTCCTTCCGGCAGAAGTGCCGGAAGGATGCGGAGAGACGGGCATGCTATTTTCCTCCCTCATTTTTCTTTTGCTGTTCCTCCCCGTTTTCTTCCTGTGTTATCACGCGGTGAAGAAACGCAGGGGAAGGAATGCGCTGCTGTTTGTCTTTTCCCTCCTGTTTTACGCGTGGGGCGAACCGGTGTACGTTTTGCTCATGCTGCTCTCCCTCGGCGTAAACTACGGTCTCGCCCTGGGGATCGCCGGCGCGCGGGAGACCGGAAGGGAAAAGAAGAGCCGGAGCTTTCTCATCCTTGCCTGCTGCTTCAATCTGCTGCTCATCGGCGTATTCAAGTATGCGGGCTTTCTCGTCGGGAGCTTCAATCTGCTCCCGGCGCCGGATCTGCCTGTCCCCGACCTGCCCCTGCCGATCGGGATCAGCTTTTATACTTTCCAGATCCTCTCGTACGATATCGACGTGTACCGGGGGGACGTGAAGGCGCAGCGGGATCCGGTCACGCTCGGCGCGTATCTCTGCGCGTTTCCGCAGCTCATCGCCGGACCGATCGTGCGGTACCGGGATATCGAAGCGGAGCTGGCGGACAGGTGCGAGACGGCGGAGGACACCGCGGAAGGCATGCGGCGGTTCATTGCGGGACTGGCGAAAAAGGTCCTGATCGCCAACGTCATGGCGCAGACCGCGGACGCGCTCTTCGCTTCGGATCCGGAGGGATACGGCGCTGCAGGCGCGTGGATCGCAGCGCTCGCGTATACGGTCCAGATCTACTTCGATTTCTCCGGGTATTCCGACATGGCGATCGGACTGGGCCGCATGATGGGGTTCCGGTACGCGGAGAACTTCAACTACCCCTATTCCGCGCGTTCCGTGACGGATTTCTGGAGGCGGTGGCATATCTCCCTGTCCTCCTTCTTCCGCGATTACGTATACATCCCGCTCGGCGGGAACAGGGTATCGACGCTCAAATGGATCCGGAATATCGCCGTCGTGTGGCTCCTGACGGGACTCTGGCACGGCGCGGGATGGAATTTCGTGCTGTGGGGCGCGTATTACGGCCTGCTGCTGATTCTCGAGAAGAAGGTTTGGCCGAAGCTCGAAGACGTGCCCGTGCTCAACCGGATCTGTACGCTGGCGGCGGTCGTGCTCGGGTGGGTGATGTTTCGCTCCGAGGGGTTCGGGCAGATGCGTGCGATGTTCGCCGCGCTCTTCGGCGCATACGGATTTGCCGGAGAAGGCGGACGCCTGCCGATCCTGCTCCAGGGCGGGCACTTTGACGTCGGGTTCCTCGCCGCCTTTGCCGCCGGATGCGTGCTGTCCGCTCCGGTGTGGCCCGCTCTGCGAGGGAGAATCTCCTCGTCCGGCGCGGGAAGAGCGGTCCGGGACGTTTCGGCGATCCTTGCCCTTGCCGCCTGCATCCTCGCGCTTGCCGTCGGATCGTATAATCCGTTCATCTATTTCCGGTTCTGAGGGGAGGGAAAAAATGAAACCGAAAACCTTTGTGACCGTCGCGTCCGTTTTCGTGCTGATCCTCACGGTCTGCTGCCCCGCTCTGAAACTGGCGGAGACCTTCGGCTGGATCGAGGTGCCGAAGATGGGCAACGTCATAGAACCGGAGAGGGAATGGGACAACGCCCTGCTCGACGCGTCGGAGCGGTTCAAGGCAGGGGCCGAGGACGTCTATATCAATTATCTGCCGGGGTACGCCCATGTCGTTACGGCGCTGCAGACCGCGGAAGCCGGTCTCAACCGTCCCTTCAATGCCCTGCTCTCGTCCGGACTGAAAACCGGATCGGGAAAAAACGCGGATACCCTGAGTGCGGACGTTCCCGCCGGGGGTGCCGCGCCCGAGTCCGAACCGGAACCCGTCCCGGAAACCGTACCGTCGGAACCCGGAGAAGGACCCGGTCCCGAATCCCCGCCGCAGAATGAAGCGGAGGAACCGGCCGCGGAAAGCGAACCGCATGTCGTTTCCTTTGAAGCGAATTTCCTGAAGGCTTCCGGGGACGGCCTGAATCTTTACACGGTCGACGCGGTGATGTCCGACGGTTCGGAAGTCGGGCTCATCACCTCCGCGTTCAGCACGCCGGAGAAAATCTACACAAAACGCATGGAAAAGATGGCGTCCCAGGTCAACGCCATCGCCGCGCTCGATCCGGACGTGACGCCGTGGGTATACGTCTGCTCCCGTCTGCAGGACGCGGCGTGCTTTTCGGAGATCATCCCCGGCGAACCCTCGACCGGTCCGCTGGTGGAACGGTTCTTTGAACTGCTGGACGACGGGATCGCCCATGACCGGCTGAAGATCGATTCGCTCGACGACAGCATAAAGAAACTCTTCCTCACCGACCACCACTGGAATGCCTACGGCATGTACGAAGCCTACTGCGACATCGTGACCATGATGTTCGGGGAGGACGCGCAGCTGCGTCCGCTCGGCACCCGGTATGACGTGGAAGGCGCGGAGTATTACGGCACCTTCGCCCGCACGAGCGGATACAGGGCTTATCGGGACAGCTTCTTCTTCTACGACTACGGACTGCCGGAGCACGTCCTTGTGGCGGACAGGCCCTGCGTCTTCGAGGAACGGAAAGAGACCTATCTGGCCGGGAAGTTCTCGAAGGATATCTCCGCCGACCACTATGTGTCCTTCTATCCCTACGCGCAGTATCTCCGCTATCCGGAGAACCGCACGGGACGGGTCCTGCTCCTGCTCGGCGACAGCTATTCCCGCGGCATCTCGGAGCTGCTGTCCAGCGCGTTCGACGAAGCCTACATCTTCGACTACCGGCGGATCCGTGAGATCGGCGATTACCGAAAGTTCGTGAAGGATCACGGGATCACGGACGTGCTGTTCATGCAGTACTCCCTGCGCGGCGTGTTCGACAATCAGGCCGACAACACGCTCGACACGCTCATCCCGTGACCGGACGGTCCGGGAGGAAAGAATCCGTGCGGTTTTTCCCTGTTTTGATTGTATTCCGCGCAAATGTGTGTTATACTGTAAAATAAAGAAAACCAAAGCTAAAGAGGAGCGGAAAATGAAAAAAAGACTGACAGCCCTCCTTCTCGCCGCCCTGATGCTCATCGGCGTTCTGGCGTCGTGCTCCCAGCAGACCGAAAACGCGGCGGAAGAAAACGCTTCCGAAGGGGCGGTCCCGTCCGCCGACGAAGCTCCCGCGGGAGAACCGGAGCCGGACGAGCCCGAGATCGTGACGGACGACCTCCCCGAGAAGGATTACGGCGGATTCGCGTTCAACATCTTTACCCGTTCCAATACGACGCACTACGCGTTCCTGACGGAAGAGATGAACGGCGAGGTCCTGAACGACGCGATCTACGAGCGGAACATGAAGATCGCGGAGCGCTTCAACGTGGCCTTCACCGAAACCGAATACTCCGACGAGACCATGGCGCAGACCAACGTGCAGTCCGGCGACGACACCTTCTCCCTCATGAACGTGCGCTGCACCGCCGCCGACACCATGGCGAAGAAGCGGATGTGCTACGACATCAGCACCTTCCAGTACATCGATCTGAAAAAGCCCTACTGGGACGACGAGCTGACCCGCATGATCGGCATCGGGGACCGGCAGTTCACCGCCATCGGCTCCGCGGACCTGACGGTCATCGACTTCATGAACGTGATGCTGTTCAACAAGAACCTCCACGAGCAGTTCGGCTTCGACAGCATCTACGACCTGGTGCGGGAGGGCAAATGGACCTTCGACCGGTTCGGCGAGATGGCGGGCGCGGCCACTCAGGACATCGACGGCGACGGCAGCTTCACCAAGGACGACCAGTGGGGCGTGCTGGGCTGCGCCAAGTATCTCCACTGCTCCTTCCTCCCGGCGGGCGGCGCGTGGTACATCTCCAAGGACGAGAACAACCTCCCCGTCTTCACCATGGCCACGGACGAGCACTTCCAGAACGTCTTCGAAAAGACCTTCGCCGTGCTGAACGACAACAACGCCTGGTACAAGACCTCCGACGACACCAAC
>JAEEGF011263242.1_pt1 | contig 10447 bp, 10 predicted proteins | sample 9134171 | NCBI WGS metagenome assembly JAEEGF01 (sample SAMN16246542, study PRJNA631951) | gut metagenome | biome: gut microbiome; feature: rumen; material: AP-attached | host: Bos | place: Iran: Karaj | collected 2018-10 | reverse complement strand
GCTCGTTCTCTATCATGAAGTCAAAGAACTCGGCGGTCTCCGGAGAAAGCTCCCTGTCCATCTGCTGTCCGGCCTTCATGATCTCCTCGGGAGTTCCCACGGGTTTGGGATTGCCTTCGGCAAAGAACATGTCATTGTCGTAGTACTTAAGGTCAGTTACGCCAATTTGCTCTTTGCGCATCTCCTGGATCCTGCAGACAAAGGGCACAAAAGACTCCTTGATCTGCTTTCTGAAATTCTCAACCTCAGCTCTTCTGTAGGAATTTCTCACCATCCTGTTGTAGCCAAGCTCAACGTAGTTTTCGTAGCCAAGCTCCCTGGCCTGTTTAGTCCTGTTTTTGACCAGTTGGTCGTATATGCTGTCGATCTCGTCTGTAACTGAGAGGAAATAATCCGAAAGTGCCTTCCAGGCTCTCTTTCTGGTATCCCTGTTCTCGCTGGTCAGATACTTGCGCAGCAGGGAAATATTGCACTCCTCTCCGTCAAACATTATCTTGGCGGAAGCTATCAGTTTGTCATATTTGCTGATAAGCGCGTTCTCTTCCTGCATCAGCGGCAGTATCTTCTCATCGATGGACTTGTTTGCCAGCTCGATGTTCTTAAAAGCAACCCTGCTGATCTTTTCCTCAAGAAAAGGCCTGTAGGGGGACTCAAAGAGAACCTTGTTATAATCATTGACGTACTGGGAAATCAGAGGAGTGATCTCATCGATATAATCATTTTCTTTGGAATAGAATTCTTCAGTGGTGTCTATGTTGTGTCTGAACACTCCAAGCTTTATGTTGGTGTAAACATCAGCCATGAAGTCGTAGTATTTCTTGTGAAGCTCAAACTGCTCCTCGCCGCTTACGGCATTTTTGCTGTCGGCAATGAGCCGGTCAAAGAATTCCCTGACCTTGTCCATGTCAACTCTGGTATATGGCATTTCTGAACATTTCATAATAATTGCCCCTTAAAATATAAAATTTTTATTAAAAATCACCAACTTATTATAATCCTATGCCAGTTTTTTATCAATGTTTTTCGGCATTTATGACAAGTTTCCTACAATGCCCACAGATACGTAGTTTGCGAGCACGGCTCCATAATCAGTACCCTCTTCCGGCACCGGATCAAAGATTCCGTTCACCATATATTCGGCTCCGCCGCCTTCAAGGTCTGATACTTTTTTATATCTGTCTCTAAAAAAGGAGTGTCTTGATACCTTTCTGTCTCTGAGTATTCCACCACACTCATTTAGTGGGCACATGGGGAAATTGATATTGTGGATAATGCCGGGGACATACTCCTTATCCAGCATCTCTGCCATCAGCTCTTTCAAGTATCTGTCTGTGACCTCGTGGCAGCCATTTATTCCTTCAGAAAAGGCCACTGACAAAAAGCCCTGAAACTCTCCCTCAAATGCCGCTCCTGCTGTAGCTGAGTACTGAAGGTCACAGGCTACGTTGTAGCCGAAGTTTATGCCTGAAAAGACCGCATCCGGTTTTTCGTCCATAAGTGTAAAAACGCCGATTCTTACGCAGTCCGCGGGAGTCCCGCTGCAGGAATACGCCTTCACGCCGGCAATCGGGAATTCAAAGGGATGGACTTCAAAGGGATGCCTCAGCGTGATGCTGTGAGAAGCTGCGCTTCTCTGATCATGGGGAGCTACTACTGTCACTTCTCCGAAGTGTTTTGCAGTCTGTGCAAGTCTAATAAGGCCGTCGGCTTTTATTCCATCGTCGTTTGTTATCAGGATTCTTTTCATGGTTATACAATACTCCTTTCAGGGGCTTTTCTATATATTAATATAGCAAATTTGTTATGACATCGCTTGTAGTGGGGCGATATTATTTAGGGCGATTTCAGGATCTTAATATTTACATCGGGCGGTAACTGCCAAACGATTAATATTCCCTTTTCCTTAGGTGACTTTTTTATGTGTAAGTGGTTCTGCGGTGCTTTTCCGCAGAATTGATCCGAGGCGGGAACCCATGGGCGGTTTTTTGCAGGCCTCGGATCAAAACGCCCCACTTGAATACAGTATCCGCTCGAACTGAATTCTCAGCCTCTAAAGAAAATCTAATTATGAAGAAAAATCAAGAAAATCTTCTGTTTTTCTTAAAGATTTCTACCGGGGAATCTGCTACAATTCTCTTTCATATAAAGAGCAGGGCCGATTGGCCCTGCTCAAAACATGTCTCTTTATCTTCATTTGGTTACTGTTACTACTATCTTTCTTGAAAGGCCGTTTCTGGTGTATACAAATACGGTACACTTGCCTTCCTTTACTGCCGTGATCATACCGTCTTTATCAACCTTAGCAATCTTCGAATTCGTTGATCTGTAACGGAATTTAGCAGCGTGTCTATCCGATAGCTCCTTCTTCTTGGTGTTTTCAAGTTTGTAGGTCTTAACCGGTACTTTGGTGCCCTTTCCCTTGTTTAAGTATACGGATGACTTTGAAAGTGTGAAGGATTTTACATTTGTAGGAGTCAATGGGGACGTTACAGATGAGTCAATCTGTAACGTCCCCATTGACTCATCAGAATTCTTTTCATTGTTATACAATACTCCTTTCAGGGGGCTTTCTATAGCGGTTTCCTGATTCATTGTAATGTACCTCCTTAGGTCATTATATATAACATGAGAATCATCCAACTATTCCTTAAAAAGAGCATCCATTGTTATTACATTCACAAAATCACTATGATACCCGTTGTGTACAAGTCCGTATGTAGTCACAAGCGTACTATGAATAACTGCTTTCTTCGGAATCTTTTCACGTAATAATTTTTTCCTTCTTTCCAGCGTCTTGTGATAATCTAAATCAACCTCAAAATCATCGTTGTAGAACTTTATTTCGCACATGTTTACAACGTTATCTTTCCTTACAATGATCATATCAATCTGAGTTCCTTGTGATTCTTTAGTCCCTCTTTTAGACCATAATGATTCTGTGGTTGATACCCCACCTATCTGCAATGCATTCTTAATTTGCCTTCTGTGATTCCAACATACATTTTCGAAGGCATATCCTTTCCATGTTCGCACATCAGGGGCATCCTCTATATTAACCCAATTCTCTTTTTTTCGCCTTTTTTCCCCTCTTACAAATTCAAGATAAAAAATGCAGAACGGGTCAATCAATTTATAGAATGTCTCCCCTTTGTCATTTCCGAAAGAATCATATTCCATAATAAAATCACCGGATTTTAACGCCTTTAACTGCTTTGACAATTCTCCACTATCGGTAATTCCGGTTAATTCAGTCAATTCTTTGCGGGAAAGCCCCCTTCTCTTTGTAAAGAGAGCACCTACGATATTTTTAATTGTTTCAGCATTCACAAACAATGAAGAAAACAACCGATCATACTCATCCCTAAGAATTGCATTTTCAGCAAAGAAAATCCTGTCTATATTCTGCGACAAACTGTATTCTTTTTCAAAATACTGCAGATAATATGGAATACCTCCTACCATCATATATGACTGGATAATATCATATTTCGACATTACCACTTCTCTCGATTCAAATAATCTTTCGCATTCATTCAGTGAAAACGGGGAGAGTTTCATTTCATGGGTTACCCTGTTGTACAATCCCCCATGATTATTGATTACATTATTCAAAACCCATGAACTCGAGCTTCCGCACACAATAACGCATACATTTTTTCTATGACATGCCCAGCCATTCCAGAAGGCCTCAAAGCCTGTCATAAACTTGGCTCTCGGTGTATCCAACCACTGAATCTCATCTATAAAAACAAGTATTCTGCTATCCTTATCACACTTTTCGGTAAGCAAATCTTCCAACATATAAAATGCTTCCAGCCAGGATTTTGGTGTCTTGGATGCCTCCCCGCCATATTCAACCAAAGATCTGTAAAAATGCTCCAACTGATCCTTCATTCGACTCTGTCGTTTTTTTTCTGTTTTTTTATTTTCATCCACAGGTGACAAACCAGAGTGCCGAAAACTTATACGATTCTCAAACACTTCATCAACCAGAAAAGTTTTCCCTACCCTTCTTCGTCCGTATAATGCAATGAGTTCAGCTGATTTACTGTTATAATACTCATTAAGCTTCCTCACCTCATATTCTCTTCCTATTATCATAGTTTTCTCCTATAGTTTATGTTATATTTTTCGATTTCGAGTCATTTTTCCTTCTTTATCGAAAAATATAACACACTCCGTTCCTAAAAACAATGCTATATTTTTCGATATTTGCACTTTTTGGGTTCAAAACCGAAAAATATAGCATCCATCAGAAATGTGAACAGATTATGAATAGTCAATAAAACTAGAAGATGAGTCAATGGGGACGTTACAGTTTGACTCGCTTTTTCAAAGTGAGTCAAACTGTAACGTCCCCATTGACTCATAAACTGTAACGCCCCGTTGACTCACGTCCACATAGGCTCCACATTAACCCTTAAAAATATCTAAGCTTCAGATCATTCCCTTTAATCCCAACCTTCGCCCCAGCTCCCATTATTACCGGGAGCATCGGGTCCATGTGTCCGATCTCAGCATCCATTATTATGGGAGCACGTAGGCTCTCCAAAACACCTGTCACTGCGTTGTACTGATCAACGCCCATCATTTCCTGCTTCCATGACCTCTTCGGCCTTCCGATGATGAATCCCTTTGCATCCTGAAGCCAGCCCGCTTCACGAAGGTTCCAGAGGCTCCTTCTTATGGTCATGGGATCTAAGTCGCAGGCCTCAAATATCCAGATAATGTCTCTGTTATCTTTCTTAAATTCCTTTACCTTATCAAACCTTGTACCCACTATGTTTACCAGGATATCAAGACAGCCGCCAAGGAGGACTCCCTCCATGGACAGTTCTTTGTCCTGGACTCTTTCTGCTTTTCCACCAGAGCAGTCATAGGATATCAACTCTCTGTCTGCATTGTAGGCATAGGGAGCTCTCAATCCCTCATCGGTATAAACAACCGGAGATGGATCTTCTGATGTCTCCTCTTCTTCCACAGGTGCTACAAATCTCTTATATCCATCAAAAGAGTCCTTGGTTCCTTCCAAAAGTGCGAAGGCATCCTTTTCCGTATCCTCCCAGACTTTGGCATAGCCTCCTATGCAGGGACCGTATATTCCCTGTACTCCGGTTATGGTAACCAGTGGAAAAATAAAGTTTGTATTGTCCGAGTATCCGATGAACCACTTCGGGCGATATTCCTTGAGCTCCTCAAAATCAATATTTGTTATGGTCTCGCACATAAGCTCCCCGCCGCCGCAGGAAATTATTGCCTGTATGTCATCTCTTTTGTAGAATTCCACCAGCTCTTTTGCACATACTTTCGGATCTGTGCTGATGCCAAGGCCGTCACATTTATGGACTGTTGTACCCTCAATGATCTCATAGCCTCTTTTTCTTATATTATCAAGGGCTATCGGATAGAGAAGACTGTAAGGCTCAGTGGCCGCACCGAAAGAAGGTGCTGTGATTCCAATTGTATCTCCGGCTTTTATGCTCTGTGGTCTTTTAATCATGAGTCCTCTTCTTTCTCTGGAGTATACGCCTTGCCAAGATCTGCCAGTTTTGAATAAGTCTTTCTGTAGTGCCTGTTCATCTTGAGGCACTCGAAGAAGCTCAGATAGTGGGCTTCTCCGTTTCTCATGGCAGCCATGTAGGCAATGCATCCCTTATCAAGTACGATGGCAACAGCTGTGGCGTCGTCCTCAGTGGGACCGACGCAGTAGGCACCGTCATTGGGTGCAAATACGACATTTACGTTCTTCTTGATATTTACATAGACATCGCCCTCATTGGCAGGAACCCTTACACCGGTACCTATGAGCTGCGCAAAGTCATCAAGAAGCGGCCTCATGTTATCAGCTATTCTTGATACCGTCATTACTGCATCTGACTTGTTGTGAACTATGTATCTGACATCTTTTCTCTTGGAATAAATGTGCTCATGTATCTGCCTTACACGCTCCGGTGTATCCTTGATGTCATAGACGATCTTTCCATCTTCCAGATGACTGTTATAGAGGGCTTCCACACCCTGGACCACGTCCATCTTGCAGACATCCACCAGGAAATTGTTGCAGGCGGTTTCCATCATCTCTGCCTCAAAGACGGCTTCCTTGTAGTTGCTTCCAAGACAAAGCGTTCCGTGATTGGCCATGATTATGCCATTGCAGTCTTTATATTTTTTCAGTGTATGAGAAATATTTCTAGCCAGCTCGTCCGTTCCCGGCATTGCATACCTTGCAACAGGAATGACCACATCATCATCTTCATAATATGTAAAGACCTTTTTGATCCCCAGCGTTCCGGCGCAGGAGGCAAAGACCTGATGAGTGTGAACCACAAAGTTGCAGTCCTGTCTTATCCTGTAGGCCGCCGCATGTACCTTGATCTCACTGGAGGGCTTGTACTCACCCTCGTAGGACAGGTCTCTTATATTCACAAGAACGATCATCTCAGGAGTCAGGTCCTCATATCTTATGCCTGTGGGGGTTACAAGAAAATGCTCATCATCCACTCTGCAGCTGATATTCCCCCAGGTCCGCACGAGAAGTCCTATCTCATGCAGATCTCTGGAAACCTCTATGATCTGTTCTTTGGATCTTAATATTTCATTCTGGTCCATATTACTGTCTTATCTGCCCTTCTCCAAATATCTGGTATTTATATGAGGTGAGTTCCTTAAGTCCCATAGGCCCTCTTGCATGGAGCTTCTGGGTACTGATTCCTATCTCTGCGCCAAATCCAAACTCAAATCCGTCGGTGAATCTGGTTGAAACATTTACATATACGCAGGCGGCATCGACTCTGTCCAGGAACTTCTTCGCCGTCTCTTTGTTCTCGGTGATTATGGCCTCTGAGTGGCCTGTGTTGTATTTATTGATGTGCTCTATAGCCTCATCAACGCTTTTTACCGTCTTCACAGAGATAATGTAGTCTAGATACTCTTTTCCAAAGTCCTCATCAGTTGCATCTACAGCACCGTCTATAAGGCCTTTGCTATCAGCATCTGCCCTGACTTCAACGTTGTGCTCCTTCATTGCCTTAGCAAAAAGAGGCAGGAACTTATCCTTGATATCTTCATGAACAACGAGTGATTCTGCAGCATTGCAGACTCCGATTCTCTGTGTCTTGGCATTTATAATGATGGGGATCGCCTTCTCCAGGTCGGCATCCTTATCCACATATATATGACAGTTGCCTGTTCCGGTCTCAATTACAGGTATAGTTGAGTTTTCAACAACAGCCCTGATAAGTCCGGCGCTTCCCCTTGGGATCAGCACATCGACATAATCGTTCATGGTCATGAACTGTCTTGTCACAGCCCTGTCTGTATCTTCTATTAAAAGAACTGCATCCTCACATACACCTGATTTGGAGAGGGCCTTCCTGATTGCAGCCGTAATTGCAATATTGCTGTTTATGGCGTCGCTGCCGCCCTTCAGAATAACAGCGTTTCCGGCCTTGAAAGTAAGAGCAAAGGCATCAGCTGTAACATTGGGCCTTGACTCATAGATTATTCCCACAACTCCAAGAGGGACCCTGACCTTTAAGATCTTCATTCCATTGGGACGCTCAAACTCCTCTGTAACTTCTCCAACCGGATCAGGCAGTTCCGCCACCTGAAGAACGCCCTCTGCCATAGCCTTGATCCTGCCATCATCCAGACGCAGTCTGTCCACCATGCCCACATGCATGCCATTCTCTTCGGCCTTTTGTATATCTATTTTATTGGCTTCAATTATTGCCGGTATCTGCTCCACGAGTTCTGCAGCTACGGCCTTTAATGCTTCATTCTTCTCTCCGGTGCTCAGGTTCTGAACATCATATTTAGCTGTGAAAGCTTTCTTACACAATTCTTCAAGTTTCATACACTATTTCTCCTTTACTGTATCCCAAAACATCCTTCAATCTATTCTAAGTGATTGAAGGATGTTTGACAACTTGATGAAGTATTATTATTCCTCATATTCATATGTCTGTGACGTAGTCTCGTAATGCACTTCATTCTTTTCAGCAAAATAAGCAAGGTCGGCACAGTCTATTACATAATGGTCATTTCCCACATTGACAAACCCGCATCGCTCAAGGGATTTCTTCGCAGCAGCTCTGACCTCATCCATATCCACATCCATTCCTTTTGAATAGCCACCGAAGCCCCGCTCGTTTAATTCCTTGGCCAGACCTATGTCCAGCTGGTCAACAAACGGGTTGATATAGGTTGATATATAGGTTGCTGATGCCGGAGAAAGCTCTTCTATTATCTGTGGGAGCCTTAGTGTTAAGGCTTCAGAAACACCTTTCCCTCTGTACTTTGGCGAGACATAGAAGTTATGCAGATCACATATCTGAATGTCAATGGGGTCAAAAATATCCTCGTTATAGTTCTTCTTTTCTGTTTCGATCAGTTCTTCCACATACTCAACGGCATCCATTCTGTCCCCGTCATAGTCTTCAAGAATTGCTTTTGCTTCTTCGATAGAACCGTACCTCAAAAGACTGATCATCAAAAAGGCAACCGTTTCAAGTTCCCCGGTCTTATCATTAAGAGTCATAAAGCTTACGGTGTAGGCATCCGCAGGAAAACTTAAGTTCCTGTAGATCCTGTGATCATCCAGCACCCGTGAAATATTCGATGAAATATCGACATAGATGTTCTGATCAAAAATATCTGACAAATGTCTTATAAGCTTTTCTTCCATGATCCTTCCTCTCTGATATGTTAATGTGTACATTATAACAATTTTCAAAGAAAAAAAGCACATTATAATTATCAAATGTGCTTTTTAGATATATTGATTCCAAAGGGACATCCATGTTTTTTACAGTTCTTCTACTTTCATCACTACAGGTCTTGAGCATGTGATCTCGAGATTTCCGTTTCTCTGCCTTATCTCATCCATCATTCCCTTTACAGAAGCCTTCTGTCTCATGACGATCCTGTAAGTAAGCTTATAGAGGCTTCCCATTCCTGCAGTCTTGACTTCTTCAATGTCTGCCTTATCAGTGTAACGGCCAAAGATGTCGTCGAAAACTCCCTCGAAATCAAGCCCTTCCGGAACTGTGATCTTCAGCGTTCTCTCTTCCATTGCCATGTCGTGAAGGTTAAGGCTTGAAAGAAAGAAGTTCGCAACTGTTATAAGCACTGCAAATACTGCTGCGATTCCGATATAGCCCATACCGGTAGCAAGTCCGACTGCCATTGCCAGGAAAATGCTTGTTATCTCTTTTCCTGAACCCGGAGCTGAACGGAATCTTACCAGTGAGAAGGTTCCTGCCACTGCAACGCCTGCGCCGATATTACCGTTTACCAGCATGATCACCATCTGAACGATGGCGGGTAAAAGAGCTAATGTAATAATGTAGCTTTTTGAGTAGTTGTTCTTTATGGTGTACATAAAGCCGATGAACACGCCAATCGCCAGAGAACAAAGTGTGGCGATAAGGAATGAAGCTGCTGTGATTGAGCCATTTTCAATGATTGATCCAAAAAGTATGCTTGTGATAGACATTGTATTTTCTCCTTTATTCTAAATAACAATAGTTTTAAACTGCCTGGCGGAAAGCCTTGATCTTTTCTGTTTCCTGAACCGTTTCCCCAATACCCTGTCCATACATATACTCCACATAACCCTTTCCATATTTGGAAAAAGAGGTTTTTCTTATATTAAGCTCATCCAGGATCCTGGCAAGCTCCATTGACATTGCGCCGGCGATCTTCAGCTCCATCAGGTGCTGGCCGGGGAGCAATATGTCTTTTCCCCTGTTGCCTTCCTTAAGGCTTAAGTGGTCTGTCCTCCATCTGATGTTGGTATCAAAGGTGATCCTAAGCTCCGGATCCTCAATCCCCGCCATGGCTATCCGGTCGTAGGATATGGCCATTGCCGGCTGAAGGCCCTTGTAATACTTTACGAAGTAATCGATCTCATCAGATATCTGTGATCTTTCTTTCGGTCTTTTGCCCCCCACAAGGTAGTCCACTGCTTTTGCATAGGGCATTGAGATCCTTCTTTTGTAGACGACACCCTTGTATTTCTTTTTGATCTCTATAAAAGAATTGGTATCATCTGTGGCTGTGCCGTAGCTTCTTAGCCGTAGCTTTTCCTTGTAGATGGGTTTTTCCAGCGATCTTTCGATCAGCTTAAAGTCCGGTGTATCAAAGTATATGTTTAAGATGGATGTTTTCCCGTAGCTGTCGATGGCTGCCATATTTTCCAGCCTCTTCATAAGCCCGGTGTACTGCATATCATCCAACAGATATTTCACTTCTATTCTTTGAAATACATCTTTAAAACCTGCCATTTTCTTCGACCTTTCTGTGTGCGCTTTTTGTTACCTTATGATGTCATTCTAATTGCCCAACCTAAAAACAACTTAAAACTTATATAAAGAAATAAATAAGCGAAATTATGGTATACTAATTTATATAGGTAACACCGCTTTAAAACTACGATTTATGGGAG
>JAEEGF010548970.1_pt1 | contig 10450 bp, 10 predicted proteins | sample 9134171 | NCBI WGS metagenome assembly JAEEGF01 (sample SAMN16246542, study PRJNA631951) | gut metagenome | biome: gut microbiome; feature: rumen; material: AP-attached | host: Bos | place: Iran: Karaj | collected 2018-10 | reverse complement strand
ACGTGACGCAGCGCATTTGGCCGGCGGACAAAATGCCCAATGTCCAGACGAACCAGTGCGAACCAATTCTTGAATGGCACATTCCGACCAACCTTACGACGCGCGCCATCCAGATTATCTGGTCCGGCGGATCCTATGTTGGCAACACCCCGAACGGATTCGAGGTCGCTCCCGCACGGCGCTACCTCAATGAAAAGGGCATGACCGTCGTTACGGTGCGCTACCGTACGCCCCGTCCCGCCGCCCCGCTCGCCAAGCACGTCACCGCCTGGCAGGATGTCCAGCGCGCCATTCGCCTCGTCCGCTCGCAGGCCGCCGAACGAGGCCTCGACCCTGACCGCATCGGCGTCATGGGCTCCTCCGCCGGCGGGCATCTCGCGCTCATGGCCGCGACGAGCAGCCGCCACAAGGCGTACCGTTCCATCGACAAACTCGACCAGACCGTCTCCTGCGCCGTGCAGTGGGCTGTCTGCATCTATCCGGCCTATGCGCTCACGGACGGTCTTGAGCATGGAAACGCCAAGGGCGGAAACGACCTCGATGTGCGGCTGGCGCCGGAATTCTCCTTCGATCCCGATACGCCCCCGATGCTTTTCGTCCACGGCGACGCCGATAGCTGGGCGGCGATGAATTCCGTCGTGGCCTGGGAGCAGCTTCGCCGTATGGGAATCCAGGGCGAACTCCACACGCTTGTCAAGCGAGGGCACTGCTTCCAAGCCTCCGCCTCCCCGGGCACCGGCTCCTACACCTACCTCGACCGCATCCGCGAGTTCCTCGCCGACAAGGGCTTCGACCGGTAGCTCCGAGTCGGTCGGCGGGATTCAGCGGGAGCCGGCGCGGCGTCCGCCGCGCGCGGCCCCCTTGCGGGCGAGCGCGGCGGTGACGAGGCCGAGGAAGAGCGGGTGCGGGGCGGTCGGGCGGGACTTGAACTCCGGGTGGAACTGGCCCGCGATGAAGTAGGGATGGCCCGGGAGCTCGATGATCTCCGCGAGAGAGCCGTCGGGCGAGACGCCGCTCACGCGCAGCCCCGCCGCCTCCAGCGCCTTGCGCGCCTCGGAGTCCATCGCCAGCTCGTAGCGGTGGCGGTGGCGCTCCGCAATGCACAATGCAGAATGCTCAATGCACAATGCCTTCGCTTCCTTGCGGGCTTTCATTGTGCATTGTGCATTGTGAATTGTGCATTTCCCGTAAAGGCGAGCGGCCAGCGAGCCTTTGCGGAGGACGCACGGATAGGCGCCAAGGCGCATCGTGCCGCCCTTCTGCGTGACGCCGCGCTGCGATTCCATGAGGTCGATGACGGGGTGCTTCGTGGCGGGGTCGAACTCGGTCGAGTTGGCGTCGGTCCAGCCGAGGAGGTCGCGCGAGCACTCGATGACGGCGCACTGCATCCCGAGGCAGATGCCGAGGAGCGGGACCTTGTGCTCCCGCGCGTAGCGGATCGCCGCGATCTTGCCCTCCACGCCGCGCGAGCCAAAGCCGCCGGGGACGAGGATGCCGTCGAAGGGCGCGAGGATTCGGGCCGCGGCATCGGCTTTTCGCCGCAAAGGACGCAGGGAACGCAAGGCATTCTTTGTGTTCTTTGCGTTCTCTGCGGCGGAAGGGCACAGCTCCTCCGCCTCGATGGGGACGACCTCGACGCGGGCGTCGCGGGCCATGCCGGCGTGCTGGAGGGCCTCGTGGACGGACTTGTAGGCGTCGCGCACGGCGACGTACTTGCCGACGAGGGCGATGCGGCAGGCGCGCTTCGGCCGCGTGGCCTTGCGCACGAGCGTGTCCCAGACGGTGTGGCGGATGGGCCAGATGTCGAGCCGCAGCTGGTGCAGGACCTGCTCGTCGAGCCCCTGCTCGCGCAGTTCGCGCGGGACGGCGTAGACGGACTCCGCCACGTCCTTCTCCTCGATGACGCACTCGCGGCGGACGTTGCAGAAGAGCGCGAGCTTGTCGAGGTGCTCGGGCGGGATCGTGCGCTCGGTGCGGCAGACGAGGATGTCGGGGATGATGCCGATCGCGCGCAGCTGCCCGACCGAGTGCTGCGAGGGCTTGGTCTTGAGCTCGCCGGCGGCCTTGAGGTAGGGCACGAGCGTGAGGTGGACGAAGCAGGTGTTCTCGGCGCCGGCCTCGAAGCGGAACTGGCGCGCGGCCTCGAGGAACGGCAGGCTCTCGATGTCGCCCGAGACGCCGCCGATCTCGCACAGGACGATGTCCGGCGCGGGCTCGTCGCCGTGCGCCTCGCCGGCCGAGCGGATCGCGGCCTTGATCTCGTCCGTGACGTGCGGCACGACCTGGACGGTCCCGCCGAGGTAGCCGCCGGCGCGCTCGCGGGCGAGGACGGCGGCGTAGATGCGGCCGGAGGTGTAGTTGCTCGCCTTGGAGCAGGTGACTCCGGCAAAGCGCTCGTAGTGGCCGAGGTCGAGGTCGGTCTCCGCGCCGTCGTCCGTCACGAACACCTCGCCGTGCTGGTAGGGCGACATCGTGCCGGGGTCGACGTTGAGGTAGGGGTCGAGCTTCTGCATGAAGACGCGGTAGCCGCGGCTCTTCAGCAGCAGCGCGAGCGAGGCGCTCGTCACCCCCTTGCCGAGGGAGCTCACGACGCCGCCGGTGATGAAGACGTATTTTGCCATGGGGTCTTGTGTTCCGGAACCGGGGGCTGCCGCCCCCGGTTCCGGTGAAGCAACCCCCGTGCCACCCCGCGAATTCTTAGGTTTCCCGTCGCCTCCTCGCCGCCGCCTTTACAGAAACTGTCGCCCGCCCTGACGCGACCTTCCACGCCGTGGCGGGGTGGGCACCCCGCCACGGGAGGGCGGCTAGGCCTTGAACCAGGCGGCGAAGGGCTCGTTCCTCTCGGCGAGGAGGGTTTCGGCGACGCGGTCCGCGAGCTCGATCGAGAGCTTCTCGTGGAAGCAGCCGAAGGAGCCCACGCGGTCGGTGCGGCCCGTCGAGAACCAGTTGGCGCAGCAGCACCAGTTCACGCACCGCGGCGCCGCCGGGCAGTCGCGGCAGGCCGGGTCGTGGTTGCCGCGCCGCGCGACGGCGCGGAGGACCGCCGCTTCGTCGAACCCCGCCTGCGCGGAGCCGAGCCGCAGCTCCGCCTTGTCGTCGTCGCCCACGAGGTTCGCACACGGATACAGGTTGCCCGACGGCGCGACCGCAAGCTCCTGCCGCACGGGGTCGCACTTGTCGCACGCGCGGTAGCCGCCGATCCGCAGCGCCTTGAGCTTGCCGTCGAACCACGTGAGGTGCAGCGGCTGCGCCGCTGCACCGTTCGAAAGTTCGAAGGTTCGCAAGCCGCCTTTGGCGGCGTTCGAAGGTTCGCGGGCCGCAGCCCGCCACGAGGCGAGGACGTCGTCCGCGAGTGTTTCGTAGGCGGCGCGGAGGGCGGCGCGGGAGGCGTCGTCCCAGTCCGCCGTGAAGTCGGGGTTGACGGCGATCGGCAGCGCCGAGCGCGCGTGGAGGAAGCGGACGCCCTCGGTAAGCAGCGGGGCGGTGGCGGGGGTGACGACGCAGATGATCTCCGGGCGCGGCGCGGGGAAGTCCTCGACGAGCGGCAGCGCGGCGAGGCAGAGCGCGTGCGAGCCGCGGCCGTCGGGGAAGCGGCGGTTCGCGTCATGCATCGCCGCGGAGCCGTCGATCGAGAGCCCAAGCTTGTAGCGGCGGGCGCGGAGCCAGTCGGCCTTTTCGCGGTCGAGGAGCGTGAGGTTCGTCGTCACCGTGCGGCCGAAGCGCAGCCCCGCCGCGTGCGCGGCGTCCGCCGCGTAGGCGTCGGCCCGCTGAAGCAGCCCCCACTCCAGCAGCGGCTCGCCGCCGAAGAATCCGAGGACGTAGTCCTTCTCGGGGTAGTGCGCGAGCTGCCAGGCGACCGTGCGGTCGATCGCCGCCTTCGCCACCTCCCACGGCATCGCCGCGCGGCACTTCTCCCCCGCGTAGCAGTAGGGGCAGCGCAGCGTGCAGTCGTGCGTGAGGCAAAGGGTGACCTGCATGATGTGGAAGGCGCTTCGAGGCGGACGCCCGGGAGGTTACGGTGGCGGTGGACGGAATTCGGGGCCGGCGGGATCGTTGGGCGGAACGCAGAGTTCGAGGGGGATTTCCGGCGCATCCGGATCGTAGCCCGGAACGGACTCGGGACGGGGGACGGGGCGGATTTCGTAGACCTGCGCGTTGCAGTCGTTCGTGAGGATGCGGACGAAGTTGCCGAACTCCATCGAAAGGCGTCGGGTGGCCGCGTCGTAGCCGGCGGGGTCGATGGCGGGACGATGCTCCGCGGGGATGCGCGTCTCCCATCGGGACGTCCAGGAGCCGTCGGGACGGGACAGGACGAGCTCAGTTCCCCGCTCCGACGGAACGAGCTCGATGCGCCAGAGGAAGAAGACATCGAACGGAACGAGCCACCCGTCCGCCCGGGGGCCTTCCAGCTCCCGCTTGCGGCGCCGGACGTCGCGCCAGTCCGGCAGGACGCCCGAGGGCGGAACTTCGAGCATGCCGCGGTCGTTCCATCCGGTTTCGTTCCCCGGGTCGAGCAGGAGGTTGGCCAGAAGCCAGGGTTCGATCCAACCCACGGAACCGGATATCCCGCCCGCGAAGAACTCGGTCCGCTGCTCCATCGTCCATCCGGGAATGTCCCGGCGGAGGATTTCGGCGACGAGGTCCTTGCCTTCAGGCGGAGGTTCGATCAGGGACGGGAGCATGCCCGCGACAGCATCCTTCAGGAAACCCGGCAGGCCGCGATACCAGGCGGGGGCGCGCGCTCGGTCATGATCGTTGACGAGCGAAACCACATATTCGACCTGTCGTGGACGGTTGCGACAGGTGCCGCGGGCGAACGCCGCGGCGACCAGGACGGCGACCAGGGCCAGAACCGCGACGAGGCAGCCGCGCCCGCCGCGAACGGGCTTCTCTGCTTCGGGATGCGGTTCGGAATCCATGGAAGGAGGCGTGTCGTCGGCTAGGGCCTGGGCGCGGCGTTGGTGGCGGAGGAGATGTCGAAGCCCGCGGCCTCGAGCTTCTTGAGGTCCGCCTCCGTGAGTTCGATCGGAACCGGTGCGGAGGAGGTGGCGTTCGTGGAGGGGACGGGCATCATCGGCGGCTCGCCGCGGACGAGAACGTCGGGTTGCAACTCGGCACCTGGGTCGACATCGGCGGGCTCGATCGGCGGCTCGCCCCCAAGAATGATGTCGTCCGGCTCCGAAACCTGCGTGGATTCGGACGTCGCCGGAACCGGCGGCCGGGTCACGCCCGTGGTGCGCAAGCCCAATGCGGTTTCAACGCGGTCGCACCCCGTGGTCGCCGCCGAGGCGGCGAGGGCGAGCAGGGCGAGGCGGAGCTTCTCCGCGGCGGCGGCGGAATAGGATTGTGGAGGCGTTGGCATGGCGGTTATCGGATCCAGTTTTCGATCTGCAGGTCGGGTATCTGTCTGAAATGGTGGACATTGCCGGTGGCGAGAATGCAGCCATTATGGAGCGCGATGGCGGCGATGAGCAGATCAAGCGGCGCGATCTAATGGCCTTTCTTCGCCTTTCGGATGTGGGCGGCGTCGCGTTTCATCTGCGCGGCCGTCGCCTCGTCGATGCCGGCGTTCCGGGCGAGACGTCTCGCGAGCGCCGGACCGGTCCGGTAGGCCGGCTTCGGCCGGGCCTCGGCGGCGACCGCCGGCATGTCACCGAACGGATTGCGCGCCCTCGCCTCGCCATAGGTGCGCATGCACCATTCGAGACAGACGAGAATCTGCTGGCTCAGGCTGCGTCGGTTGAGATGCGCCTCTGTCTTGAGCCAGTCGTTGAGCCCCTGAGGGGAATCCTTCACGAGCAATGCAGGCATTTCTTTATCCTTTCGGTAACGGAACGATTCCATTCTTGCATATTGCGGAAAAGGTGTCAAGCATTCGGTGCGGCTCCGTCGCGGCCCGCGGAGCGGGCGCGGGAGGGCGGTCATTTCCAGAGCTTGGAGAGAAGGGACTCCTTGCGGCAGTAGTCGGCCAGGGGGGAGTCGCGGAGGAGGGCGTCCTCGAGCAGCGCCTTGGCGCGGGCGACGTTCGAGGCGTCCGAGAGCATTTCGTAGAGGGGCGCGTCGAGCTCGTCGCCCATCAGGAACCGCGGGGAGGAGAATTCCGCGAACCACGCGGCCGCGGCGGCGTCGCGGAGGCCGCCGACGGCGTCGAGGACGACGGGCGTGGCGGCCTTCCCGAACGGACAGGTCCCGTAGCCGCGGGGCGTGCCGTTCAGGCCGAGCACGAGGCTCTCGACCAGCGGGGCGTCGACCGGGAAGGGAACGTTCCGGCCGGGGCGCGCGCCGGACCGGATGCGGAATTCGGAAAGGCACGCCCGGAGCAGTTCCTGCATATGGGCGCGGATCGGGGCGAAGAGGCCGTCCGCCTCCAGCTCGGCCCGTTGCTCGCCCGCCCAGTCGAGGAAGTTCTTGGCGAGGTCGCTCGCGCAGTCGCCGCGCTCGTCGATGAACCGCACCGCGCGCGGGATGAAGTAGGCGCATTCCTCGTAGGTCCCGGCGGGCAGGAAGCCCTGGAAGATGTTCCCGAGCTCGGGCCAGCCGAGGCGGTCGTCGGGGATGGCGAGGATGGCGGCGCACTCCTCCGGCGTGAAATCGCGGCCGGGGTCGCTCAGGCGCGCGGGGCGCGGATGGCGGATGAGATCCTGCGTAATGTCGGTCATGGGATGTCGCTCCGCGGCGGGGCGAGCGGGTGTCTAGCGCAATCGACCGAGAACCAGGATTCGGTCGGACGGAGCGGACGAGGGCGCGTTGGTGGAGGCGGCGGCGCCGCCAATCTGCTCGAGCGTCTTCTTCGCGTATTCCTCCGGGTCTTGGTTCAATCGCTTGGCGGCGGCGACAACGAGGTCCGCGGAAACCGGATAGCCAGACTTCTCGGACATCGCGCGGGCAAGCTCCTGAACGGCGTTCGTGGCGGCGGCGGGAGCAACGGACGGGGAAGGCTCCGCCTCCCCCGAACCCTCTCCCGACTCCGCGCCCTCTGCGCTCTCCGCGTGCGGTTTCTTCTCCGCGCCCTCTGCGCTCTCTGCGTGAGTTTTATCCTCCGCGGATTCCGCGTGAGGTTTCCCCTCCGCAGAACTCGGCGTGTCGCAGTCGGTGCAGGGCTTTCCCTCGACGCAGGCGTCCTCGCAGAAACAATCCTCGGACGGACAGCTTTCCTTCGGACAGGGCGTGCACATATACTCGCCGTCGACAATGACGTCCTCGGGAATTTCGCCGAGCGTGACCGTTTCGACGAGGTCGCCTTCGGCGTCCTGCGCGTGCGCGGTGAGAGTCGCCGCCGAGGCGGCGAGGGCGAGAAGCGCGCGGCGGAGCTTCTCCGCGGCGGCGGCGGAATAGGATTGTGGAGGCGTTGGCATGGCGAGGTCCTTTCGACGGAGAATCCTATCATATCGACTGGCGGAGTGGAAGGCGGAATCGCGTCCACGCGGAGCGGGCGCGGGAGGGCGGTCATTCCCAGAGCTTGGAGACAAGGACGAATCGCTCAGGCGCGGCGCGCCATCCGCTCGAGGAGCCTCATCCGCGGGCCCATCGTCTTCTCCTTTTCGGCGAGACGGTTGCCGAGCACGACGCCCGCGAAGCCGCGCTCCGGATCGACCGCGATCGCCGATCCGGTCCAGCCCGTGTGGCAGATGGCGCTGCGCGAGAACGACGTCTCCGTCCAGACGGCGAACGAGGACTCCGCGTCGGCCATCTCCCAGCCGAAGCTGCGCCGATGCCCGCCTTTCGCGAACGACGGCGCGAACTGCAGGTCGTAGTACGCCTGGGGGAACCGCTCGCGTCGCAGCATGTCCGCGACGAACCGGAGCATGTCCGGCGCGGTGGAGAAGCACGCGCCGTTGCCCATGGGACGCGGCGCGAGATGCGCGCAGGTGTCGTTGCGCTCGCCGATCCTGCGCTTCGGCCCGTCGTACGTCGACTGCGGGTATTCGACCGCATCCGGATCGCCGACCACGGTCTTCCACGTGGTGCGGGACATTCCCAGCGGTCCCCACAGCATCCTGCGCGCGGCCGCGTCCAGATCGAGCCCCGTGATCCTCTCGACGACGAGCCCCAGGTAGACGTAGTCCGAGCAGGCGTAGCAGAAGCGCTCGCCGCGCGCCCATACCGGACGCTTGGCGTAGAGCTCCGCGAACATCCTCGCCGGATCGGCGACCCTGTACGGCTTCGAGTTGTCGAACCCGCCGGAGTGGGTCGCGAGGTCGCGCAACGTGATGCGGCAGTTCTCCTTCGCGAGGACGTGCTCGGGAAGGTACTCGGTGAAGGGCGCGTCGACGTCGAGCCTGCCTTCCGCGTACAGAAGCGCGCAAAGCGCGGCGGTCTGCGTCTTGCCGACGGACGCGAGGTCGAAGAGCGAACCCGCCGTCACGGGCATGCGTGGCTCTTCGAGCGTCCGGAATCCCTCGACGGCGACGCCGCCCCGGTTCGATGCGCACGCGAGCCCGGCGTACAGTCCTTCCGCGACGCACCTTCCCATCTCGGCGCGCACAGGGTCCTCCGCCTCGGCGACATCCGGGCGTCCGTCGCCCCCGTTCTCGGTGGTACCCGACCTATTCTGCATTTTCGGGAGAGCTCTTTCGGGACGCAAAGAAGGCCTCGATTCCGTCCAGCAGGCCTTCGGCGAGGGTCGAGATCGTCGCTTCGTCGTGGGCGGAGGCCTGGTTGCCGAGTTCGATGTCGACCGAGGGGATCGTGCTGTAGGACGTCTGCGTGAGGTCGACGGCGCTTTTCCCGCTGCCGTGGATCCTGCACCCTTTCCCCCGAAGCCCCTCGACAAGCGCGGCGCCGAGCCTTTCGTGCTCGCGCCAGTATCGCGAGACGGGCTCCATGCCCTTGATGCCGTCGGGCGTGGAGACGTAGAAGCAGCCCTTGTCGTACGCGAGCCCGTCGCCGTCCCAGTGCAGCGAGACCAGGCAGTCCGCGGTCTGGTTCGCGATCACGGTGCGGGCGACGTTGTCGAGCTGCACGTCCGGGCCGTCCCGCAGCATGAGGACGTCGTAGCCCTTCGCCAGCAGCTTGTCCCGGAGCGAACGCGCCGCGTCGAGCGTCGCCTGCGCCTCCGGGGTCCCGTCGGCGAAGGTCATGCCGCCGGAGACCGCGACGGCCATGACGGACCCCGCCGCCGTCGTCCCTCCGGTGACCTTCGGGGAGCCGTCGGGGTGGCAGTACGTCTTCACGGCGGAGCCGCCCTCCGTCCCGTGTCCGGCGTTGACGCCGACGGTCACGTTCTTCCGGCCTTCCGTCGCCCGGTAGAGCCGGGCGCTTCCCGTATGGATCGCCGAACGGTCCGCGTAGGTCCATCCGGGGTCGAGGGACACCTCTTCAATGCCGGCGGGCTCCGTTGCCCGGTCGGGCGCGTCCGGCGGAGCGGACGAGGCGGCGAGGCACGCGGCGCAGAGCGCGATGAGAAGGGTCGTCTTCATGTTCGGCGGATGCCGTGGAACGGGAGGGAGAATAGCAGACCCGGTCTGCCGCGGCAAGCCGGGTCGTGCGGTCGGCGGGCGTCGCCGTGGCGGGGTGCGGACCCCGCCACGAGGCCACGCCCGCAGAGGACGGGCCGCGGATCGTCTCGTTCCTGCCGAGCGGGACGGAGACGCTCTTCGCGCTCGGGCTCGGGGACTGCGTCGTGGGGCGGTCGCGCTTCTGCGACTTCCCGTCTGAGGCCGAAGCTCTGCCGGTCGTGGGAGACCTCTTCGCAGCAAACGAGGACGCGCTCGCGGAACTGCGCCCCACGCACGCGGTGCTGGGCCGGGCGGACGCGCCGCAGGCCGCGCTGCTGCGCGCGCTCGGGGGCGAGATCGTCGAAGGACGCGCGGAGACCGCGGGGGACGTGCTGGCCTTTGCAGATGCGTTGGGCGAGTTGTTTCCGGAGCGCACGAACGGGCTCGCCCACGCAGGGAGTTCCTGGCGCGTGGCGATGGAGTCGCTGTGTATTCCTCACGCGGAGTTCACGGAGTCCGCGGAGAGGGTTCTCGTCGTCGTGTCGCACGTGCCGGGGCGGTTCGGCGCGGCGTTCGCGGCGGGGGAAGGAACCTACTTCGACGAAATCGTCCGCGCGGCGGGGTTCTCCAACGCGCTCGCCGGCGTGTCCGGGTATCCGTCGCTCGACCCCGACCGCATCGCGGCGCTCGCGCCCGACGTGCTGATCGACGTCCACCCCGACGGCGACCCGCCGGAAGAAGACGCCTGGTCCTATCTTGCCGCGACCCGCGTTGAAACCATGAACGACACCGCGGCGCTCCGTCCGGGCCCGCGTTTGCCGGAAGTGCTCGAACGGTTCCGTTCGCTCAAACGCTGAACAGCGTCTGGGCGAATCTTACCGAGCCCATCGCGTCCTTCGAGTAGAAGTCCGCGCCGATGCGGTCGGCGTGCTCCTGCGTGAGGACGGCGCCGCCGACCATGACCTTGCAGTCCGGGCACCCGGCGTGGAGGAGGCGGATCGTCTCCTCCATCG
>JAEEGF010894667.1_pt1 | contig 10451 bp, 13 predicted proteins | sample 9134171 | NCBI WGS metagenome assembly JAEEGF01 (sample SAMN16246542, study PRJNA631951) | gut metagenome | biome: gut microbiome; feature: rumen; material: AP-attached | host: Bos | place: Iran: Karaj | collected 2018-10 | reverse complement strand
GAAGAATGATCCGCTGAGTTTGAATCTGTATACATACTGTAAGAATAATCCGCTGAAGTATGTGGATCCGACGGGACATTATCTTGAAACTGCTTGGGATATTATTTCTTTTACCACCGGCGTTATTTCATTTGTCGGTAACGTAAAAGAAGGCAACTGGGGAGATGCAGCTCTTGACTTAGTGGGTGTAGTTGGTGATGGATGTGCGATTGCCCTTCCTTTTATTCCAGGTGGTTGTGGAACAGCAATTAAAGCAGTTCGATACACTAAGGCAGGCTGTGAATTTGTAGGTGGTATTGCTGGCACTTATAGTGGGATAAAAAATGTTTGTGAAGGGGTTAATGAAAAAGATAACGGGAAGGTTATTTTAGGCACTTTTCAAACTGTCTCAGGAATTGCCCAAGCCAAAAATGCAACAAATACTATAAAAAGCGTAAAATCAGCTGATATAAATCAATCGACTTCGGCTAAATCCGCTCCTGTTGGATTAAGTAAAAAAGCTTTAAAACATCCTTTGAATAGACATGACCCAAATAGAGTGGCGGAGCAAATTAGTAGAATGTCACCCAACAAAGCCAATGAGTATATTGGGACAAGATCTTTTTTTAATAAAAGTTGGTCAGAAAAGAAAATTACCAAGGCTCTTAATAAGGGATATCAAAAGGCTATAAAAGAAGGCATAACTGATGGGAAATACGTATTTAAATACATGGGCGAGAAAATAACCATTTGTATAGATAACGGTATTTTTAAAACAGGTTATGGAAATCATTATTATTCAGCAGAAGAATTGTTGAATCTATTGAGGTGATGTAAATCATGATGAAATTGAAGTGGGTTATCACAGATGAATTATATGGAATAACAGCTACAGAGTATGATACTGAATGGAATGGAATATGCGGCTTTGCTAAAATGGCGATAGATAAAGATGAAATTGGATGGATGCCAGAAGATGATTTATTTGGGCCAGAAGAAGGGGACTATGATATTCTCTATATTCTTAGCGAACTCCTTGATTCAATCTTAGTCACGAATAAAAGGGACAAAAAAATTATAATGCTTTTAACACACAATTTGGCAGAAATCACTGTTGAACGTAATGAAAAGGATTATTTAATCTGCCTTTGTAATACCGAAAACAATTCGGTTATTTGGGAGCATTACGTAGCATGTGAGGAGTTTGTTTCTGTAATAGTAAATGCTGTAAATGCTTTTCTTGACGAGATTCAGAAAATCAATGCGGACCTTAAAAAAACAAGAGATATAAAAAGATTGATTGAGAATCTATATATTATATGCAATGACATAGATACAGCGGTCATTCAAAAAGGTAACAGACCATGACATTACGATATTGTGCCTGAATACCCTGTGCCAATATATATATATCAGTATCTGTTGAGGCAAATAAAAGTATCAAAAAATGTTTTGAGGTGAAAAAGATGAAATATCGTATAGTATTTGATGATGATATTGAATTTAATGAGTATGAGGCAATTAATAAGGGTTACAGAAACGATGTCACAGTATTGGTAGGTAATAAAGCTTTTCGTCTCTATTTTGTGTCATTCATACGATTATCTCAAGATTATGAATCTGAGTTAAAAAGTTGCGGATACTATATAAATGAACCTAATACTATAATTGTTGAAGACACAAGCAAACAAGGTATTGAAAATACTATTTCCACCTTAATGAAATCAGATTTTTTTGACCGCTTGGGGTATAAACTAATACAATAGGCACCAAGGAAGTTTATATGGTTTGCAGAAAGAATCATCATGACACAGTTACTTTGACCATAGTTTCATAATTAACTAGTTAACGGAAAATACCGTAATGGTTGCCAGATCTGCTAAAAAGTCTACTGCAGATGTGGTAAATGAGACTACAGGTAACATGCTGATCGAAGAAGCGGATGAGAACGGAAACGTCCTCGTTCCTTCTTCGGCTCAGCTGTCTGATACACTTGATAGTCTTACAATAAGCTACACATATGACTTATACAGATCTGACGTGGAATAGGGCCTTACTGGGATTATAACCCCCCAGGTGGCAAATGGTATAGACTTTTCCCTAATGGTGAAATCCAGCCCAAGTAGGAGAAAAACATGATAGATTGGCGATTGACGAATCAAACAGATTATTTAAGTGGCAAAGCATTACTACATAAAAAGTATAAAGACAGGAATAGTAAAACGGACCATGATCACTGTGAGTTTTGCCTTGAAAAGTTTGGAGATTCTGACTTTGACTTAAAAGAAGGATATTGCTCTGAGGATGAGTATTATTGGATTTGTCCACAATGTTTTAATGATTTCAAAGAAATATTTCACTGGCATATATAGTGATTCTTTGATGTTTATGACCATATTGTATAGTTCTTTTTTCTAAGATATAATATATTGATAGAAAAGGCTTATAGGTGGAGATATGCTTAGTATAATATACGGCGACCTTGATTCTGACAACTATATATTTGATCCGGATACCTTTTTCGATAATACCTATGAGGATGAGTGGATCACAGATGATCTTTCGAAAAAAATGATTGAGGATATTGATAAGTCTGTAGTTGTGGGACCGCATCTTATTGATAGTCCTGTTCTTGGACCCATATCTCAAAAAGAATTGTCGGGTGGCGTAAAGACGCTTATTTTGATCAACAATGACAGCAAGCACGTGTTTAATGCATCCGCATGTGGCGATAACTGTGCAAAATGGCTGCTTGAAATAGGAAAAACTAAAGATATTACTGTTCGACTTGGATATTTTATGGATTTTGGGAAAGATCCACTTGAGATAAAGGTGGTCAATACCGGTAAAATTGTTTATTCCGTAGAAGAACTTGATCGTGAAGTGATTGAGAATGATTTGATATAGGCAGGACAAGATGGTAGGAAAATATAGCATTGAGATTTACAATAACAAGCTTCATTATAATTTGGTGGTGAAGCGTAATATTACTGTCATTCAGGGAAATAGTGCTACCGGCAAGACAACGCTGGTTAATCTAATAGCAAATTATGAGAGGCTTGGCACAGGTTCTGGAATAACTCTGATATGTGAGAAAGAATGCGTGGTTTTGCCTGCAGTCATGTGGCGGGAATTTATTGCGAATTCGTCTGAAAGGATCATCTTCGTTGATGAAAATATGCCATTCTTAAGATCAAAAGAATTTGCTGAAGCGGTTAATCATTCCGATAATTATTTTGTCATCATTTATCGTGACAGCCTTCCTGCTCTCGCTTATAGTATAGAAGAAATATACGGAATCAAGGAAGACAGTCCCATGTGACGAAAATGAACTGAATAGGACTTATGATTATGCTGATAGTTCTGTGTATGAAAGCTGGGAACAGTTTTATACAGACAAGTTACACGAGTACACACAAAATACAGATCATCAGTATACAAAGAAAAACCTTAATAAGTTCTACCTGTCAGATAAATGCAAAAACAGCGTTAAGAAAATAATGCATAAAATTGATACAGAGTAAATGACACATGTACCAGGTGCATGTGTCACATCACTCAATCAGGCCAAAGAGGCGCGCAAGCTCCTCTGCGGCCTGTTTTGATACCTTGTAGCCGTGATATTCTTTTAATTCGTCTTTTATGCCAAGGAAAACACAGCTTGGTTCGTATTTTTCAAGGACCACCTTGTCGCCTTCCACATATATCTCAAGCTGATCTCTGTCTGTAACTCCCATTGTTTTTCTAAGTTCGGAGGGAAGTGTTATTCTTCCAAGATCGTCAAGTCTTCTTACAATACCGGTACTTTTCATGCTAAACCTCCATAAAATAAAGCATTTTCAACATTACTCATCTACTAAAATATAGCAGAGAAAAAAGAAAAAGTAAAATTTTTTAAAAAAAGTGTTGACACCGGGTGTGTATATGGTGTATATATAACACATAAACAGTTAACGGTTTATTTTAATTAAGGAGGTTACAAATGAAGATATCCCAATCTTCGGGAGTACCTATCTATCAGCAGATCGCAGATTACTTCAGAAGCGAGATACTTGCAGGCCACTACGAGCAGGGCGAGTACCTTCCCTCTATAAGAGAGCTGGCAAGAGATCTTAAGATCAGCGTTATTACAACTATGAAAGCCTATGAACAGTTACAAAATGAAGGCTTACTTACATCAATGCAGGGCAAAGGCTTTTACGTAAACGCTCCGAATAAAGAGATGCTAAAAGAGCAGCACCTTAGAAAGGTGGAGGACGCACTTCTTGAAGCCATCAAATTTGCTAGGATAGCAGGATTGACCGACAAGGAATTAATTGACATGCTAAGCATGCTCATATCAGTGGAGGAATAATTATTATGGATTTTGAATGCAGTGTAAATGGAAAGAATTTAAAAAAGGAGTTTAAGAGCTTTACTCTTGATATTCCTGATTTTAAGATCCCAAGAGGATTTGCTACGGCTCTTATCGGAGAGAACGGAGCAGGTAAGACTACACTTCTTAACATGCTTTCGGGTATCAAGCTTGATCATAAGGGCGAGATCACTTACTTTGGTAAATTTACCGAAAAAGACAGAGACGGCAAGGAAGAAGTAAAGAACAGGATCGGTTATGTCAGTGCAAAGAGCTACTACCTTCCAAACTGGACAGCAGAGCAGATTATAGAATTATCGGAAATGCTTTTTTCGGATTTTTCAAAGGAAGAGTTTCTTTCCTGGTGCGACGAACTGGCACTTTTTGAGGGTGGAAGCTTTGATGGAAAAAAGAAGGTTTCCTCATTCTCAGACGGAAATCAGATGAAGTTCATGCTTGCAAATGTACTTAGCAGAAAGGCAGATCTTCTCCTTCTTGATGAGCCGGCTTCTCCGCTTGATCCGCTTATGAGAGACAAGCTCAACTCTATGATAAGAGAGTATATCTCAAAGAAGGAAGGGAATACGGTTTTCTTCTCAACGCACAATATCTCAGATATGGAGACCGTTGCAGATTACGCCATAATAATGGCACATGGCAAGATTGCAGAAGAGGGCTTTGTAGAAGATCTTAAGGAAAAATATATCCTTGTAAAAGGAGAGACAGCGGACCTTGAGGCAGTTAAGCCTTTCCTTTATACATGCAGTGAAAATAAATATGGTTTTGAGGGAATGATCCTTTCAAAGGATGCTGAAAAACTTAGCGGTTTTGACGTAGAGACCGAAGTTCCTTCCCTTTTCCAGATCAGTGTGGCAGTAATGAAAAATAATTCGAGGGTGAAAATGTAATGAAAGGTTCAAAATGTTACGGATTAATAGTAAATAAAACCGTCAGGATCGTGTTTACAGCTGTGCTGCTATTGCTGCTTTGCGCCGGAGTATTTTTAACATGGTATTTTACGGAATATGCAGCATTTTCATTCCTTATATATATACACGTATTTGGCGTTATGGCCATCGTTATGGCAGATCATTTTTCTTTTGGAGGGATCTGCACAAAGGACATGGCGGATATAGGCTTCTTAAAAAGCGCGGTAAACGGACTTGACGTACTGAAAAAAGCGATCGTGACAGACTTTTATATCAGAGCATGCAGCATCTTTGTACTAGTGGTTGCACCTATCGTTATAGGTAACGCTATCATGGGCTATAATATGACGGTGAAAAAGATCCTGTTTATGTTTATAATGTTTTTTGCGGCGTTTTTTTCGCAGAACTTGAGTGTTGTTGTGGGCAGACATATGACCACAATGTATATTAAGATGATGACAAGCTCACTGTTTACCATGATCTCCATATTTGTAGAAGTTATTGCACTTCTTGATGCTACAGATGAAAATGGCTTATCGATGGTTTCAATAATTCTTGGCGGCGTTTGCCTTGTGGGCGGCATTATCACATCGGTCATATCATTTACAGATGTAAACAGATCGCTTAACAGATCATTTTATGATCAGAATCGAGGGTAATAATGAAAGATTTATTAATGGGTTTTAAACTTATCAGATACGGTGCAAAATACAAAATGTTCTTAACTACATCGATCCTTTATTTTGCAATAGGCGTTTTGCTTGAATATGTAAACAATGGCGCTGGCGCAGTAGGTTTTATTTATTTACAGATTGTGTCAGGTATGCTTATTGCCTCAGCCCTTTCAATAGAAAGTGCAGACTTTTTCCTGGCAAGCCCAAAGATGAAAAAGCTTCAGACCAGCGTTCCCGCATTTATGTATTTTGTTTTCCTCACTATAGCCTTTGCCATATCGGTTTTACTTAAACTGTATTTTGTATCAACCGGACTTGATGTGGCTGTAGCGGCAAGAAGCCTTATTGTAGGCTCGATCTTTGGAGTTATCACACTTGTATATTATGCGGTTTCATATAAGATCATGATCGTAGCAACTGTATTCTTTATTGTGATTGCTATTCCTGCAATGATCCTTATTATGAATTCAGCGCTGCTTGACAGGATTGGAGTAAATGTTCCGTGGGGATTCGGATTAGCGGCGGTTATCAGCTATTTGATCCTTTTGGCAGGTGTACTTGTTTACTACCTGGTTGCAAGAGCGCTCTACAAGCTCCCGTTTTCAAAATATGCCTTCAGAGGCATCATGTCTCAGCAAAAGTAAATCACATAAACTATGTGCCCCGGATGTTCGTGCATCCGGGGTTTTTATCTGCTTGCTTACAATGCTTAAAAATGATAAAATATATCAATAAAAGTGATTAAATTTGTTCATTAAAATAAATCAAAGAGTATGATATTATACAGCTTATAAATCATATTTAAGGGAGAGTATTTCTATAATGAAGAACGCTAATAAGTACGAAAGACAATATTTTCTGCCGCCGGTCTGTGAGTACGACTGGGCAAAGAAGGATTACATCGAAAAACCGCCCATCTGGTGCTCTGTTGACCTTCGTGACGGCAACCAGGCACTTATCGAGCCCATGAGCCTTGACGAGAAGCTTGAGTTCTTTGAAATGCTGGTGAAAGTAGGGTTTAAAGAGATCGAAGTTGGTTTCCCGGCAGCAAGTGAAACCGAATTTGCTTTTATGAGGGCGCTCATTGACAGAAAGATGATCCCTTCAGATGTTACGGTTCAGGTTCTAACACAGGCCAGAGAACACATTATAAAGAAGACCTTTGAGGCTGTTAAGGGAGCGCCTCATGCGGTTATCCATCTTTACAATTCTACATCTGTAGCACAGCGCGAGCAGGTATTTAAAAAAGATAAAGAGCAGATAAAGCAGATGGCTATAGACGGAGCCAAATTACTTAAAAAGCTGGCAGCAGAGACCGAAGGTGATTTTTCATTTGAATACAGCCCGGAGTCTTTCCACGGCACAGAGGTTGACTATGCGGTAGAAGTCTGCAATGCAGTACTTGATGTCTGGAAGCCTACCAAAAAGCAGAAAGCCATTATAAACATTCCGGCTACTGTTGAAACAGCTATGCCACATGTTTTTGCGACTCAGATAGAGTATGTCAGCAAACATCTTAAATATAGAAATAACGTAGTACTTAGTCTTCATCCGCATAATGACAGAGGTACCGGAGTCTGCGATGCGGAAATGGGAATCCTTGCGGGAGCAGACCGTATCGAGGGTACTCTTTTTGGAAACGGCGAAAGAACCGGAAATGTTGATATCATCACAGTTGCCATGAATATGTACACCTACGGTATCGATCCCGGTCTTAATTTTGAAAACATTATGGAGATACGCGAGGTTTACGAAAGACTTACAGGCATGTCGGTAGACCCAAGACAGCCTTATGCCGGCGACCTTGTATTTTCAGCATTTTCAGGGTCTCACCAGGACGCCATCGCAAAAGGTATGGCTTACAGGGAAAAGAACGACTGCAAGACATGGACAGTTCCTTACCTTCCTATCGATCCTGTGGATGTGGGAAGAACCTACGATTCCGACGTTATACGTATCAACAGCCAGTCCGGAAAGGGCGGCATAAGCTACATATTAAAGCACAACTTCTCCATCTCGCTTCCTGACAAGATGAAGGAAGAGGTGGGATACCTTGTAAAACACGTATCCGACGAGGCACACAAAGAGCTTTCACCGCAGTGGGTATATGAGATATTTGAAGAAGAGTACATTGAAAAGACGCCTTACTTTAATATCGCTGAGTGCACATTTACCGAAAATGAGGGAATTATGGCAGAGTCTGTCATAGTTGAAGGCGACAAGAAGACCATAGTTGATGCCGGTGGTAACGGACGTTTTGATGCCATGAGCAACACCATTAAAGAATACTTTGGTATTTCCTACGAAGTTATCTGCTACGAAGAGCACGCGCTTTCACAGGGCTCTACATCAAAGGCTATGGCCTATGTTGGTATCATATACGACGGAAAGCCTTACTGGGGCGCAGGTATGGATGAGGATATCGTAAAAGCCACTATCCACGCCCTTGTTGTTGCAGTAAATAAAACCCCAAAGATCATGGGTGAGGGCAACGCGAAAGATGACAGGCTTATGAGTATGCTTAACTATATTCAGAGCAACTACAAGAACATATCACTTGCCGCTCTTGCAAATGCATTTAACCTTTCAGAGCCTTATATTTCAAAGTATATACGCGATAAGTCGGGTAAGACTTTTGGCGAGCATGTAACAGAGACAAGACTTAAGAAAGCAAAAAGACTTCTTAAGAGCGGAAACATGACTGTTGAAAATATAGCATATTCTGTTGGATATCAAAACGTGGAGCACTTTAACAGACAGTTTAAGAGAGCCTTTGACATGACTCCCGTACAGTACAGAAATATGTAGTATTAAGACAGTTCCATGCAGATGACGCTTACAGAGACTCCGGAGCCCGGAAGTTCTCCGATAGCAGTCTTTACCTGCGTAAAACCAAGTTTTGAATAAAGATTTAAAGCCGGTGTGTTGCCTTTTAAGACATTGATCTTAACGGGAGATACACCGGTTTTTTTAATGTTTTCTATGGCTTTTTTGGCAAGGAGAGTTCCGATGCCTTCATGTGCGTGAACAGGGCTTACATACAGCCAGCCAAGAGTATCGGTATCATATGCTGCAAAGCCTACGACACGGCTGCTTATCTCAGCTACGATTATAGTTGAACCTTCAAGAAAAGAGAATGTGGCCTCATCACTAAGAGAAATAAAGCCGCGAGGAGCTCCGGCAAGAAGAAGTTCACTTCTTCTTGCTGAGTCGTAAATCGATATAAGCTTTGATCTGTCGGATTCGGTATAATTTCTTATTTTCATATGATTTATATAAATTATTCAATGATCTGCTTTGCTCTCATAAGTTCAGAGTACAGATACCACTCTTTTCCATCTGTAAGAGCGTAATCATCATTTCCAAGAAGGGTATCTATAAAATCCTTTGGATCTTTTAGTTTGTGATCAAAAGCAGTTCCGCCGCCAAAGAGGTTAACAGAGTGTATGTCAGAGCCTGCAGTCATGCGAAAACCGTGCTTCTGAGCGTAGTCTACAGCCCTGTTGTTGTAGAGAGGGTTGTTGTGAGAAAGACTTAATGGGCTGGAATGCGTTGCGTTAATACCCTCTACGCCGTCTACGTACTCAGGGAAAAGGCGTATCTCAGGAATATAAGGCTCTTCTCTGTAAGGATGAGCGTGTATTACGATGCCGCCGCCATCGTGCACCAGTTTAAACTGTTCTTCTACTGTAGCTTCACGAAGTTCCGGCGTATCAAGAAGCCACTCTTTGGTTATTCCGTATAATAAAAACTCTGTGCCGTGAAAACCTGTTTCCATGCCGTAGAAAACGTCAAGGCCGATCTTTTCGCCTGTTTCCTTTGCGCTGTCATAGCCGCGGCTCCACTCGGTAACAAAATCTTTCCATGGGAGAGATCTGTCTATACAGGTGTTTCCGCCCCAGTTGTGTTCCGTTACAAAAATACCGGTATAACCCGCATCTTTACAGGCTCTTGCCATTTCTTCGCCCGTGTTTTTGGCACATCTGCTTCCCTGACAGGTGTGAAGATGGGTTTCGTACAGGTATGGATATTTTTCTTTGATATTCATCATTATGCCCCTTCCTTTGCGCTATATCAGTATTACTGTAGCATAAAAAGATTCTATTGTAAATAATATGGAAATAACGTAAAATATAGTGGAATAGATGTGCGTTGGAGGGATTATCTTTAATGAAGAGTACGTTATTTACCATAGGGCCGTTTACTGCACATGGTTACGGTCTTATGATCGCTATCGGAGCGCTTGTTGCTTATAAAGTCGGGGAATACAGGGCTAAAAAATATAATCTTCGAAGCGATCTTATATTTGACCTTACTATCTGGTGCCTTGTCGGCGGGTTACTTGGAGCAAAGCTTCTTTACCTTATTACAAAGCTTCCTGAGATAATGGCAAATCCTGAGAATCTTTTTGATTATATAAAGAACGGTTTTGTCGTATACGGAGGCATCATTCTTGGTATTTTTGCAGGCTGGCTTTCTACAAGAAGAAAAACGCTGAATTTCTGGACGTATTTT
>JAEEGF010782851.1_pt1 | contig 10452 bp, 12 predicted proteins | sample 9134171 | NCBI WGS metagenome assembly JAEEGF01 (sample SAMN16246542, study PRJNA631951) | gut metagenome | biome: gut microbiome; feature: rumen; material: AP-attached | host: Bos | place: Iran: Karaj | collected 2018-10 | reverse complement strand
TCCGATGTAGATCGTGGCCTGTCTTGATCTTGGCATCTCAGTACAGCAAGGTATCGACCTTTTCAAGCAATTCGCCGATACGTTTCTTGCAATGTTCGATCAAAGCCCGGCCTTCTTCGGTCTCCAGACCTTTTCTGCGGATCGTCCTGCGCAGGATCCTGGAATAGCCGATCAGTTTCGCCTTATCGGCGATCGATTCGATTTCTTCTTCGCTCTTTCCTTCGAAATACAGCTTCAAGGTCTTTTCCCAGATCGCCGTGCCTTCTTCGAAAGAAATGCCCAGGAAATCCATCATGTTCTGATGATCCAGTTCGCAATAGCCCTGATAGGCATTGAAGATGGAAGCGAACTCGAAGATCGGATAGCCCGTACACAGAGTATCCATATCGATCAGCAGGACTTCGTCATCCTGCAGCATGACGTTCTTGATATGGTAGTCGCCATGCAGCATATGCAGATCGGTCGGGACTTCCTCGACCAGTTTCTGCAGCTTGGCGTGCTGTTCCTCAGGAAGATGCATCTTCAGGAAGTCGACCCAGTTGAGGACGACGTCTTTCATTTCCGGCATGACGCCCGGATCGACCAGCGTGCCGTGGATCTTCTTCAAGAGATCGACCGACATGCCGATGATCTCATCCAGCCTGTTCGGATCTTCTGCCAGAAGCTGCGCGAAGGATTTCGCATTCAGCAGTTCATAGACCGATCCGTAGCTCTCTCCGACCTTGACGACATCGTAAGGGATGGCCGTCGGAATGCCCAGGATCAGAGCCGTTCTTGCCAGTTCGCGTTCACGCTTGATATCAGGCAGGGAATCGGAATCGTAATAGACTTTGACAATCGTATCCGGATCGATGCGGTAGACCTTGCCGTTGGCGCCCTGGCCGATGATCTCGCAGCCTTCGATCGAAATGTTGCGATAGGCCTTGCTGATGGACATCATCTGCGTGAAACCCGTGACATCGAAGATCTCATAGACCTCGCTGCTCACATTGATGATATTGAGGTCGCTGCATTCTTTTTTCAGGCGCAGGATGATACGCAGGCCTGCGCTGGACAGATAGACCAGATCGCTGCAGTCGATCACCAGAGGAAGGCCGTTCTGGTCCTTTCTCGCTTCGGTGATCTCTTTTTCGACATCTGCCGCATTATTGGAATCGATATGGCCTTTCAGGCCGATCACGAATTCATCGCTGTGTTTCTTTACATCTATCAGACTCATGCTGCTCCCCCTTAGATATTTTTGCGGATCTTCAAGATATTCTGTCCGTCCTTGTATTCGTACGATATGTCGTCCATCGTCTTCTTCACCAGGAAGATCCCCAATCCGCCGATCATCCTGTCTTCCAGACCGATATTCACATCCGGATCCTTGTTCGACAGCGGATCATAAGGCATGCCATGGTCGATGAAAGTGATGATCACCGCCATCGGATCATTCTCCACCTCTACCCTGACCGTCGCCGGACCCGTATCCGGATTGTAGGCGTATTTCGCGATATTGCTGAAGAGTTCGTCGATTGCCACATCGATCTGGGCCTGAATCTTCATCGGACAGTCCAGTTCTTCCAGTTTCCGATCCACAAATTCCGTTACCGCAGGAATGTTGTCGATCGTAGCTTCGATCGTTAATTCTTCCATATTCGATCCTCCATTATATTGCAGCGCCAGCATCGTGATATCGTCGAACTGCGGCGCGTCTTCTACGAATGCGTCGATGCTTTCTTTCATATGTTCAAGCAGTTCTCTGACCGATGCATCAGGCTTGTCATTCAAAGCTTTCAGAAGACGTTTTTCACCGAAGAGCTCATGGTTCTTGTTCATGGCCTCGGTAACGCCATCGGTGTAGACAAAGATGCGGTTGCCTTTTTCCAGTTTCAGTTCATATGTCTGGTAAGTGCTGTTATCGATGCCGCCCAGGACGAAGCCGTGTCTGTCTTTGAATACGCCATAGCGGTCGCTCGTCATCAGGACGCATGGATATTCATGTCCGCCGTTGGACGCTCTCAGGATGCCGCTGGAAATCTCCAGGATGCCCAGCCACACCGTCACGAACATCTCTGCCGGATTGTTTCTGACGATCCTGCGGTTCACTTCTTCCAGGATCTTTGCCGGATCGGTAATGCCGACGGTCGAAAGGTTGCTGATGATGATCTTGGAAGCCATCATGAACAGCGCGGCAGGAATGCCCTTGCCCGAAACATCCGCAATGACCAGAGCCAGATGATCGTCATCGATCAGGAAGAAGTCATAGAAGTCTCCTCCGACTTCTTTTGCCGTATACATCGAAGCATAGACATCGAATTCCGGCCGATCCGGGAATGGCGGGAACACCTGCGGAAGCATGCCCTCCTGGATCTTGGAAGCCACATTGAGTTCTGTGCTGATCCTTTCCCTCTCTGCCGTGATACGGGTAAGATCTTTGACATACTCCTGTATCTCTTTTTCCATATCGGCCATGATCAGGGCGAGACTTTCGATTTCATCGCCTGTTCTGATATTCAGATTGCTGAAATGCAAAGTCCTGAATTCTTCGCTCTTTTCCTGCATATGAAGCCTGGCGGCTTCGTTGAGTTCGATGATCGGCGCCACTACGGTCCGCTTCATTTTCCTGACAAAATAAATATCCGATAGAATCGTCAGCACAGTCATTATGATAAAAAACTGAAGCAGATAGGCTCTTACCTTGTATGCCACATCGTTCAATGAATATGCTGTCACGATCGAAGCGATATCCCTGCCGTTCTTAACGATCGTACCTGCGCCTGTACAGCTGTATCCGCTATCGTCCCGGTTGAAGATCACCGGCATAAGGGAACTGATCTTCTCGAAGGCGCTGATCGTTTTCTGATCTACGATCTCGATATGGCCAAGCGGATGTTTCTCCGTCTCGTTGCTTTCAAAAAGATACATGAAACGATCCTGATCGACCATCGTACCGATGATGATATACCGTGCGTTATCCTGCTGACGGAACTCATCAAGGATCTCTTCGATCTTCCTGTAACGGATATCCATCAGCGAAGCGAACGCGTCCTGATATGCTTGACTTGACGGATCGTTTCTTACATTTTCAGGAAGTCCGTTATAAACCTCCGCGGCAGATTTGGCGATCCGGTCCATAATATCGGGATCGACAACCAGTTCAATGCTGCCGGCAAGCACGGAAGCTTTGTTGCTGTACTGTTCTCTCAGCTGATGGGAATAAAACAGCAGGCCGAAAACGAACGCCGTCAGCGCAAGGATGATGGAAAAGCGGATGATCGCATGCCACATTTTGGCGCTCAGGGAATAATGAAGCCTTTCAAAGTAATTCATTTCCCGGACACTTTTTCTTGCCATCGTTTTCCTCCTAGATCAGACCGAAATGCAGCAGAGCCTTCATGATCCCGTCATCATCCACGGATGCGGTCACATAGTCGGCTGAATTCCTCAGTTTTTCGGTGCCATTGCCCATCGCTACGCCGACCCCGGCATAACGGAGCATATCGATATCGTTCTCCCCATCGCCAAAGGCCATGGTCTGGGAACGGGTAAATCCTTCTTTATCCAGAAAATGCTGCATGCCGGCTGCCTTCCCGCCGGTCTTGGCTATGATATCGATGCCTGTCTTATTCCAGCTGGTGATCTGGCAATGATCCAGAAGATCGTCCAGTTTCATCCTCATATCGGCATCCACGAAAGCCAGACACTGATAGATGTCTTCGCCATGGTATTCCCCGATGTTCGGGACCGTTCCATGAGTGGAAAGCTGGGTCTGGACCACGACATCATCGACATAGTTGATATAGCGCTGCTTCTCGCCGATCAGAACGAACGGGATCTTGCCCGCCTTAAAGATGTTGACCAGGATATCCACTTCTTCGGCAATGATCGGATTCCCCGCAAACATGTGTTCGTTCTCATCAAGACAGATGTTTCCATTCAAAGTCAGATAGCCATCGAACACGATGCCATCCAGAGGAAGCTTTTTCAGTTCGACGATGTCCCTTCCGGTAGCGATCACGATCTTGGTGCCGTTTTCTCTGACTCTTTGCAGGGCATCGACCGTACTTTGCGGGCTCTTTCCGGTCATAGGAGACAGCAGCGTCCCATCGATATCAAAAAAGATCACTCTCGTATCGGCTTTCCCGATGTCGTGTTTCATGACCGTAAACAGGTCGGTGAAGCCTGACAGATCGAAGACTTCATAGACGACATCGTTCACATTCAGAAAAGTGATCTTGCTCTTGCTGTAGGCTTTCCGGTAAAACAGGATGATCCTGAGCCCGGAAGAAGAAATATATGCCGTTTCTTTGAAATCAAAGACGATATCATGTTCATCATCGAGACTGGCACCAAGAAATGCTTCAAATTCCTCTGAAGTGCTGCTATCGATCCGCCCATAAGGTCTGATGATTATTTCTTTATCATTGATTTCTTTTTCAAATCTCATCTTTTTCTTCGACGGTAAAGATCTCCGCAAACCCGGTCACTTCAAAGATCTCCCGGATGATATCGTTGATATTGATGATCGTCATCGTGCCTTGGGAGTTCATCTTTTTATAAGAGGTCAGCAGGACCCTGAGTCCGGCGGAAGAGATATATTCCAGTTCGCTGAAATCGAAGACCAGCTCTTCGACGCCATCCAGCGATTCATTCAGCGCGGCTTCCAGTTCGGGAGCGCTGACTGAATCCATGCGGCCAGCCACTTTGACGACAAGTTTATTCCCTTCCAAAGTCTTATTGATATCCATATTATTTCCTCGCTTTCTGCAGGCGATCTTCACTTCCTGCCATCGCTATTGTTTATGTTCAGCTCTTCTTTCGCTGCGGTTTTTCATCAAACAGCGAATCCATATAGAACAGCGGTCTTAACTTGTGGGCTTTCAGTTCTTCAAAAACGATCTGTGTTACCTGTATGCCGACGAACGCCGCCTTATGAGCCGGAGAATTCAGCATCAGAGAGTAGGCGACTCCGTTCTCGTCGATCTGAGAAATGCCGCCGTACGAAATCTTTTTGAGGTTCTTGACTTCCTCTCTGGCCCGTTCGCAGATCTTTTCCATAGCCGCATCGATCTTTTCTTTCGGCGTTTCCCATTCGAAACGATAGGTCAGGAAGAACTGATCCTTGATCTTTTCGATCGAGGTGATGACCGAGTTGTTTATCGTATAGGTCGAATTGGTAGCCATCGAACGGAATTTGGTGACGCTTGCATTGAAATAGGAAACATCGCACAGTTCCCCGTTCCAGCGCACCATGTCCCCGACCTTGTAGAAGTTGTTGTTATAGATATTGATGCCGGCGATCACATCCTTTAAGGTGTCCTGCAACGCCAGACCGATGATGGTCGCCATGATCCCCAGACCTGCCAGAATGCTGGCGACATTGACGCCATTCAGATGCAGGATGACGACGGCGGCACAGATGACGACGACATACTGGAGTATGCCGAAAATCACGCCGATAAAGGTATTTTTATGCTGATCATCCTTGCCGGAATAAGCGACTTTCTTGATCAGATACTGCTTGATGAAACGCAGTATCAGCGAAGTGACAATTACGACCAGGACGCTTCCCAGAAAGGCGCCAGACTGCAGATATGCCATGAAATTAGTGTAATCTTTTCCTAATGTTTCCATACGTTATCATTATACACTTAAAGCCTGTATTCCTTCTATTTTAATCATGATTCTTCATTTGCATCTGTCTGTATTTTTAAAGACCCGAAGCCTTTCAGCGGCCAGATCCTGAAGAGGATCTTTCCCTTGATTTCGCTCAACGGAAAACAGCCGAAATCCTTCCTGCGGGAATCCGCAGCGTTTTCGCGTTCGTCAGCCAACAGAAAGTACTGTCTTTCGGGAACCTGATAAGGCAGATCGATATCGCAGAATCCTAATGCTTTTGCATCGAGATAGGCCTCTATCATCACCCGGTTGTTCACATAGATATTGCCATTGCGATCTAAATCGACCCAGTCGTTCCCTTGGGCAATCACGCGTCTGATCATCGTCGTTCCCTCGTATTCCACGATGACAAGATCCCCGTAGCTGAGATCTTTTGCTTTTCCCTTGATCAGCAGGTCTTTTTCATGCAAGGTCGGAGCCATGTCGTCATCACGGACTCTCATTACCATGGAATGGTTCAACAGGACCGCCGTAAACAAAAACCCCAGCAGAATCGATGTGATCAGCAGGGCTTTCTTGCGGACATCTGCGCGAACCATTTCCCTTATCAGCTCTTTACGGAGCTCACTGCTGGATGGCAGCTGTTTCATCTTATTTGGCGGAATGGCGGCCTTTCCTGGACTCCTGGCTTACCGGCGTCTGCAGGCCGTTGATATACTTGCCTTCTCTGGCCTTTTCGTAGATCTCCTGAATGCTGCGCAGATACATATCCGCCGCTTTCTGAGCTTCTTCAAACACATTCGTCAATGCCAAAGAAGCGCTGGCGATCGAACCGGTATTCTTCATGATGATCTGCCGTTCCTCGACCTTCTGACGCAGCTGCTGATTCTCTTTTTCCAAGTCTTCGATACGCTGCTGCTGCTGATAAAGGATCTCCAGCAGTTCAACGCGTTTCAGATTTTTTAAGTCTTCGCTTGCCATAATTGTTTGCTTCTATTTCATTTCATTCTATCATATTCATATCTAAGCGCCAAATATCGTTCCTTCAGGCGAACGTTTTATAGACTTCTCCCTCCAGCGTCTTCCAGGTAAACGTTTCCTCTTCCAGGATCATGTATCCTCTCGGAGTACCGTTCTTTGGAATCGAAACGGAACCGGGATTCATATAGATATATCCGTCATCCTCTTCGCAGGCGGGAATGTGGGTATGACCATGCAGGAGAATGTCCCCTTTTTTCATCGGAGGAAGATGATCCCTGTTATAGAGATGTCCATGGGTCACATAGATCATACGTTCTTTCAACGGAAGCAAGGCATAGTCCGCAAGCACGGGAAATGCCAGGACCGCCTGATCGACTTCCGCTTCGCAGTTTCCTCTTACCGCAAAGATCTCATCCTTCTTTTCATTCAGCATGGCAATGACCTGCTTGGGATCATAGCCTTCCGGAAGATCGTTTCTCGGACCGTGATAAAGGATATCGCCAAGCAGAAGCAGTCTGTCTGCATTCTCTTTTTCATACGCTTCCAGCAGTTCTCTGCAATACTTTGCCGAACCGTGGATATCCGATGCGATCATCAGTTTCATTTCCGGATCCTCCTTATGTTTCTGTTATCTGAAAGAAATATTTAGATGGCGTTCTGTCAGGTCTATCGTTTCGTTTCCGTGACCTTGCATACAAGGACATAACGGGCTGTTTCAAAGTCTTTGGAACATTTGATCATCATGACGATCCTGTCATCCTTGCCGATGGAAACATCGGATCTGAATGTCGACTGTCTGATATATTCGTCGACATAATCAAGGAATTCCTGATCATCCTTGAAGTTGAACTGGACGAACGGCGTTGTCGCGTCCATGACTTTTCCCGCAACCGGTTCCAGAATGTAAGACTTGTCCTTGCTTTCGTAGAAGAACTGCTTGTGTCCTTCATAAAAATCCTGTTTCTTATACTGTTCCAAAGCGGCAAACATCGAGCCGTTCAGCATCGCATGTCCGTAGATCACGGTATTTCTGTCTTCGAACGGTTCCCTGTTACGGAAATCGATAAACAGTGTCCCCAACGTATTGTATTCTCCGGTAAAGAGATGCTTCAGATAATAATCGTTGTCTGCGCCTTTTACGACCGGATAGTCGATGATCGTATCAGGAAGGATCAGCCAGCCGCGGATGTCGGGATTGATTTCCTCAAGGACATTAAAATCGACCAGAGACGTCGCTCCCTCTTCCGTATGGATCACCTGTTCCTGAATGTCCTGATAGGTCTCGTTCCCCGTATTATATTCCCGGCTGTCCTGCAATATCTTTAATCCGAAATAAGCCATCTCCGTCAGGATCAGAACGAAAAAAAACAAAAGAAGAAGCTTTACTGTTTTGGGATTCATTCTTTTGTTTTTCTTTTTGTTGTTCATAATCTGATTCGGGCAGAAACGATATAGAGAAGCAGGGAAACGACGATCAGTTCGCTGAGCAGCAGTTTTCCGGAAACGGATGAGATATAGGCTCCTACCGCTCCCATATAAGGAATATGCTTCTCGACGATGCCGATCAGTTCCTGATAAGATACATCACTGATATCTTCCTGCGCATTGGCATCCCCTTTGGTCGTGATCCTGCCTTCGAACGTGTTGTTGCTGACAACGCGATGGGCAACGACCGTTCCGTTGGAATAGAAGGCGATGATATCTCCTTCCTTGAGTTCCTTTCCCTCGATCGGTTTTACCATCAGCAGCGACCCTACCGGAATTTCCGGTTCCATGCTTCCGGATACGACATTGTATGTCTGACATCCGAGTATGCGCGGGATTGAGAGCGGCAGCAGAAGAAAAAGTACCGAGAGAATGACCAGTGTCGCCATGACACGGGAGATGATGACCAGCAGTTTCTGAAGCTTACGGTTTCGCTCCTTACTGCTCATCCTGTTTTCTTCTCCTTAACAGGAACAGGATAAGGGCAATCAGCGCCGAAAGCGTCAGGCCGGAAATGGCAACGATCCATGGGTGAGCCATCAGATACTGCCAGATCGTCGTCGGCGTCGGCTCCGGAGGCGTCGGCTCCGGAGGAGGCGGCGTCGGCGTAGGAACAGGGTCTGGAGTCTTCGGAGGTTCCGGATCATCGATGTCGATGATATCAACAGGAGTCGGCGTTACCGGGCTTCCGCCTGGCGTCGTTCCGCCGGTACCTGTGCCTTCGCCTTCCAGATATACATAGGTTTCATCGTAAGTAACGACGCCTGTTCCGGCAGCTGCACCCATATAACGGTATTCAAAGACAAATTCCAGGATCGTGTCTTCTTCCAATGTACCCGTATAGGACATGGTATTGGAAGGAAGATAGTTTTCCACATATTTGTAGGCAAGGACCGGCTTGTCTCCGGGGTTGCCATATAAGACATCCATCGGTAGCAGATCGATCGAATGGTCGTTCTCATCGACATAACGGACATGGTATTCGACCTGATCGGCTTTCACGCCATAGGAAGCGACGAGGACCGTATCTTTGGTGATATTCATCCGGTCGACGATCTCGCTGTGACCGGCCAGATGGAAACCTTTGAAATAGTATTTGTCATCCGTAGGCACTACGGTATAGTTGTTGACATTGAATTCCCAGTAGTAGGCAACGTTGACGACGACCTGTTCCTGGCCGTCCACCTTTCCTTGCGTACCGCCATCGATACGTACTTCATACTGATTATCCGCATGAACGGTATTAGGAATCAGCAGGAAAAGGATCATCAGCAGCAGTATTGAGATCTTCTTCATCTTAAGAAGCCCTCCTTTGCGTTTTCCGATAGCGGTGGTACAGAAGGATCGCCACGATCAGCAGCAGCACCGAGAACGCTTCGATCAGCAGATAGAGCGTGATATTGCTTGTATCGCCGGTATATGGAATATAAATGATACGTTCTTCATGTCTGTTTTCCGGATCAGGTTCTTTTATTTCTTCAACCGCAAAATTGACGATCAGATCCGATAAGGTATCCTGATAGGTATTTGTCTGCGTTTCGCCATCCAAAGCCATATAGATCGTGACGGTCTGCTTCTCGTTCGGAGCAAACGCGGACAACAGGAAGAAACCTGCCAGAGAATCTGTAGCTTCATTGATGCCGATAGGCTGCTTCGATTCTTCGCCGCCGACCTTGTCGGAATCATAAAGCGCTTCATCTGCCGCCGAATACGTCAGCCTGTATTGATAAATCGCTCCTTTGGCGCTTTTTCGGCTTTCTTCGAACGCTTTCGAATGGTTGTACATATACCACTCGACCTGCTTGTCTGAATTGTTGATCAGATCGAACGTCAGCGTGACATTATCGCCAGGTTCGAAACCGCTGAGATAATCCCTCAAAGCAGCCGCAGAAAAATCGGATGTGATCTGGCTTCCATCGAAGACTACTTCATAATTCTTGCTGTATGCCTGCGCTTCCACATGTCTGGAAAGACCGCTTAACGCCATCAGGAACAAAGAGATATAAATCAGTACTTTTTTCATACTTTCTTCCTCCTAATCCAGACTCAGCTCGTCTTCGGTAACATTCAATTCGATACCCCAGGCGGAACGGATCGCATCTTTGGCATTGTGTGTCTGAACGCCATCCGCCTCGATCGAAAGATACACATAAGCATCGTTGTATGTAAAAACATATGTAATCAATTGATAGCCGTCCTCGGTCGTCTCAGGTGGAAGTGTAGAATACTTATCTCTCACTTCGTCATTCAAAGAAATGGATTTGAAGAAGTTTTCCGTTTCCTCGCCGATCTTGAGCGCTTTCGGATAATACAGGACGACCCTTTCGTCTGTCGTATAGGTATCATCCAGCAGCCAGTTATCCTCATCGCACTCGAGAATGA
>JAEEGF010230343.1_pt1 | contig 10452 bp, 5 predicted proteins | sample 9134171 | NCBI WGS metagenome assembly JAEEGF01 (sample SAMN16246542, study PRJNA631951) | gut metagenome | biome: gut microbiome; feature: rumen; material: AP-attached | host: Bos | place: Iran: Karaj | collected 2018-10 | reverse complement strand
GCTCCAGGTCGTGGCGGAACTCATCCGCTGGCATCTCCAGGAGGGAGAGCGTGTAGCTTCGGCTGCCGATATGGAGGGTCAGCATGTCCGCCTCGTCGAGGGAAGCAACGAAACTCTCCACGGGAAGTGACAGATCGAGGCCCGTCCAGTCCTCCTGGTTGGGGGAATTCTGGATCTCCCCGACGACAATGCTGATGCGGCGCCGTGCGTCCACAAGGCTCTCGGTGACCCAGTGCCCCAGATCCAGGATCTCATAGGCGGTATCGCGCCCGTCGATGAGCTGGAACTGGTAGAGTGCCCGGAGGGCTTCGTAACACGTCTTAATGTACTCCACCCTGTCGAAGGAAAGTGCAAGGATGCTTCCGTCGACGCCCTCCAGCTCCCACTTGTAAGAGGGGACGTTCCAGGGATCGTCGCGGATGATGAGCTTCTTAAAGGAGAGCGGTAGCAGCACGCAGCCATCCAGGTAGTCCCGGAAGAAGATGTTAGTGAACCTTCCGCCGGAGCTGAGGGTCTTCGCAAGGACTTCGGGGTTGACCAGGAAGTCATTCGCGCCGAGGGAGAACCAGAGGCCCCATTTGCGGTTGACACCACCCTGACGGAAAGCGAGGGTGAAGTGAGTGGGATAGAACGGATAATTAGCTTGCATATACAAAACGATTAAAAGGTTAATAAATACCCAGGCACTGGACCTGGAGGACGCGAAGAATGAGGAACTGGTCGGGCGGACACCCGGGATGTTCTCTTATTTATCATTCTCACAAGATATAGAATGATAAATAAGAGAATATATATTGATGATCAATAATATATTTATGACAATACTTTATGATACAATAAGTTATTATTGATACAACAAGCATTATTGTACAATAAGATATATTATTGACAACAAAACGCGCGCGCGAGGGGTAATATCCTTTCATTCTTCATCTGATACAAACACCGATGACTCCAAAATGCTGAAACATAAGATTGCCAAGAAATTTTTCGCGAACATTCAGTTCGTTTATATGGGTTACCTTTGCATCACAAAGCTCATGGGAAAGATTGACGATATTTGTCAAAGAGGGGGACGAAATTTGCAACACTAAAACAGATAACTTATGGAAGGAAAACATTTACTTAGACTGATAGCGGTAATTCTCCTGGTGGGGGCATCACTCATCTCGTGCAAGAAGGCTCCGGTTATCGATACACGTTTTGACTCACTTTTCCGCAAGACGGACTATTTCGTGAGAATGCTTGACACGACGTACGACCACTACGATGCTTTCGGGAAGTACGCTGAGGACAGTTCCGACGGAAAATATACCGTCACCCCGATTGGCCGCTTGATCGTGGTGAAGAAAAAGACATACAACACAGACGCAAGCTACAAGGAGATTGCGACTGCCCTCAGTGCCCACTACCTGGGGGACAGGAGGGTCAATAAGTGCTTCGAGAACGAGAGCGGTACTGTGACCATTGACTGCAGGAAGTAGAACCAATAAGCAAAAGACTGGAAGGATATGAATACGCTGATTTTGATGTGGAACCCCGCGATTTCCTCTGTGACTTATCGCGATTACAAGAGCGTTTTCCGTGACCAGGTTGTGGCGGATTTCAACTGGAGTGTCTGGGACTGGAAGAACGCCCATGCAGGGGATCGTTTCTTCATGGTACGAGTGGGTGAAGAGGGAAAGCATGGTAAGGGCAACGGCATTGTCATGTCGGGGTATATCAACTCAGAGCCCTATCGCGGAACCGACTGGTCCGGGAAGGGCCGCGAAGTGTACTATGTGGATCTCCAGCCGGAATTCATGTTCGACACCGAGAAGGTGACGACCCTCACGGATGACGTCCTCATGCAGGCCATTCCGGGGTTCGACTGGACTGGGGGACACTCTGGGAGGGTGCTTTCCAAGAAGGATGCTCAGCTGCTGGAAGACCGCTGGGCCCAGGCTATCTGGGGACTGGATGGCGTCCTTCATGACGGCCATAAGTGGTCTGTAGCCCGTGAAGAGTTCCGTAAGTCAAGATTGGTGGTCCTCTTTAATGCCCACTTCCTCGGCGAGAACCATTCAATCCAGGCGGAGTTCTACGGGGGTAGGCTGGACGTGTACAGCTTTGTTGACACGCTCTATACGGAGGACGACAAGTACCTTCCCGAAGTCCCGGAGACCTTGCCCTGGGATGACGTGGAGGACTACAGGATTCGCCTGAGTGACCTCCGCCGGGCCTTTGGCGTGGAGGACGATAATGGCGTGGCCAGGGCCCTCTGTCAACAGTTCATGGGCCCCGACGCGAAGAAGCTGCTCTTGGAGTTCGCCCGGAAGAGCGGGTGTAAGGTCTCAGAGAGTATTATTCTGATAGATTAAGTAATGAGGCGTCCGGCATCTCCCGTAAGGGAGGTGCCGGAAATCTGCAAATAAGAAGACAACCATTTATTGAAGAAAGCGGTATAACAATACCTTAAGCGGTTTATTAGTAGAGCCCAGCCTTAGCTGGGTTATTCTTTTATTGTCGAATTAAGTTGAAACACATGGAATAGTTTAGGCAATTGTGTGTTTGATATGAATCAATAATACCGATAATAATGAAAAAAATCATAAATTTGGGGAAAATAAAAACAAAGCAACAATGAACCGAAACCAGATAATTAATTTGATAGGAAGTCAGTACCTAGAGACAAATATTGAGAATTCAGAGTATAGTTATGTGAAGGCAGCAGGTTCAAAAAGAAGGCTTAGGGCTTGTTTGGGAAGAGAGGTGCCAGAGCATTATAAACTCGATATTCGAATGAAATGCGAAGATGTCGTGGTATTGATTGAAACGAAACCGGTTTTTGTAGAATCAGATCAACTTCAACTTAAGGATTATTACGATGAGGAAGTAGCCCTCTTCGGCTCAAATAAAGTTATTTGTATTCTGGCAAATACAAATAACGACGACATTAAGGTTTGGCAAGGTGATATTGTAGAAGCAAATGTTCTTTCTGGGGAGAATGTGTTGCAGCCAATGAGCCATTATGTGTCTTTGTTTCAGGTTATTCAGATAAACGATAGGGAGAGAGTTCTAAAGAATACCTTTGATTTAAATATTCTGCTTCATAAAATGGATATTGGGGAACCAACTAGAAGTCAATTTGTTGGGACCTGTCTGTTATACATTAAGGAGTTCATCAAACAATTAGGCGCTGCAAGGGTAGATAGAAATCTTATAGATACCTGTAAGTCACATTGGCAACTCATTCAAGATATACGTGGAGAAATTGAAACAACATTAGATCGTCTTTTGTCAGGTTCTAGAAATAAGGACCTAAAAATAAAGCTATTAAAAAAGAACGTCTTAGATGATCAGAAAGTAAAAAAGCTTTCTAAGGGCAACTGGATAACTGTTCTATCAACAATACTCAAGAATATTTATCAGTATATAGATGCTGATAGTTCGGAGGGCCAAGATATTCTGAATCTATTTTTTATTGCTTTCAATAAGTATACGGGGAAGGCAGATAAAAATCAAGCATTTACCCCAGATCATATTACTGATTTCATGACGAGAATTGCAGAAGTGAATCGTACATCAGTAGTATTAGATCCCACATGTGGAAGTGGATCTTTTTTGGTCCAGGCTATGGTTAAAGAATTAGCCGATTGTAGTCGTGGTACGACGGATTTAGAATGTTCACGATTGAAAGAGATAGTGACGGGGGAGCATATTTATGGTATTGAGAATGAAGAGAAAGCATTTGGCTTGTCAACGACAAATATGCTCATTCATGGGGATGGAAATTCTAACATTGAGTTTGCAAGTTGTTTTAAAAGTGAAACTTTTATTAGGAATGCTAACCCTGATATTATCTTAATGAACCCGCCATATAATGCGAAGCCAATAGGTATTCCTGACGAGTATAAAGGCACATGGAATGCAGAAGGGAAAGAAGATCCGACAAAGGGTATGGTCTTTATTCACTTCCTGTCGGATGTTGTAAAAAGAATGAATGAAGAAAGAGAAAGACAAGCGCAGCCGAGGAAAGAAGTTAAACTTTTAGTTCTATTACCAATTGCTGCGGCGATAGGGCGTTCGTCAATCTTGACAGAAGAGAAGAAATACATGTTAAGGTACAACACGTTAAATGCAGTATTTACGCTTCCGGCAGAGATTTTTTATCCTGGAGCATCTGTCAATGCGTGTTGTATGTTCTTCACCTTAGGAAGGCCACATGATTCAAGCCAAGAAACCTTTTTTGGATATTATAGAAATGATGGTTTTAAAAAGAAAAAGAATCTAGGAAGGGTCGAACAGTTTGATAACGAGAATAGGAGTATTTGGCGACAGATAGAGGCTCACTGGATAGAATTATTCAGAAATCGCGAACAAGTTGATGGCTTATCTGCGTTGGCTGCTGTTACTGGAGAAGACGAGTGGCTTTGTGAAGCTTATATGAAAACAGATTACAGTGAGATAAGTAGTGATGATTTTCAGAGAACATTGAATAATTACATTTCTTATCTAGTTAAGGAGGGTATTGTGTATGAGGATTAATACTAGCCGATGGAAAGAATTTCGACTTATCGATTTATATGAGATTCAGATGGGGAATGGCTTGGATAAAGATAAGTTGGATGCAGATTGTCCAGAAATAAACTTTGTGTCTCGAATTAGCTACGACAATGGAGTAGATGGGAGGGTTAATAGAATTGAGGGTGAGCAGGTATTTGATTCTGGCTTAATGACAGTGGCTCTGGGTGGGGAGTACCTAGGTTCCTCTTTTGTACAACTGAAGCCCTTTTATACAGCTCAGAATGTTGCAGTATTGAAACCGAGATTTAGGCAAATGGATTTGCTAGTTAATCTTTTTATATCTTGCCTAATTCGATACGAAAGTCAGAAGAAATACTTTGCATTTGGCAGAGAGCTTAATGCTTATCTTGACACTGTTTTTACTGTTAGGCTTCCTTCAAAAACGATTCATGGTCAGGTAAGACCAAATTGGACTGAGATCAAAAATATTGTTTCGTCATTACATTACAAGAGGATCTCAAGTTTTGTTGAAGGAAGTAATCTCCAAATCAATCTTGATAACTGGAAAAAGTTCACATTATCGAAGATTCTCACAATCACAAATGGCAAAGGAATTACTAAAGATGAGATTGAAGAGCATCCGGGAGAACTGGAGGCAATTCAAAGTGGAGAGAATAATAATGGGTCTTTGGGGACAATTGACAAGGAGTACTGTCAAGCAAATGATTATGTCATCTCCGATGGGCCTTGCCTTACCGTAGCAAGAAGTGGAACGGCGGGATTTGTCGCCTACCATCATTATGGCTGCGTTGTTGGTGATTCAGCAAAAATGCTTTCTCTCCCTGATGATATAGCTAGTTGTGAAGTATACCTTTTCTTACAAACAATTCTTTCATGTTTAAGGAATAAGTATGCATACGGGAGAAAGGTTACGAATGCACAATATGGGAATGAGCAGATCCTTCTACCGGTGAAATGCAATCAACGGGGAGTAATAATAGATTCTACCAGACGTTTTTCTTCTCAAGGCTATATCCCTGATTGGGAATATATGAAAAGCTATATTAGGGGGCTAAAGTTTTCAGATCGTTTGCCAAATCGGTAGGACGACACTCTTAAGAACTGGTTTGTTATCTCTTTCTTCTAGAAAAACGCTGCTTTAATCCTTCTAAGCTAAACCCATAGTGCACCATCGCATGGCAGTTGGGGCATAGAGGGATAAGGTCTTTAATGGGATTCACCACGTAGTCGCCGCCTCGCTCAGAGAGAGGGACTATGTGGTGAACTTCTATATATCCCTTTGCTTTCTCGCCATACACTTCCTCGAAGCTCATTCCGCAGGCCTGGCAGCGGCAGACGCCGTTATCGAGGCTCTTGTAGTATTCTATGCATTGTTTCCTGGCGTCCCTGTCGCGTTCATAACGGATACCGCGGGCCTCGTACTCCCGTCCCTCGTGGATGGGGAGCGCTTCGTCGGGCAGGGGATAATCGCTGTCCTCGGGCATGTAGTCCTCCAGGTTGAGCCCGTTCTTGTCAGCAAAGAAGTGAGCGTACCCCCTGACGGCCCGGAAACAGGCAAAGCCCTGTCTCTGAGTCAATGCCTGTTCGTCCCTCTCGATACGCCTGCCAAGACGGAGAAGGCCCGTCAGATCCAGATCCTCTTCATAGAGCCCTGTGAACTCGGGAAGGAACCGCTCCCTAACGAAGGCCGGCACATGCTGCTCCGCCGCCCTTATGACGGCATCCAGGTCTGCTCCGGTTATCCCTTCCTGTGTCCTGAGGTACTTTCGGAATTCCTTCCTCACGGCAAGCCTATCTTCGTCGGTCATGGCTAGTTGCTTTTAATGATTACGTAATAGAGGACGTCCTCGTTGTTACGGTAGACAAGCGTCTGCTCGTCCAGGTTATCGAGGTCCATATAGGTCTCCAGGGAGTGGAACCCTCCGCTGATCCCGTGGTCGGGCCGGATCTCTACCTTCTTGCCGCCCGGGAGCTCGATCCTGAGCCAGCGGTGGTGGTTGGCGTCCTGGGATGAGTGCACCGGCTGAACGCCCAGCTCATTGACGCAGAGCTCATCCGTGTAGGAATCCGCATCCTCCCTGCTGATGAAGTTGTAGTTGATGACCGTATTGAGGGAGAACCCGGGGCTGTTGCATTTCCTCTTCGGGGAATCCAGCTGGAGGGTCAGGCCTCCGATCGTGAACCCGAACAGATCCCTCATCTCCTTGATGAGGTAAACAAGCATGAGGCTTGCGAGGGCGCTGTTAACGTACATGTCGCTGAATGCGATAGTGACCCGCTGTCCCTGGAGCATCCCCCTGAGGGTATCAATGTCCTCCCGGCGCAGCGTGCAAGGGGCGATCACCTGCGAGAAGTACTTCCCGACAGGGAACTGCGAGGCTGCAGCCAGGCCTTGCCGGATAACCTCAGTGGCCTGGGCTGGGTATGACGGTGCGGGGATCTCCCTCACCGCCAGGGTCTTTCCGTCAGCAAAGAGGCGGTTACAGGCCGCTCCCCACTCGTTCGAGAAGGGGAGGGTATCCCCCTGATCGGTGAAGTAATGCTGGAGGTGGGAGGCGGCGGCAGTCACGAGGGCCGTCTTCACGGGGCCCATGTCCTCGACGAACTTCACGGTGCAGTCGGGGAACTTCTCCTGGAGACTGATGTAAGGGATACGGTCCACGAGTGAGCTGTGTAGCTCGGGGTGGTACTCAACCAGGATGGTTACTTTCTTCCCTCGCTCGATGGCCTTACGGATGAGGCGTCCCATCTCAGAGTGGATGCTGGTCCAGTCAGAGATCGTGCAGTCGCCATTGAGGTCGGACACGCAGAGGGTGACCTCGGAAGTCTCCTGCTGGGAGACGGCCTGCATGGCGAGGGCTTTCAGGGGCTGGTAGATGACGGCCGCATCAGGGTGGGCTGCCTTGACTGCCTGGGGGACCGCGATGATGTGCTCCCGCTGCATCGTGAGCCACTCCATCGCTGCGCCCTTCGAAAGGAACTCCGCATCCCGGTAGTTATCCCTGTCAACGAGGCAGCGTGCGCAGGCGCCTCCATCCTCGTGGCAGTTACAGCTATACTCCCGGAGCTTACGGAGGGCGATATTGAACACCTCCTGGCACTCGGTCGGGTTGGTGAGGTGCGTCGAGTAACCGCAGCCGCCGCGGGCCGTGTCGTAGATAAACAGAAGGAACGCATCAGCCTCCTGCTTGACCCCGAAGCTGATCTCGTTCTCATCGATACCTAGGTACTCGACGAGGGCCCGTTTGAGGATCACCCCGAGGGAGTAGACGAGGGTCTTGTCCGTGACGAAGGTCTGCTCCTGCGGATCGGCCTGGAATTTCAGGACAGAGTAACAGGTATAGTGCGTTCCCGTGAAGACCACATGGCGAGCGATATCCCGCTGCGTGGCGTCGCAGGGATCGCCCCAGAGGCGCTTGTGGATGAGCGGGAGCTCGGTCGGCGGGGCCGGGGTGTAGAGATCCGTCTCGACGGCGGCGCGGCCGCAGCGCTTGCAGAAGGCGAAGCCGTAGCGGTCTCCCTGGTTATAATAGAGGATCTGCCCGTTCTCCCCGCTACCGGCAATCTGGCACATGTTAATGTCCGTGTGCTGTGACCAATCGACGGTCAGAAGGATAGGGCGGATATCGAAGTAACGCTTGTCGGTGCGTTCCTCACGCGTGCTCTCGGCGTTCTGGTCCGTGCGGAACCCCGCCGGCTCGAAGGCCTGGGTGTAACCGCTGTGGGACTCGTCGATGATGCTGCGATAGGGAGCGTTACAGCGGGGACAGCGGCGGTTCTCGTCCAGACCGAGGCTGTACTCGATCTTACCGCAGCTGCTGCAGTGATACAGGGCCCGCGTCTGGGTGTTCTCGTTATAGGCTCCGAAAAGAAGGAGTCCCGCAGAGCGGTAGTTCTTCTCATTAACAACGACCGTCTGTCCAGGAGCGTACTCATTGAGGGCCATGTTGATCTCACGGGACGAGGTCGTCCCGGCCCTGAGCTCACGGATGCTCCGGTAGACCTTGTTGAGCTCCTGCTCCAGGATGAGCTTCTCGGCCGTATCGGCCTTGGCGATCTGAGCGGTCAGCTGATCGGTCTTCCGGTAGAGGGAGCGCAGCTTCTCGGCCTGCTGCTGGTCCATGAAGTCGAAGGTGACAACGCCGGTCGGCATGCTGGCGTTCGGGATGAACTGCTGCTCGGAGAGGTAACTGAGAAGGTTCTCGCTCTTAACCTTGCGGATCTGATTGGCGATGGCCAGCTGCCGCCGCTCATCATCCTCATATTGTCCGATGGCGTCGTCCAGCTCAGTGAGGTCCTGCTCATAGCGGCCCTTGATTGAAAGAATATCCTCCTTCGTGCGGTCGATCCAATAACCCACGTTAGGGCCAAAGGTCTTCTCGAAGTAACGCCTGGCAGCGCTGTTCCCTCCCATGGCGTCCAGGAAGGCGATGAACGAGTCGCAGACGCTGCTCATGAACTCGCCAACCGTGTACGTGGTGTCAAGGCCCTGTCCGTTATCGCAGATGAACTTACGGAAGAAGTACGAGTTGACATGCCGCTGCATGATCGTGCGGCTGCTGGTGACCGGGCTCATGTGATTGGGCGTCTTAAGGGCCCACATCGGGTCGGCGAAGGCCTGCTGGCTCACCGGCGTGTTGTTACACAGGGAGAAGGCCAGTGCCCTGCTCTGGTGGTTACGACCGGCACGGCCGGCACGCTGGAGGTAATTGGCAGCCGTCGGAGGGATCGTGTCCATCAGGACGATATCGATATCGCCGATATCGACACCCATCTCCATGGTTGTGGAGCAGTGCAGAACGTTGATCTCCGGGTCGCTCTTCTTGAAGGCCTCCGTGAACTCACGCAGACGGACGCGCGACTGCTGGGCAGAGTGCTCCGCCGCGATGTAGGACGGAGCGTAGCGGTAGACGTACTTCGAACGGTCCGTCCAGAACCCTTTCGCCTGGAGATTCCTGATGGCGGGATCGGTCTGAATCCAGGTCTCGATGCTACCGTCGTCGGAAGGCATGAGGGGCATATCGATCGGGGTAGCGCAGCGGTAACGCTCGATGAGCTTCCCGGAGAGCTCGCCGGTAATCATCGGGCTGATGCCGCGGAAGAGCGTGTCCAGGAGCTTCCCGGAGACCGGGCACTCCCAGGCCTTCGCTGTCCTTTTGACCCTCGCGACCTTGTTGTCCTCACGGGCTGAGAGATCGAGGAAGTAACAATCGACGAAGCGGTGGTCAGGGAAGAAGACAGGGTTGTCATATCCCTTTCCGTCGGAAGCAACACGCGTGAGGATACGCTTGTCGACAAGTGTGTTCCAGGCCTCCTGGAGAAGGTGGGAGATGAGCGTCTGCTGGGTTTTCAGCTCATCCATGGTCTTGATCCCGAGACCGGCGCACAGCAGGACGACCAGGCGGGACTGGTCGGGTTTGAGGTTCCCTTCGTCATCCTTCAAGACCCCCGGCCAGGCGGGGATCCCCAGCCTCCTGTCGTCGGCTGCGGAGAAGGGACGGCTGAGGTTGGCGTCCCGGATGAAGGGACGCTCACCGTCTACGAGGGGCTGGATATGGTTATTCAGCCTCACGAAGTAATCGAGGGTCAGTTTGAGGTAATCCCTCCAGTCCTCATCCGTGACACCCAGCTGGTGCGCATCGGAATAATCGGAGAGCTCTTCCGGCATCCTGACGTCTGAGAGAGCCGGATAGACGAGGGTGATAAGACCCATCGTTTCGGGACCGTTCTCGTACATCTGCCGGCGTCCGATGAACTGCCGGATGAGTGAGGCCTTGTAGGCCGTCGTGTCGTTCCCTTCACCATCCGTCATGTGCTTGTGAAGCGCCTTGTCGTAGATGGTGTCCGCGAGGTCATGCAGGGATACGGAATCCGTCCCCGTGGCCTTCGGTAGACCCCGGAGGATGGCGGCCTTGATCTCTTCGG
>JAEEGF011545680.1_pt1 | contig 10454 bp, 6 predicted proteins | sample 9134171 | NCBI WGS metagenome assembly JAEEGF01 (sample SAMN16246542, study PRJNA631951) | gut metagenome | biome: gut microbiome; feature: rumen; material: AP-attached | host: Bos | place: Iran: Karaj | collected 2018-10 | reverse complement strand
CACTGACGGGCCACCTCCAGATTTTCGTAGTGCCCATCAGCAGGCAGTTCCTCGCCTAAGAGATAGTAGAGATAGGCATCGAGTTGGCGACTGGCCACGAGACTCGATTTTTGACTTTTCAGGGTGCCGCTGGCAGCATTTCGTGGATTGGCAAAGAGTGGTTCTTCGGCCTCTTCGCGCTCCTTGTTCAGTCTCTCAAACACGGCCCAAGGCATCAGGATCTCACCACGAATCTCGAACTCACGAGGGTAGGAGGGGGCAGCGAAAAGATCGCCAGATGGTGATGGCGGAGCGAGCACCAGAGGTATCGAACGGATGGTCTTCACATTGGCCGTCACGTCGTCGCCATGCACACCGTCGCCTCGTGTGACGGCCTGGGTCAGCCGGCCATCGACATAGGTCAGCGAGATTGACAGTCCGTCGTACTTCATCTCACAACATACCTCGAAACTCTCGCCTGCCAGCCCCTTCTTCACGCTTTCATACCAGTCGGCCACGTCCTGTTCATTATAGGTGTTGGCCAGCGACAGCATGGGGTATTTGTGCTCCACCTGCTTGAACTCCTCGTTCAGGTCACTGCCCACGCGCTGGGTAGGCGAATTGGGGTCGGCCATCTCCGGGTGCTTGGCCTCCAGGTCCTGCAACTCGTGCATCAGGAAGTCGAAGTCCTGATCGCCGATGGTCGGCTGGTTCAGTACGTAGTAACGGTAATTATGCTCGTGCAGTTCTTTCCGCAGTTGTTCGATTCGTTTGATCTCGTCCATAATCGTTATCTGTTTGGGATGCAAAGATAATGAAAAAAAGTGGAATTACAGCTTTTACCTTTTTTCTTTTTTACTTTTTTTTCGTACCTTTGCCGCCGATATCAACAAAGTGAAGAAATGAACAACGAATCCACCAAGAAATTGCAGGCGCACAGCGCCATCTTTCTCGCAAATACAATCTTCGGACTGGGCGTCCCTGTCACCAAACTCTTGCTCGACGAGTGGGTCACCCCGATGGGCTATATGGCCTCTCGTTCGCTGGGTGCCTGTCTGGTGTTCTGGCTCATTGCTGCCTTCATGCCGAAGGAGCATGTCGAGAAGCGCGACCTCGTCACCATCCTCTTTGGTGGCTTGCTGGGCTTCGTCATCTCCCAGACGCTGACGGCCTGGGCACTCGACTTCACCAGTCCCATCTATTTCTCGCTGATAGCCACGCTGACACCTGTGGCGGTGATGCTCTGTGCCGCTCTGACGATTGGGGAGAAGATCACGCCGATGAAGTCGTTGGGCGTCTTGTTGGGTATCGCAGGTGCCGTACTCATGGTGCTGATGAGTCAGTCGATGGGTTCAGGCAAGAACGACCTGATAGGCATCGTGCTGGCGATGCTCAGCGTGCTCACGTGGGCCATCTACCTTATTATTACGCGTAAGGTCGCTGAGAAGTACTCGCCTGTTACGCAGATGAAGTATGTCTTTCTGATCTCTGCCATTGTCACCGTTCCCATCGCCCTGCCAGAACTCTCCCAGAATGCCCTCTATACAGCAGCCTGGGGTTGGGATGGCGCACTCGAGATGGCCTTCATCGTACTGGGCGCTACGGCCCTCGGCTATTTCCTCATCCCCTTCGCGATGAAATATCTGCAGGCCACGACGGTCTCCATCTACACCAATCTCCAGCCCGTTGTCGCCTCTGTGATTGCCATCATCCTCGGGCAGGACATCCTCACCTGGGACAAACCCGTTGCGGGCATCCTCGTCCTCCTCAGTGCTTATATCGTCACCGTTGTCACGGCCAAAGAATAAATTTTTCTGAAGTTAGTTTATGTCACATTATTATTATAAAGCAGTCATTGCAATGATGCTGATGGCGACAACGGCATCGGCACAGGAGAATCTACAGCGCGGAGCCATTGCTTCGCAGGTGAAGAAATCGTTTACTACGGTGAAGGAACTCCCGATAACCAGTGTGAAGAATCAGTATCGTAGTGGCACTTGTTGGGCATACGCCACATTGGGCTATTTTGAGAGCGAGATACTGCGACAGACGGGTAGGACATACGATCTGTGCGAGATGTTTGTGGTGAACAACGACTATATGGACAACGCTACCCACTATGTGCGTATGCATGGCTACAGTCAGATTTCAGAAGGTGGCTCGTGTGATGATGTGCTGGAAGTGATACGTCAGCATGGTATCTGCCCAGAGGATGCGATGCCTGCACCTGGCTCGTTGACGGGCGATTCGCTGGCTAACTTCAAGGTATTCTTCCCAGAGTTGGAACGTACCGTAAGCAGTATTGTTGTTAAGGATGCCAAGGCGCCCAAGCCTCATTGGCAGGATAGTGTGCAGGCTGTCATCGAACGCTATATAGGTCGCTGTCCTGAGAAGTTCGAATATCAGGGAAAGACATACACACCAAAGACGTTTGCTGAGAGTCTCTCACTCAACCTCGACGATTACGTCAGTCTGACCAGCTTTACACATCATCCGTTCAACCAATGGTTTGTGATAGAGGCACCTTACAAATGGCGCCTGAAACCGAGTTACAACATCCCTATAGAGCAGTTGATGGATGTGCTCGACAAGGCTATTGATGCAGGCTACACGGTGGCTTGGGGCGGCGACGTGACAGGCGATTTTACGCGCACAGGACTGGCTATGCTGCCAGAAGGCGTGAAGCCCACCCAGCAGTTACGACAAGAGCAATGGGACAATTGGCAATTTACCTACGACCACGTCATGCTCATCTACGGCAAGGCCATAGACGAACAGGGGCATCCTTACTATATGGTAAAGAACTCCTGGGGGCAGAGTGGGGAGTACAAAGGTGTTTGGTATATGTCGCGCGACTATATCGCCCTGAACACCACCTACTTGTTCCTCAACCGCCATGCACTCCCTGCTGGTCTCAACCTTTCACCTGTGATGATGTAATTTGCGACAGGTTTCGAGAGACTTGTCAGCGGTTTGTCGCCAATCGCTGCTGGTGTCGCCACAACCTCGGGGAAAAGTCTAGGTTCACACCTAAGCGCAAACGTGTTTGGTTTGATTGAAGTCACCATATATAAATTCGATCAAGGCGTTCTGGATGTCAAATCTGGAACGTTTTTTAGTATGTAATAAAAATTAGTATATCTCTCACAGATTGCTTCTGAGTGCCTTCCCAGGCAGATTAATGAAAAATTTTTTTAGGATTAATGCGCGCAAATTCTAGATTTAAATCTCGCAATTTTTCTCTTTAATGGCCACCACCCCACTATCTCTCATCGACAGTGCAAAGGTATAAAAAATTCAAATACAAACCAAGCCTTTTTCGAATTTATTTCTGATTTATTTCAAATGTTAATAGCTGTCAACAGGAGAAACGGCATACCAGCGCGGCACTGCGGCACGCGGCATTGCGGCATTTGCCGAATGCATGTGCGGCCTGCCTATATATATTTATATATAATTATTATATATTTTAATATATAATAATTTAGAATATACATAGAAGCCTCACTATCCCAACATACGATATTCCAAATGCCGCAGTGCCGCGTGCCGCACTGCCGCGCATCGAAGTTCGAAACAGAAAATTTTAACATTTCAAGAAATTATTCTCAAATAGTACGATATTACAAAAATTTTTATTACCTTTGTACTCGAAAAACCTCACGGCGCGCGATGAATAACTAAAAATGAATATGCAGAAGATAATAGAAGAAATACGTGAGTACGTACACTCGCAATGGAGACTTGGAAAAATACATGGAATAAGTCATTGGGATCGTGTCTATGAGAATGGGCAGCGACTGTTAGCACCAGGTGTTAATCCGCTTGTAGTGGGATTGTTTTCCTACCTTCATGACTCATGTCGTATGGATGATTGGGAGGACCTTGATCATGGTCAGCGGGCGGCAGTATGGATTGATACGTTGCGGAATACCTATTTGAAGGATGTTTCCGATGAGGAGATCGGATTGCTGAAAGAAGCATGCCGTCTTCATACCATAGAGCACAAAACGGGTAATCCCACTATTGATGCCTGCTTTGATTCTGATCGCCTTGATTTATGGCGAGTAGGAATCATTCCAGATCCTGATAGGCTCGCAACAGAGAAGGGAAAGGAGATTGCAAGAAATACGGACTATAAGGCGTTAATGGGATAGCCTTGGGATTAGTAATTGAGTTATACAGCCTCATACCCAGAATCTCTGTCCCTTCTATCATAGCAGAGGGCTTTACGCCTGAGGGACTGCACAAACTTGACTATTATGCAGAACAGTTTATCAGCGGACGGCTTGTATATCAACGATTTTCACCGCGAGAACAGTATGGCTGCTCAGCGGGCGGTGAGACAAATGTCGTTGCATCCTTACTCGCGGGAGCAGAAGATTGCTCAGATTCAGATGTTACGGAGACTCTCAGCGAGTTCCAAAGAGAGCGCCAACATGGAGCGACGCAAGAGTCTGTGATAGAACAATGGGCTAAGATTTCTGGCTGTTGGATTGAGAATGTAAACAATGCACTCGCTCACTCATTTGGGGAAGAAATCGCAGAAGGAGGCGAGGCCCTAGTTTTCGATCATGGCGCAACGCTTATTAAGAGTATAGGATATATTGGCTATGAGCGAACACAAGGCTGCATCTGGCCTTGGGAGAAACCGTATGCCAAGAAAGAAGATTAAGAATATGAGTGAAATATTTGGAAGTTTCGCAGATAATTGCTATTTTTGCAACCAGATAGAAGGCTACTTATGAAACTTCCATGAGATGAAGACATTAAAGCGATTACTATTTGCCCTAACCATTTTGTTGATGCCGCTACCGATGGCGGCTCAGGCGGATTCTGCAACCATCAATCTTCTTGAGAAAGAGATGTACCGATTCTTCAGTTCATCTGAGAGCGATAGTTTCATGCTTGTCACTGAACGGCTGAAGGAGGCTTGTCAGAAGGCGGGTGATAGTCAGGAACGTCTCTTCTATAAGTGTTGGGCTAATCAGGCCATTTATTATTTCACTCGCATCAACCGCAGTCGTGGCCTCAATATGGCGCAGCAGGTACACGACTATGCCGTCCATCACGACAGTAAGTTCGGACTCTTTACCTCAACTTACGCTATTGCAACGATGCTGATTAACCTGCGTCAATACGACCAAGCCGAGAAGAGTTTTTATGAGGCTATCGACTATCAGCACCGCTACTTTTCTGACGAAAGTGCAGCAGCACCTTATCTGGGGCTTGCCAAGATATATGTCAATACCAAGAAGTTGGATAAGGTGTTGGAGTGTGCCAATAAGGCATTGGCCGAGCCTGGCATCATCATGCAGCATCGATTGTCTGCCTGGAGTTATATCTGCATTGCTTATGCTGACCCGCACTATACGAAAGACGACTTCAACCAGGCCTACGCTGAGCGTGAAAAGGTGAAGCAGTCGTTTGGTCATGATGATATGTTTGGCGAAACGGTCAACTGCTATTATGCAAGGAAAAACGGACGTCTTGAAAAGGCCTTGGAGTTAGCCAAGGGCTTTAAAGCGGTGTCTGACCGCTTTAACTTGACATCTGCCATCTATGCCGAGATGGGCGACTATAAGAATGCCTATCTCTGGCATAAGAAGTATAAGGACTATGTTGACTCCGTTAATACTGCTGAGGTGCAACAGATGTCGTATGAGTATGCGTCACAACTTGATTTGTCGCGTGCAGAGAACGAGGCCAAGGAGTTGAGGCTTTCCAATCAGTTGATAGAGATACGTGCGGGCATTGTCATCCTGATTATCACGTTAGCATTTATGGGCTTCTATCTGTATCGCCGCCGCAAGCGCTTACAGGAGTTGCGTAGGGCCTACGAACAGTTGGAGGATACCACGACTGCCAAGGAACGTATCGATAGTGAGTTGCGTATTGCCCGCGACATCCAGATGGGTATGGTGCCTCGTAAGTTCCCTGCTTTTCCTGAGCGTAACGACATCGACCTCTATGCGGTGATGAAACCCGCTAAGGAGGTGGGTGGCGACCTCTATGACTTCTTTATGCAGGACGACAGGTTTTATTTCTGTGTGGGTGATGTCAATGGCAAGGGTGTGCCAGCCTCGATGACGATGGCTGTGGTGATCAATCTGTTCCGTACGGTGGCTAAGGAGGGCTGTCCTCCTGAGGCTATTGCCAACCGTCTGAACGACACGCTTTCTACGGATCTTGAGAACGGTCTTTTTGTCACGATGTTTATCGGCGTGATCGACCTGAAGACAGGTCGGCTCGACTTCTGTAACTGCGGACATAAAGCTCCGATTCTGGGACAGCACAGGGCCCGAACTTCGCAGACTGTGTTCCGCTATATCGAGGTGGCATCGAATCCTCCTATCGGACAGAGCCAGGAATCGGTGTTCATAGGCGAACATATCGACAATGTCCACGACCACTCTCTCTTCGTATATACCGCCGGCGTGAGCGAGGCCAAAAACAATGATCGGGAACTCTTTGGCGAGAAGCGTATGCTACATGTGCTCAACGAGTCGAGTCAGCCTTTTGGCGAGCGTCAGCCCAAGAGCCGTTCCCACTATCTCATCGACAGGATGATGACGGTCGTAGAGCAGTTCACGGGTGATGCAGAACAGAGCGACGACTTCACTATGTTCTGCGTACAGATAAAATAAGCCGGATTAAACTATCTGTTTGCACGGAATCCACAACCAGAAGGTCGAGCCTTTGCCCGCCCCCTCGCTATTGACGCCGATTTCGCCTCCGCAGCATTCGGCTATCGACTTGCAGATAGCCAGACCCATACCGGTGCCCTGAACAAACTCGTCGAGCTTCACAAAGCGATCGAACACGATCTTCTGTTTATCGATGGGGATTCCAGCGCCCGTATCTTCGCAGAACATATAGAGACCGTCGTTTTGATAGCGGTAGCCCAGTCGTATGTGTCCTTCCTTGGTAAACTTCACTGCGTTGGTCAGGAAGTTCGTCAATACCTGTTGTATGCGTCCAGGGTCGATGGTGGTGATAAACGACTTGTAAGGGTTGTCTTTCCAGAACTGCACATTGGGCTCTTCGATGCGCTGTTGCAGTGTCAGGCAGATATCGTCGAACATACTGGCAAAATCTACCTGCTCAGGTTTGATGCTGATGGCGCCATCGGTCAGTAACGAGGCTTCGATGATGTCGTTGATAAGTCGCTGCAGCATGTCACTCGAGTTTCGGATAATCCGCACATATTCTGGACGTTCAGGTGAGTCGGTAAGGGCCGACAGGACGCTTGTAAAGCCTACGATGGCATTCAGTGGTGTGCGCAGTTCATGGGTCATCGATGCCATGAATCCGCTCTTCCTCTTGACGCTCTCGTTGGCCAGTCTGGTCTCATTCTCCAGCTCCTTACGGGCCTTCATGAACTTCGTGACATCGGTTGAAATGCCAAAATGGCCAGTCTGTTTACTATCCTTGTTGTATATAGGCTTGCCACTAATTTCAAACCAGCTTTCCTCAGGACTGGTCATCGTGTGATGGAAGTGGTAGATGTCGCGATGGATATCGTTGTTGAGCGTCTCCCGACTGTTCAGGGTCTCAAGCATGCGATCGCGATCTTCTTCTGCCAGGTAGCCCATAAAGGTCTCGAAGTCCATACTGATCTCAGGCTCGTCAAGTTGACGGTAGAAGTATAGCATCCGGTTCTCGATGTCGCTGTGCCACAGGAATCGCTGACTGTTCTTCAAGAGGTAGCTAAGACGTTGCTTCCGGCTCTCTATCTCATTCTGCATCAGCATGATGTCTTTGTCCTGCAAGTGCTTCTGGTGGTCGCGCGTACGGTCGTCGGTTACGTCGAGGGCCGTGATGAAGTAGTTGGAAATCTCGCCATCGGCATTAAACAACGGCAGGATATGGAACTCGATATAGCGGTTGATGCCCATTTCCGGATATTCCATGTGCTGGCATAACAGCAGGTCATCGCGATCGTCGGGGGAATATACATTACGGAACAGTGGGACATCGAACATGCAGACGCTTTCCCAGAAACGCTTGGTCTCAGGGTCATCCATGCCACACAGTTCTCTCATCGAGTCATTGAGGTCCATGAGCCATCCGCCCTTGCTGTAGAACGACATGGCGATAAATGGAATGTTAGACAGTCGCTCGTATTTCCTGACAAGCTCGCGTCCGGCCTTATCTTCCTCCATGTCCTGTGTCACGTCGTGAATGGCGTTTACGATGTATGCCGGATGACCGTCGGCCGCAAGTTCGGATATGGCGTGTCCTTGGAAGTTCAGCCAGTCAGGTGCGTCATCGGTTCCCTTGTTCCATCGTTTGTTCAGCTCGAAATGTCTCTCTCGCCCCTCAATCAGTCTTTTCATCTTCTGGGTAAACTCTGCCTGCTGGTCGGGGTGTATCCGTCGGGTATATTCTGCCAGCGAGATACCCTCTTTAGGCAGGATTTGGCCGTAGCGGTTGGTCATGCGATCGTTCTTGATGTCGTACTCCATCACATTGAAGTTGCCCATGTGCAGCGCCTTGTACATCATGTCGTTTAGTTCTGTTGACTGACGGGTGGCGCTCTTCACGTGAGCTTTGGCCAGACGGATGAACAGGTAGAAGAGGGCTATCAGTATCAGTGTGCCTAAACCTATATATAATAAAATAGGTGTTGACTCGTCTTTCACGCGCTCAGGATGTAACCACTTGTCTTGCAGTTGGGCTATCACTCCGCTCTGCTTCAATCGTGAGTACTGGTCGTCCATCCGCTCTATCAGGTCTTTATCGTGTCCGATGATGTGCAGTTCTGAGATAGGTATGCTCACATCGTTCAGGATGATTCCCTCTAATTGGAGTTCCTTGATTTTCCACTTCAGTGGCGCCTCGCCCCAGATGTAGTATTTGTAGTCGCCGTTGATCAGTCCCGTCAAGGCCACTTTTGGTGTCTGGAACTCCATGAAGTTGGTATTGATGGTGTCACCGTCTTGAAAGTAGTAGGCTGAATAGTCGCCGGGTTTGAACACGGCTCCTTCACGTTCCAGTTGCTTCAGCGTCACCATTCCGATGGAGTCGGAGTGCATGGCCACGCAAATGCGGTTGTAGTTGATGATGTTCTCGGATATGGCATAGCCGCCTTTCTTGTATCTGCGTGCATTGGCAAGAATGATGTCGGCATCGCCTCGCTCAAAGGTCCTCAAGGCGATGCTCCATTCCTTCATCACGTACTTCACTGGTAGATCCAGTTTTTCCATCACTGCGTTCAGTACATCGATGTTCGAACCTGCAGGCACACCCTTGCTATCGAGGAATTCGTAAGGTGGCTTGTCCCAGTCGCAAACCACCACTACTGGCCTGTCTTTGGTGTACTTCTCACTTAAGCTCTGGGCCAGCAACGGGGCTATCGTAGTCTGTAAGGCTATCAGTATTAACAGTATTCTCTTCATAAGGCTAAGCTAACTTATTACGTTTGATGACTGAGGCATGACAGGGGATGGTGATATAGACAGTAGTACCCAATCCTTCTTCCGATATGATTTCCAGCGTTCCTTCCATCTGGCTTATCAGCTCTTTGGTAATGGCCAGTCCCAGTCCTTTGGTGGTATGAGCACCGCCAGGCTTCTCTTGTTTGATCTTTTCGAGTTGTGCAGCCGGTATGCCTTCGCCTGTATCGTCGATCGAGATAATCAGTCGCCGGCCGATATAGTCGTAGCGTGCCTTCACCACACCGCTCTTAGTGTGCTGGGCAGCGTTGGCGGCTATCTGGGCAATGGCATGTCTCAGATTGTCTGCATCTATGTCAATGACCAGTTGCTCGTATGGATTCTCAACGATGTATCGGGTTTCTGCATTCCGGTATTTCATCCAGCCGTTAGTGCATTGCTCTTCGAATATCTCCGCATAGTTGCATGGCTCTTTCTTGATCTCCACCATTCTGGCCTCCAGACGCGACAGGTAGAGTATGTTGTCGATGAGGTGCAGCAGGTAGTCGGCATTCTGTTCAATACCCGCGCATAATGCTTCCTCATTGTCGGTAGGTGCTTTCTCGCCTATCTGTGAAACATATCCCATCACGTTGTTCATAGGTTCTTTGATGTCCTGAACCATGTTCTTCACGAAACTGTTCTTGGTGTTCTCCACTTCTTGCACCTTGGCTGTCTCTACTGCCATTTGCTTTTCAATAGCCATCAGTTCGCTGATGTCCTGCAGTAGTCCCAGATACTCTTTGACGTTTCCGTTTTTATCGTATTTGGGCTTCAACTTGAAATACAGTGTAAGCGTTTTACCACCCTTGGCCCGCAGCGCTGTCTGAATGTTGTGCTCTATCACCTTGTCGGCGCGGTCGTCCATGTCGTTCAACAGTCGCATGGCAGCACGTTTCGACTGTTCACCCACTAATGCCATGCAGCGTGTCTGTGTCAGTTTGTGCTGAATCTTGTCTGTGCCGTTGAAGATGGTGAGCGTGTGCGATCCTGGCGAGTATCTGACCAGTCGGATGTCGGTGTCGCCGATGGTGGCAT
>JAEEGF010856140.1_pt1 | contig 10454 bp, 6 predicted proteins | sample 9134171 | NCBI WGS metagenome assembly JAEEGF01 (sample SAMN16246542, study PRJNA631951) | gut metagenome | biome: gut microbiome; feature: rumen; material: AP-attached | host: Bos | place: Iran: Karaj | collected 2018-10 | reverse complement strand
TAAAAAACTTTGTGATTGATGCCCGTTACAATATTGGAGTAACAAAAATGGCAGAAGGAGATGAATCAAGGAACAGGACTTTCCAATTTACGATAGGTTACAAGAAAGTTCTTTAAAGTGATGGGGGAAATGTGGCGGTAAAATAAGAAGGAAGATGTAAGAAGGCTGAGGTATGATGGCTAGAGAATAAATAAAGTAACGTTTTAATATGTATGTGGAAGATAACAAAATTAGGAAATATGTCAAACAATTACCAGTATATAGCAATATGAGGTTTCGTGTTTTTCTTTATATATTTGTATTCTGCGTGACAATTTATTCTCAAGACAGAATTTGCTTTATTGACAGCTTAGACTTTTGTAAAGATGAAATTGAAAAACTGGAAAGATACAATCTCAAAAAAATCAAGAGGAAGTATCCTGCCTATCGTAAATATTCCAACTTAAAACAAGTGCATTTCTTTTGGCTAAATAATAAAACCAATTGTCCAATAACAAAGGAAGAGTATTTGGATTATTCGTTTTTGAAGAAATTGCAGTTTTCTCGTGTAAGAACTTGGTTCTGGGGTAAGTTGTTAAATGCAGACACCTTCTTGTTTACTCCAGAAGGAAAACTAGTCGGGAAAATATGCTTTGGATTTGTGGAACCACTAGGTTGGCTGAAAATTTTTAATATAGATGAATTAGGCCGATTGGTGGCGGAAAATAAGATTTCTTTTGCATTTAATGGAGGAAATCGTGAGGATCTCTATACTCACGAAGCCTTCAATCACGGCATAGGAGATATGTATTGTGTTGTAATAGATGGGAAAATATCTTTATTAAATAATTATTGGCACGATTCTGATGAACCCGATGATGCTAAATTTCATTTACTCCCATTGGAAGAATATGTTAATCAAATGGAGTGATGCCAAGCGATACTCATGGGATGAAATCCGTGAACAGAAACTGTATCGTAGATGGATTGTTACAAAAGATAAGGAGGGAAACTACGACAGGAATATCAGGTATATGGAGCCTGTTCAATAGCGTGAAATAGACCTTACGCTCCCTAGTGTTAATTTTTATTATAATATGATTATTATGAGATGATAATTGAATTATAATAATTATCTTTGCTGCGAGAAAAACAAGATAGTATGGTCAACAATCCATTTATACTCTATGGCTATGAGTCTGAAAAGTACTTTTGTGATAGAAAGACTGAGACTCAGGAATTGAAACGATTGGTTACGAATGGCAACCACGTGGCTTTGATTGCCCCAAGACGCATTGGCAAAACCGGACTGATTGAGAATCTATTTCATCAGAAGGATATTCAGAGGGATTATTACACGTTTCTCATTGATATTTATGCCACAAAGAATATCGAGGAACTGATTATGGCTATGGGGGCATCCATGTTATCCTCTTTACGCCCTAAAGGAGCAAAAGTGATACAGAAGTTTGTCGATATACTGTCCTCATTGCGCACAGGCATTTCATTTGATGCCATGGGAAATCCTTCGTGGAATGTTGAAGTAGGAGATATTCGTTTGCCAAGAACGACTTTAGATGAGATTTTCGAATATATCGATACGGCTGATAAGCCATGTATTATAGCTATTGACGAATTCCAGACTGTTTCTTGCTATAATGATGGAAAAATCGAGGCGTTACTGCGTACTCACATACAACATTGTCGTAATGCCCAGTTCATCTTTTCTGGATCACAACGTACGATGATGGGTGAAATGTTCCTAAGCCCTTCCAGACCATTTTACCAGAGTACTTCAATGATGAACATTGGCTGCATTCCCTTAGACAAGTATTCTGTGTTTGCGCAAAAGCTTTTTAAAGAGGCAAATAAAGGCATTTCCGCCGAAACCATTGCCAAGGTTTATCAGCGATTTGAAGGGGTTACGTGGTATGTTCAACGTGTATTGAATGAACTTTTCTCTCTTACTCCCCAGCATGGGACTTGTGATGAGGATATGTTGGATATAGCTATCAAGAATATATTACGTGCCAATGAATTTACATACCAGTCCTTACTTTTTCAGCTGCCAATTAAGCAAAAAGAATTGTTAATGGCTATTGCCAAGGAAGGGAAAGCCCAAAACCTCACCTCCTCGGCGTTTGTCAAGAAATACCGTCTTACCAGCAGTAGCAGTGTGCAGTCTGCCATCAAGGGCTTGTTAGAAAAGAATTTTGCAACTTCTAATCTTGGGGTTTACGAGGTTTATGACAAATTCTTTGGCCTATGGCTGTTAAGGTAAGGTGATTCAAGGCACGGGACGGAAGGGGCTCTTCTTGGTAAAGCTGAACTGGCCGTTGCTGGCCCAGTTGAGGCTGAAGCGTACAAAGCGCATGGTGTAGCAGCCATAGAGGCCTTCCTCCTCGTAATAGATGCCTACGGTTCCGTCTGGCAGTACGGTGGCGGCGCTATAGGCTGAGCCGCGCGGGCAGATGGTCTTGGGCGTCAGGAAGGTCTCTCCCTCGTCGGTAGAAAGGGCGATGGACAGGTTCTGCCGATGCGGATCGTTAGGGCCTGTCTGGAAGACAATATCCCAGGGGTTGCCGTCAAGGGTGGAGCACCAGTACATATACTCGCCGTCGCAGGCGTTGCCGCTGATGCCAGTTGTGAAGCGTGTCTGGGCGGCGTGCTGCCAGGTTTCCCCGTCATCAGACGTTACATTATAATAATTATAGCCGCTGGTGCGGACGCTGATGGCCAGGTCTCCGTTGTTGCGTTCCAGTACCTTGGGCTCGTCGGCAGCGGTGGTTCCGCTTGTTCCGCTTACATGCCAGGTGCGACCGCCGTCCTTGGACATAAAGTTATAATAGTTCTGTGTCATATTATTGGTGGTTCCGTCCGGCGATTCACGGTTTACAAAGGGGGATACCAGGGTGCCGTCCCGCTTCTGCAATCCGGCTCCTGAGCCTGTGAAGCCAGCCAGCCAGTTGGGGTGAGGACTGCCTGCGGCATACAGTTCCCTGGTGTGGTCAACGGGGGCTTCCCAAGTGCGGCCGCCATCGTGGCTGACAATGGTTTTCCAGCATTGGGGTTTCTGCGGGGTGGAGGAGAAGAAGCCTGTTCCGTTAGGGGAACTGGTCATGATGCCTATGATATCCCCGTTCTGGCGGTTGGTAATCAGTGAGGCGTCACCGTGTCCGTAGTCGCCTCCCGTCTCTGCCGTGCCGGCAACGGTAAGTGGGGCTGTCCAGGTGCGGCCTTTATCCGTGGAATACTGTGCCACCAGATAGCAATGGTAGGGGAGGTCGGCATTATGGTCCTTACGGTCATCGGTGAGTGTGACGAGCCGTTTGCCGTCGGCGCTGGTACAGATGGCAGGAATGCGGTAGTACAGGCTGCCGTTATCCATAGGCATCAGCACGCTGCCCTCTGTCAGGAAGATGGTGGCGGCATGGGCAGGATTGCCGTCGGGCTCTTCTATGACTTTGCTGTCTACGGTATAGGAGGTGATAGTAGCATCTACGGTATGGCCTTCCTGCGCCTTCTTGCTGATGTCCAATGCTATCCACAGATAGTGCGTTCCGGCGGCCAGGTTACGGTTGCCCCTGATGGTATAAGTCCCGTCCGGGGCAATCTTTCCCTCGGCAAATAGTGTGCCGTTGTTCTCGCGCCATTTCATGGTTCCGTCCTTGTCGATGAACAGTTCCCGGGCATTGGCGGCAAAGTAAGCCCTGACGGCCTTTACGTCCTTCAGGCTGGTGGCGTTTATCTTTCCGGTTACCCCCTGGAAATCCGCTGTCTCTGTCTGTCCGTTTACGGTAATCGTGCTGCGCAGGATGGGAACATCTCTGTTACCGATTCCTGTAGTAACCTTTCCCTGTTCTACTTTCGTGGTTGAGATGCCGGCTTCATCGGCGTAGGCTCCAAGAACTGCGGTCATCAATGCTATAATGGTCAGAAGGGGTTTCTTTTTCATGATATTTTCCTGTTTTAGTTTTAGATTCTGGCTACAAAGATACGATTAAGCGGGGGAATTTGCAAATAGTTTCGTTTTATTTCCTTATCTTTGTAGCCGGCTATGAGCAAAAAGGTAAGGCAAAAGCAGGTTGCCGCTCCTGCCGCTAAGGTGCAGGATGTGGCAAAAGACGGAAAGAAAAGGCAGTTCCCCCTGTGGGCGCTACCCATTCTGTACAGTATCCTGTTTGTGATGCTGGCCTGGGTGTTTCTGGTTGACAGGAATGCTGACACTTTATTTTTTATGCAGGACCGGGGGTACTGGAATGATACGATGGTGTATTTCCGGGATTGTATGCGTATGCCTGGTGGTTTCCTCTCATGGACAGGCTCTTATCTGACACAGTTCTTCTATTATCCTGCCTGCGGGGCTGCCATGCTCATCCTGCTATGGATGCTGACCTTCTGTGTGGCCTGGCGCTCTTTCCATGTCAGGACGGAGTGGACTTTTTTGCTCTTTCTGCCTCTGTTGGCGCTGCTTTGTACAGAGGTGCAACTGGGTTACTGGATTTACTACCTGAAGGATATTGACTACAGCTTTTATCATTCCCTGGGGCTGTTCCTGGCCCTGCTGCTTTCTGTTGACTGGGCAGGCAGGCTGAAATACGGTCAGCTGGCGCAGATGGTGTTAGTATCTGCCCTGTTCTATTATCCGTTGGGTATCTACTCGCTGTTGGCTTCAGTCCTGATAGCATTGCGTATGATCAGCCAGAATTGGCGTAAGGGATGGGTAGGGTTGCTGCTGGCGGTCCTTTTGTGCGGTATTGTCCCCCTGCTGGAAACCTACGGCACTACCCTGATGCGTCCCGATGAGCGCTGGACCTTTGGATTCAAGCACTTTGAGATAGGGCCGGTACGAGACCGTGCGCTGGAGTTCCCCTTCCTGCTGGTATGCGTTACGCCGATGCTTTTCCCCTTCCTAAGTAGAAGGAAGGAGGAAAGGACCGGCACTAAGGGGCTGCTGATATGCCTGCTGCTGGCGGCGGTTACTGCCATCGGGGGCTATAGGTTTGTGAATGAAAGGAACTATGCGGACAGCAATTATCATGCGGAGTTCCGTATGTGCCGTGCTGTGGAGGATCAGCGTTGGGATGATGTGCTGGCTGAGGCGCGGACTGCCAAGGGGAACCCTACGCGTCAAATGGTGCTGTTCCGGGATATTGCCCTGATGAACAGGGGGGAGTTGCTGACGCAACGGTATGCGTACAATAACCGTCCGGGCAGCCTTTCGGTGATGAGTGACTCGGTGGTAGTGCGCCTGTGTGATACTACGGGTGACTTTATCTATTACAATTATGGTGAGACTTGTTTCGGCATCCGCCGTGCCATAGAGCGATGTATGCACTTCGGCTTCTCGTACTATACGTTGCGTGTGCTGGCCCGCTGTGCCCTGATTAACGGTGAGTATGATGCCGTCAGAAAGTACCTGCGCCTGCTGGACCACTCTACCTTCCATAAGGGATGGGCCGATGAGATGAGGACTTACCTGGATGATACCACGCGTATAGCCTCTTCGGAACGCTTCGGACTGATTAAGCGCCTTTACCGGGAGGGCTCCTCGCTGGTGGGAAGTGACGACTATCTGGTGGAGCCTACGCTGATACGTAAACTGGCTCATACGCTTACGGATGACAAGGCTGTGCTGGAGGTGGCGCTGGCTTATTGTCTGCAGGACAGGGACCTGCGTTGCTTCTGGGCTCAGGTGTATCAGTATAACAAGTTCTTCCCCGGTGAGCCTATTCCCCGCTATGTGCAGGAGGCTATGCTGCTCTTCTATGATCTGCAGCGGACGCCGGGCCTGGATGATATATCGGCCTATAGTATGGATGCTGACATAGTGCGGCGTTACCAGAACTTCAGGGCTAACCTGAGCAGTTGTGCCCAGACGGGGATGAGTGATGATCAGATTGGCGCTGCGCTGCAATCTAGGTTCGGCGATACATTCTGGTGGGACTATTATATAATAAAGAAGAGCCAGAGTTATTGAGGGGCGTAATTCATAATTCATAATTTTCGCTAACCACTAACCGCTAACCGCTAACCGACAAAAATGAGACATTATATACTGTTATCCTTATTTTTCCTGATGGCATTGCTAAGCGGATGCGGCAGACATCCTTCCTTGCCGCAGGATTACAGGCAGGAGAATGAGAAGCCGTCCATCTACCCTGACTATACGGATGTGACCGTTCCCGTTAACATTGCTCCGCTGAATTTTATGGTGGAGCGGGCCGAGGAGGTGGTGGCTCACTTCAGGGCAGGGGACACGGAATACAACTATGGCAAGGGCAATAAGGTTATTATTCCCTTGGAGGAATGGCGGCAGTTGCTGGCCTCGGCAAAAGGCGGGAAGATGACCGTGGATGTGTATTGCAGAAGGCAGGGGAAGTGGAGCCGTTACCAACCCTTCGGCATTGAGGTGAGCGGCGACAGCATTGACGCCTATATCTCTTACCGTGCTCTGGCTCCTACGTATGTGGGTTTTGAGCATCTGGCCATCAGGCAGCGATGCCTGGAGGACTTTACGGAGAGCGATATCTTCAATACCCGGCAGATTACTACTGAGAAGCAGGGGCATTGTATCAACTGTCACAGTTTCCAGAATTACAGGACGGATAATATGATGTTCCATATCCGTATCAGTCATGATGCCACCATGATTGTGTCTGGGGGCAAGCCGAGGAATGTGTTGCTGAAGACGCCTCAGATGATTTCAGCAGCTGTATATCCCTCGTGGCACCCGACGCTACCGCTGATTGCCTTCAGTACGGACCGTACGATGCAGTCGTTCCATACACGTGATATTACCAAGGTGGAGGTGATGGAGGCTGCCAGCGATATTGTGTTCTATGATGTGGAGAAGAATACCGTGCAGACGGTGCTGGGCGACAGCATTGAGCTGGAGCTGTTCCCCTCATGGAGCCCTGACGGCAAGTGGCTGTATTTCTGTTCGGTACGGCATGACTTTGAACCTATGAACAATGGCATGCATGAGACGCTGAACCATTACAGACAGTTGCAGTACAATCTGTATCGGGCTCCCTTTGACATGCGGACGCGCAGGCTGGGTGAGCCGGAGCTGGTGTATGATGCCAGGAGCAAGGGGCGCAGTGCCGTGGAGCAGCGTGTGACAAGTGATAACCGTTATGTGGTCTTTGCCGAGGGGCCTAACGGTCTGTTCCATATATGGCATCCTTCGGCCCAGATAGAGATTCTGGATCAGCGGACGGGTAAGCTGGTGGATACCAGGCCGATTAACAGTGTGAGGGCCGAGAGTTATCCGTCCTTCTCAAGCAATGACAGGTGGATTCTCTTTGAAAGCCGCAGGGATGACGGTAACTATACACGCACTTATCTGGCATACTTTGACCGGAAGGGCCGTGTGCATAAGGCTTTCCTGGTGCCGCAGCAGGACCCTGAGTTTTTCCGCCTGTCCTTGTTCAGTTGGAGCCGCCCTGAGTTTATGAGGGAGCCGGTCAGGGTGACGCCGCGGATGTTCCTGGAGCAGGCGCTGAAGGAGCCGGGCAGGGCTGTGCCTCATCCTGACGAGACTTCGGGCTACACTCCGGCAGAGGTACAAATGGACCAGTGGGGAATTAACTGACATTCAAATGAAAATAACCAAATCCGTATTTCAGGCTTTAGCCTTACTGTTGTGCCTGGCCTCGTGCAGCGAGAGCATTGACACTTCCTCAAGGTATGTCTTCAGGGATAATACCGTTGTGAGTTATCTGGAGTCCCATGCCGACTACAGCCAGTACGTTTCGGTGCTGAAGAAGGTGCGTGTGAGCCGGCGTAGCAATACCAGTATGTATCAGCTTCTGTCTGCCAGGGGTAACTATACGGTCTTTGCGCCTACTAACAAGGCTATAGATGCCTATCTGCAGAAACTGGCGGATGAGGAGATGATTGCCTACCCGTCATGGAGCGCTTTCACAGACAGCGCGAAGCTGGATTCTGTCCGTAAGGTGATTGCCCACAACAGTGTGATAGACGGTGGCGACATGGAGGAGCAGACGTACTATACCAGCAGGTTTCCGGATGTTAACAACGGGGAGATCTCACTGCCCAATATGCTGGACCATAAGGTGAGTGTGACCAGTTTCAAGAATAATGATACGGTTTATGTATGCGGGGACTGCCCCCTTGACCCTAAGAACACTGACATTCCGGTTATTAACGGGGTGATTCATCAGACGCATAAGGTAATAGCACCGGATGATGTTACGGCGGCACGCTATTTCAGAAAACTGCTTGAGAAAGATGAGGAGGGTTTTCTGGTTATGGCCAAGTGCCTGCGTGCCTGCGGATTGTTTGACACACTCTCTGCCATCCGTGACGAGGTGTATGAGAACCTGTACCAGGAGGGTAATATTCCCGACCTTAATGCCTATATGAGTCATGGTTTTACGGATGCTTCGGGAAACGCTTCCTCTAATGCGCTCTCGCCGGAACACCGTAAGTACGGCTTTACCATCTTTGCCGAGCCGGATTCCTATTGGCAGCAGCAGGGGATTGACCCTCATGCCGGCAATGTGCCTGAGCTGATGCAACGGTGGATTCTGGACAATAACATGTATCTGACGGATGACTACCATAGTACGGATGCCGATTACACGAATCCTGACAATGTGCTGAATATGTGGACTACCTATCATGTCCTGCCGATGCGTATTGAGGCTAACAAACTGGTATATCATTGGAACGAGACGGGCTACTCCCGCGGCACAAAGGTTCCTACCATCCCTGTCATGGAGTGGTATGCCACATTGGGTAAGCGCCGTTTGCTGAAGATATTCGAGAGCAAGGAGAGCCGGGGTGTGTATCTGAACCGCTTCCCTAATATAAATAAGGAGCGTGCGGGGGACGGGCATGAGAACTCGTGCGACGAGGATAAGGTGGGATGCCTGATCATGAAGGAGAGCGAGGATGCTGTGACCAGCGATATGGTGAATGCCATCCTGTATCCTATAGACGCGCCCCTGGCCTACAACAATGCTACCCGTAACAATCTGGGCAGGGAGCGTTTGCGCTTTGACTGCTTTGCCCTCTTCCCCGAGAGTATGACCAACGGTATCCGCCGGGCCGATTCTGCCCAGGACAAGTATAACCATGTGTATATTCCTACTGACAAGTATTACCGTTACTTTGACAATATGAGCATTATGAGTGATGATACGCACTTTATTCACTTTAACGGCTATAATGTGTCATGGGAGAACTATGACGGGGATGAGGATAAGTGGCTTGGCCGCTATGATGTGATGTTTACCCTGCCGCCTGTTCCCAAGAGAGGAACGTATGAGCTGCGTTATAAGGTGCTGGCCACGGCAGCTCGCGGCGTGGTGCAGATGTATGTGGGCAGTGACCCTGATAACCTGCCTGTGGCAGGTATTCCTGTGGACCTGACCAAGAGTATTCAGGCGCTATGGGGACAGTCGGCCACGGTTCAGGATACGGATGACCAGGATTACAACGCCGAGATTGACAAGAAGATGCGTAACAATGGGTTTATGAAGGCCAGCCAGTCGGTTGCCAGCGGCTCATATAAGTGGGAGCGCGGCAATACTGTATGCTCACGCCGTATCATCTGGCGCGGTACCATGGATCCCGACAAGACTTATTACGTGCGCTTCAAGAGCGTCCTGGATTCTGACAAGAAGGAACTTTATATGGATTACATAGAACTCTGCCCCAAGGAGGTTTATGACAATCCCAATGAACCTGAAGACCTATGGTAGAAAAAAAGCCTCCCCTCTTTATGGGGAGGCTTTTTTAGGGGCAAGGGGCAAGTTGTCTAAAGTCTAGAGCCTAAAGTCTAATAACTTTCTTCCCGTTGACGATATACAACCCTTTCTTCAATCCGTTTGTTGCCTTACGACCAGAAAGGTCATATATTACTCTCTCGCCTTCGGATACATCTGGGGTGGGGGTGTTGATACCATCCTCATCCAACTCGTCAATACTGATACTCATTCCGTAGAGCTTCACGCTATCGTCATTAGCATATGCTACCCGACGCTTGCTGTTGTTGTGATTGCCCTGTGTGTTATTTGCTGCGTAAATGAGTACACGGGTTGCCATGAGCACATCGAAGTTGACTGTTATCGTATTACGGGTGGAAAGGCTTACTGCCTTTGGCTCGTTATCACCTATCTTTATAAATAAGGCGCGTGAGCCCAATGTCTGGCAATCCACGGTAATCCTGCCCTTACCGGCGGGTATCTCGAACATGAGGCCGTTCAACTGGTTCTTCACCGTCAGGTCATCGACATCGTCGGCACTGGCAGCTGCCACGCCTTCTTCGGTGGTCTGCGAGTTGATGACGATGCAGCCCTCGGTAGCATCATAGCCGTCTCCGCTGTCTTCTGTATCAAGTGTGACGAATATGCCGTCCACAAGGGTGCCGCTGAGATCGGTATCGTCGGTTACATTCTCAGCAACTTTTACTGAAGTGCTTTCAACAATGGTCTCAGTATCGG
>JAEEGF010703291.1_pt1 | contig 10454 bp, 6 predicted proteins | sample 9134171 | NCBI WGS metagenome assembly JAEEGF01 (sample SAMN16246542, study PRJNA631951) | gut metagenome | biome: gut microbiome; feature: rumen; material: AP-attached | host: Bos | place: Iran: Karaj | collected 2018-10 | reverse complement strand
ACAACCCCGGAGAAAATGAAGTAAGGGCCCTGAACCACGTCTCGCTGACCATAGGCGAGGGAGAGTTTGTGGCCATCATCGGACAGTCGGGTTCCGGAAAGTCCACACTTATGAACATGCTGGGATGCCTGGATACACCAACCAGCGGCAAGTATTATCTGCACGGAATCGATGTATCCCACATGACAGATGATGAGCAGTCCGATGTCCGAAACAGGGAAATAGGTTTCATATTCCAGGGCTTCAACCTGATACAGTCACTTACGGCACTGGAAAATGTTGAGCTTCCCCTTATATACAGAGGTGTTTCCAAGAAGGAGAGACTAAGGCTCTCCAACGCCGCCCTGAACAGTGTGGGTCTTGAGAAACGTAAGGACCACAAGCCCAATGAGATGTCCGGAGGACAGCAGCAGAGAGTGGCGATAGCAAGGGCCATAGCTCAGGCTCCGCCCATACTTCTGGCAGATGAGCCCACAGGTAACCTGGATACGGCTTCCACCAAGGATATCATCAGGATCATAAAGAGGCTCTATTATGAGGGACGTACAGTCATCATAATCACCCATGACCCGGGAATTGCCAAGCAGTGCAAGCGCATAATAACCATCTCGGATGGCAGGATAACCAGTGACATCATGAATCCTGATTATAAAGAAGAAATCTGACAACCATTATATATAGAACGAACAACAACGAATGCTTATGAATCAGCATTACGCAAAATAGCAATGGGAGGAACAAATGGCTGACAACAAGGAACTTGAAAAAGCAGGTACTGCTGAGCAGACAGCGCAGGCAGACAGCTCGGTAATTACGCAGACTGCCGATGCGCAGGATGGCACGGGTATCATAGACGGAACCATGCCTGCAGCAAATAATGAGATCAGGGAGACCACAGGAGATACTGTTGAGATCTACGACGAGGATGAGGACGTAGAGCTTGCCCCTCCCAAAAAGAAGAGATTTAAGAAGAGATATCTTCTTATAGTACTGGCACTACTTGGAATCGGGGGATTTGCTGCGTATAAGTTTAACGCCGCCAAAAACGTAGTTGTCTTCGTGGAGACTACGGATGTCACGAGGGGGACCATTGAGAATATCCTGTCAATTTCAGGTACAGTGGAGAGCGCCGAGACCAAGAGTTATTTCTCTGATGTAACGGCTCCTCTTGAGACCGTAAACGTCAAGGTCGGAGACAAGGTTAAGACCGGAGATATCATCTGCACATATGAGCAGGAATCACTGGATCTTGCACAGAAAAATGCAGAGCTTGCGATCCAGCAGGCAAAGGGCAATTACAACGCGCTCTTTTCACCAACCGGCGCAGCCGACAGAAAGTACGCTGAAGGAATGAACGCCCAGCAGATCAATGACAGGATCGACGCCATAACTGCTGAGATCGACGCGATCAATGACAAGATCACGGAAAAGACAAATCGTATCAACCAGACTCTCACTGATCTCCAGAAGGTTCAGCAGGACATAAACCAGAACGGTATTGCTGACAGCAGCGAGGCATATTTTGCAGACGGCAATACTGATTACATTTACAGAAATGAGACAGACAATAAAGAGGACGGAGTTTTCACAACTCCTTCAGAGTCTGACAGACAGATGTCTCTGGCTGTCAGCCAGTCCATCATAGATGTTCAGAATGCCCTGAAGTCAGATCCTGAGCTCCTTGCCTGGAACAATCAGATAACAGCCCTGAAGGAAGAGCAGTCTCACCTTTCATCAGCCAAGGCTGCACAGGTAAATCCCGGCTCAGCTTCAGCGACCAAGGCTTCAATGGAGTCCACTCAGCTGAACCAGGAGGATACAATATCCAAGCTGACAGCAGCCAGAGAGGGCATAAAGGCTGAGTTCAACGGAGTAGTCACAGCAATTCCGGCAGGTGTTGTTGAGGGTGCGACTATCCAGAATGGCGGACAGATCGTAACCATCGCCAATCTGGACGATGTAGAGGTTTCCATCCAGGTGTCCAAGAGCGACCTGCCCAAGATATCAGTGGGACAGGATGTTGATATAACCATCAACAACAAGCCGTATAATGGAAAGATATCCAAAATATCCGGAACAGCTGCCAAGAACGCCAACGGTGTGGCAGTGGTAGATACCAAGATCAAGGTAACAAATCCTGATACAGATATTATTCTGGGAGTTGAAGCCAGCAACAAGATCCATGCCCAGAAGGCAGAAAACACCATTGTCCTTCCTTATCAGTATGTTCAGACTGACGCAACAGGCGACTATGTATACGTTCTTGAGAACGGCATGGTTACAAGGAAGGATGTTCAGATAGGTATCTCGACAAGCACTGATGCAGAGATAATTGAAGGTCTTAAGGAAGGCGACAGTGTTATCTCGTCAGATGTTACAAATCTTACTGAGGGAATGCCCGTACAGGCACAGCCGGCAACTGAAGGCTAAACAGGATCAGGAATGGGAAGATTTGGAGAATATTTCAAAAGTGCAATTAAACAGATCATAGGCAACGGCTACAGGACGGTCATGACGATGCTGGGCATTGTCATCGGCATTGCGGCGGTCATTGCCGTAGTTGCCCTTGGCAATGGAATGAGCAGTTTTGTCACAAGCCAGCTCAACGATATTGCAGGCAATTACGGACAGATCAGCATCAACACCAGCAAGACCTCCGAGAGGATAACCCAGGATGATATGAATACTCTGGAGGATCAGCTGCCGGATATCAAGGGTATATCCCCGAACCTTCCTGCCTACGGCAAGATCACTGCCAGAAAGGGAACTTTCAATGCTTCCATGACAGGCGGTTCCGAGGCCATGGAAGGCATTATGAGCAATGGTATCATCAAGGGGCAGTATTTCAGCAGATCCCAGGTTGACAGCGGTCAGAGGGTATGCGTAATGCTCAGGGATGATGCCAAGACCCTGTTTGGTACGGAAGAAGCCATAGGTATGGAAGTGGAGCTGACTGTACAGGGCAAGACTGCCACATATACGGTAGTGGGCCTTAGGGAAAGCATGAACGAGATGTATCAGTTCCTGATGCAGGGACAGGACTACTATGCTCAGATAGAAGTACCTTACACCGCTCTCGGCGCTGACTTTGACTGGGATACCAGCGAGTTCGTCGAACTCATTTTGTTTGACGATCAGTCAACTCTTACAGAATCAGTAGACAGGGCAAAAGACATTTTGGCCAACAATCACGGCCTTAGAGGCGATAACTCAATTTCCGCACGGAGCATGGCTGATTTTTCAGATCAGCTGGATCAGATACTGGGCTATGCACAGAAATTCCTGATACTGGTTTCCGTCATCTCACTTGTGGTGGGAGGAATCGGCGTTATGAATATTATGCTTGTGTCCGTGACAGAGAGAACAAGAGAGATAGGTATAAGAAAGTCCATAGGAGCCAGTACCGGTGCCATATTGACACAGTTTTTGGCTGAGGCGGCAATACTAACGCTTCTTGGAGGAATCGTAGGAATTGTGCTGGGAATAGTGATGGCTTATCTTATCTGCAATGCCATTGGATTTCAGGTTATCATAACTCCCACATCCGTGCTGGGGGCAGCTGTTTTTTCAGTACTTATAGGTCTTTTCTTTGGAATATATCCTGCCAGAAAGGCAGCTAAGATGAGACCGATAGATGCTCTGAGAGCATAAAGATCTGTATCTGTATTTTTTCTCCTGATTGGGATAGGTGAACAATGGGAACTTTTGGTGAATATATAAAAAGTGCTATTGCAAGCATTACCGGCAATAAGGGCAGATCCTTTCTGACAATGCTTGGAATCATCATAGGAATATCATCCGTTTTGACGGTCCTGATCATCGGAGATGGTATGAAGGCCACCGTCAACAGTGAGATGGACTCCATCGGAGCTACATCTGTAAGTGTCTCTTTGGATGACAACAAGACTGACAAGCATTTTAGCAGGGAGCAGCTGAACCAGATTGAAGCCAGTATCGACAAGATATTCGGAATAACCCCCAGCTTTAACGTGTGGGGAAATGCACCCGGCCGGACAGATACATATGAAATCTTGCTCACAGGCGAAAGCGAAGCAGGTATAAATGCCGGCGGCCTTAAGATGCTCTACGGAAGATATTATAACAAAAGTGATGTGGAAGACGAGAAGATGGTCATTGTTGCCAGTCAGAGCTTCTGCAAGGCATTTTTTGGCTATGAGAACGCTGTTGGCCGGACCATAGACATTACGGCATATGATATGACCCATGAGTTTACCGTGATCGGAGTAAGGGAAGACAATACCTTCGATACCATGTATTCATCTTTCTCCGAAACACCTATGTATATAGCGTCAGGACCGTACACCTCACTTGCGCTGGCTTACAACTATAAGGTAGATGACATGTTCGGCTCTTTTACCATATATCTGGACAGTGCGGACAAAGATGCTGTTCTTGCGCAGACCAGAGCCGTTGTTGAGAACGTTGTGGGACTTCGGGGAGAGAATGCAGTTAAGATTTCGTCAGGTTATGGTTTTGATGCTACCACCAACAGTATTCTGGACATCATTACCTCGGTAGTAGCCATTATTGCGGCTATTTCGCTTTTGGTAGGCGGAATCGGAGTTATGAACATCATGACTGTGTCAGTCACAGAGAGAACCAGAGAGATAGGGATCAGAAAATCTCTGGGTGCCAGGACATCATCAATACTTACCCAGTTCCTGGCAGAGGCTGCGATCCTTACCTTCACGGGAGGTATCATAGGGATCATCTTCGGCCTTACGATTTCGTATATCATATGTAAGGTGGTGGATTTCAGCTTTACGGTAAATCCGCTGCTGGTGGCTGTGGTGGTGCTGATATCTACGGCTATAGGTCTTTTCTTTGGCATATATCCTGCCAAGAGGGCAGCTAATCTTGATCCCATTGAAGCGCTCCGCACGGAATAAATTTATGGTATACTATTTTGTGTACAAAAAAGTTTTTTTGGGGATGAGTTGTGAGAGAAGTTATTGATAAGCTGCTTGCGGGCAAGTTTTTATATACAGCAAGAAGTCTGGATTTTTCTACTGCCAGGGTGGAGCTTTCCATGGCACCGGGAGAGGTGATCGAGGGCTCTTTTACCATTTTTGGTCCTGAGAATGCGCCTGTATTTGGCATTATTACTGCCACGGATCTTCGGATGGACGTTCTGACTCCGGAGTTTTCGGGCTCTCCCTATGAGGTTTCCTACAGGTTTAACACCAGGGGACTTACACAGGGTGATGTGCTTAAAGGAGACTTCAGGATCATATCTAATCAGGGAGAATACGTTCTTCCTTTCGTTGTCACCGTCAGGGTTGATCATATCGCGTCAAGTCTTGGTGACATCAGGAATCTCTTTCATTTTGCAAATCTGGCTAAGACGAGTTGGGAAGAGGCGGTGGACCTCTTTTATTCGTCTGCCTTCATATCCATATTCAAGGGCAACGATGCCCAGTTTGAGAGCCTCTACAGAGGACTGTCCATAACACCGGGCAGTCAGCAGAACGTGGAGGAATTTCTCATTGCCATAAGTAAAAAACAGCCTGTCCAGTTTCTGTTTGACCAGGAACAGCTCCGGATAGAATACAGAGGTATTACCTCGGAACATGTCATCGCCATAACCAGGAACGGCTGGGGATACACTGAGCTTAAGATGAAGACTGACGGCGACTTCATATCCCTTGCAAAAGAGCGGATCGCGGAAGAGGATTTTATTGGAAACACTGCAAGGATCAAGGTCAGGATAAATTCTGACAGGCTTCATGAGGGCAGGAATTTCGGCAAGATCACATTCTACAACAACTTTATCAGTATCGATCTTCCCGTAACCGTAACGGTGGAACTTGCTGACAGGCATCTGACTGCAGATTATCAGGAGATGAAGAGGCTGACGGTCAATCTGGTGAGGATATATGAGGATTTTTCCTGCAAGAAGATAACTCCAAGGGCCTGGCTTACAGAAACAGGCAAGATAATCACCAAGATGAATGCCATAGATGAGACGAGGCTTGATACAAGGCTCTATACTGCCCATTATTACATAACTGCAGGCAGGGTCAATGAGGGACAGTGGATCCTGGATCAGCTTCGCCGGGAAGTAGAGGACGAGAAGGGCGATACTCTTTACTGCTACTACCTGTATCTGTCGACTCTGTGCAGCAAAGAGGATGCCTTCATAAATGACATCTCTGAGCGCCTTGAGGGAATTTTCAGGAGAAATCAGGACAACTGGCGCATCGCCTGGATCCTTCAGTATGTTTCCGAGGAGTTTTCTGCCAGCAGCCCAAGAAAATGGATGATGCTGGAGGAGCAGTTCTCCTACGGCTGCAGGAGTCCGATACTCTATCTTGAGGCCATGAATCTTTTGAATGATACGCCTTCAATGCTGACCAAGCTTGATAAATACGAGCTCTTTGTGCTGGAATACGGTGCAAAGCGCCAGATCATGTCCCTGAACCTCATTGACCAGATGGTATATCTTTCCCTGAGGGCAAAGAACTTTGACAAGAGACTCTTTAACATACTAAAGGCAGCATATGAGATAAGAGAAAACGATGAGGTGCTGGAGTCAATTGTATCGCTCCTGATAAAGGGCGGCAAAACGGACCGCAGTTCATTTGAGTGGTACCGCAGGGGCGTTGAGAGAGAACTTCGCATAACCAGGCTCTACGAGTACTACATGATGTCCATCTACACGGATGAGAACGGACTTCTTCCATGTGAGATCAACAAGATGGTACTGATGTACTTCTCATATCAGAGCGATCTGGAGTACGACAAGAACGCCATTCTCTACAGATATATCCACGAGCACAGGCAGGATTATCCCGAGCTTTACGAGGCCTACGTGCCTCAGATCGAGAAGTATCTCATGGCCCAGCTTGATAAGGGCAGGAACAGCAGGGACCTGGGGTACCTTTACAAGAATCTTCTGACAAAACAGATGGTGGATGCGGCCAATGCCTCCAAGGTGCTCTCTGTCCTTTATACCTCTGAGATAAGGACGTCTGATAAAAGAGTTACCGGCGTCTGTGTGATATATGACAAGTGCGAGGGGCAGATGCGCTATCCTGTTGTTGACGGCTGTGCATATGTGCCTCTGTATGGCAGTGACTATGCGGTATTTCTGACTGATCACGAGGACAACAGATACGCTGCAAGCATACCCTACACCAACACCAAGTTAATGCTCCCTGGTAAGCTTTACGGCTATGCCATACCTTATATTCAGAAGGGAAAAGAGAATCTGGATCTTTTCCTGTGCGACCTGGGCAGAAACGCCTATACCATCGACATGAACAACGTGGGCAGATACCGTGATCTGGCAGAATCCGAAATGGTCAGAAAGCGCTGCAGGGACGAGATCAGGAACAATCTGATAAGATTCTATTACGACAACGATTTTACCAGGCAGCTGACAGAGTACCTGCAGAATATCGATCCTGAGGGGCTTACCACCAAAGAGCGCGGTGAGATGATAGAGTTGATATCCATGGCGGGTCTGTATGAGAAGGCTCTGGAGTGGACCATGGAGTACGGCACTTACGGCGTGGATCCCAAGGTCGCCATGAGGCTCTGCTCGAGACTCCTGGACAGGGATCTTCTGGGCATGGGCAAAAGAGAGCTGGAGGTTGCACATTATGCCTTCAGAAACGGCAAGTATGACGAGCCTGTGCTTTCCTATCTGGTTGCAGGATTTAACGGCACCGTCAAGGAGATGAGGGATATTTGGAAGGCGGCGGAGTCCTTTGGACTTGACACCTACGCCCTCTCCGAGAGGATCATAATACAGATGCTCTACAGTGGCGCTTATATCGGTGAGAAGGCAGAGGTGTTCAGGAGCTATGTCAGAAGCGGCGCCAACACTGAAATCGAGCTGGCATTTCTTTCCCAGAGTGCCTATGATAATTTTGTTCACGGCAGCGTTACGGACAAGTTCATATTTGACAGGATCGAGAAGATGGCTCTTGATAAGATCCCTCTTCAGGGAGTCTGTCAGCTTGCATACCTGCATTACTACGCTGTTGAGAAGAAATCCGGGGAAGAGATAAACGAGAAAGTGGCAGCCTTATTTCTCAGGGAGCTTTTGTCAAAAGATATATATTTCCCGTTCTTTGCGGAATTTGAAGGTCTTTTGCCGGATATGGTGCAGTTCATTGACAAGACCATGCTTGAGTACAGGACAACTCCCGGGACTCACTGCTTTGTTCACTACAGATTCGACAATGACTCAGGAGGAGAGTACAAATCCCTGGAAATGAGGGAGATGTACGAGGGAATCTACGTGTGTCATTTCATCATCTTCTTTGGTGAGAAGATGCAGTACTACATCACCGAAGAGGGGCTTGAAGACGGTGCGGTTACAGAGAGCGGTACCATCCAGAAGAGCGATATAACGGGGGATCATCTCGCCGGAAGATTCAGTCTCATCAACGACGTGATGATAGGTGAGACGCTGCAGGACTATGACACTGTGGACAGCCTTATAGGTGAGTACTATAAAAAGAGATTTATTTGTGACAAACTGTTTTATCCGCTGAAAGACAGGGATGAAACGCCCGAGGAAGGTTAAGTTTCTATGTTGTTTGGTAATTCTGATTCTAAGCGCTTTGTGCTGGGATACGATCTGGGGGACAAGGTCTCGCAGATCAGTTTTCTTGCCTCGGATGCAGACATGCCCGAGACCCTCTCAGTGCTGGCCGGTTCAGAACTTTATAATATTCCCACAGTCCTCTGCAAGAGGAAGGATGTGAATCAGTGGTTCTATGGGAAAGAGGCTGTCCGTCACATCGAGAACGGCGATGGCTACGAAGTAAAAGGACTCATATCCGCAGCAAAAGACGGAAGGCCTGTGAAAGTAGGTGACAGTGAGTATGACCCGATAGCTCTTTTAACCCTGTTTGTGAAAAGAAGCCTATCGCTTCTGTCAATGGAGCTGTCCATGGAGAATGTGGAGGCAGTGATGTTCACCACCAGGTCCCTGGACCGCAGGATGGTTCAGGTACTGGGCGCCGTGACTTCCGGCCTTGAGCTCGCCACTTCAAATGTCTTTTACCAGAGCCATGAGGAGAGTTTTTTCAACTACATGCTCTATCAGCCGGAGGACCTGACCAGGCATTCGGTTCTGGCCTGTGACTACGATTTTGAGGACCTTTCCGTCTATGAGATGAGTTTTAACTACAGGACCAAGCCGGTGGTGGCGACTATTGACATGCATAGCTATGATGACTTAAGGCTGGGGGCAGAGGGGCTTTCCAAGGAAACGGATGCGGCTCTTTTCCATAAGATGTGTGAGAGACTGGATGATGAATTTCTGACCATCATGCAGAGGTCATGTGCCGAGAAGATTATTTCCACCGTGTTCCTTTTGGGAGATGGATTCTCAGATAAATGGACCAAGAGGTCTCTGGAGTACCTTTGCAGAACAAGGAGAGTGTTCCAGGGCAACAATCTCTTCAGCAAAGGCGCCTGCATTGCAGCCAGGGACAGGATCCGGGGCGTTGAGGGCACTGGCAGGTTTGTTTTCCTTGGTGAGGACAAGCTCAAGTCCAACATCGGCATGAAGCTGCTCAAGTGCGGCAACGAGGTGTATCATGCCCTGCTGGATGCTGGTATCAACTGGTATGAGGCCAGGACTTCCCTGGATATCATCATGGATCCCAGCGGGATATTGAATATTGAGGTAACCCCGCTTACCGGCGGCAAGCCCAGAGTAGTTCAGCTATATCTTGAGGGGCTGGAGCAGAGGCCGAAGGGGACCACAAGACTGTCCATCTCCATCGATATGTCCAGTGTAAACGAGGTTAATGTCAGGGTCACAGACCTTGGCTTTGGTGAGCTGTTCCCGGCAACAGGCTATGTGTGGGAGCAGACCATAGAGGTGTAAGTTTTTATGAGCAGTCCGATCCTTTGCATAGGAAGCTATGCGCAAAAACCATTTCATATAGAGAAGATAGGCAGGAATGTGTACTGCATTGAGGAACTGTGCTACGTGATAGTGCAGAATGCCTTCCTTCTGGATGAGGAGCTCTTTTCAAAAGAGCTGTTCAACTGGATCGAGGGAGAATGCTCCCTGACCAGGCTGGCGGATGAACTTCGGAGCATGTACTCGAAGAAATGCTCCATGGCATCACTTGCCGGAACAATCCTGGATTATGTGGGCTACAACACGAGAAAAGAGATAGACAGAACTGAGGAGATCCTCAGGGAAAATGCCGGCATGGATGTCTATAGAAAGAAGCTGGCCAGGGCTGATTATCTGATGAAAGCCGGACGTTATTCAATGGCTTTTGGGGAGTATGAATTTCTTTTGCTGAATACTCCTGACATCGATAAGGAGCTCAGGGGACGTATTGAGCACAACGAAGGCGTTATGTACGCAAGGCTGTTCCTGTTCAGAAAAGCGGCTGAGATGTTCAAAAAAGCATATGAGCACTCCGGAAACCGCGAATAATATCTTCAGTATCTTT
>JAEEGF011530848.1_pt1 | contig 10455 bp, 8 predicted proteins | sample 9134171 | NCBI WGS metagenome assembly JAEEGF01 (sample SAMN16246542, study PRJNA631951) | gut metagenome | biome: gut microbiome; feature: rumen; material: AP-attached | host: Bos | place: Iran: Karaj | collected 2018-10 | reverse complement strand
CTTGTTGTCCTTGGGCAGGGGGGTGAGCTTGGGATAACGGTCGGCGCGGCAGAGGTTCACCTTGCCGATGATGCTCTCCCAGTGCTCCACCTTGTCGCCGAACTGGGCGTCGATGGTCTCGATATCCTCTTCCATGGCGTAGCAGATGCAGTCGGGGAAGGCTTCCTTCACATGGCCGATGCCCCAGTAATGGTCGGGATGGGCGTGGGTGGCAAAGACGGCCTTCAGGTTCAGGTTCCTCTCGCAGATCTCGGCGATGACCCGGTAGGCGTTGGATCTGGTCCACTGGCAGTCGATCAGAACGGCGTCCTTCTCGCCGAAGATCAGGGTGCTGACCACATTGAAGCCGGCCTCGTCGGAGATCATGGCCAGGGTCTGCAGCTTGCCGGGGCCGTGGGTGTTCAGTCTGACTTCCATACTCATAGTCGCAATTCTCCTTTTATGATTTGGTTTTCATTTCCACTGTAAAATGATGATGCTTCCTTCTTCTTAGTGTAACATAGGCGATTGCAAATCCGCAAGCCTTATATTATAATAATTCACGAACAGGGAGCATTACAGAGTATGCGGAGGAGGAAAAGCCATGTATACGTTCCGTCCGGCCACCGAACGCATCCGGCAAATGCGGGAACTGATCCGCGACCGGGTGATCCGCTATGATTCCGAGCGCCTCCAGATCGTCACGGAGGCTTACCGGCAATACGAATACCTGCCCCCCATCCTGAAGCGGCCCCTGGCCTTCAAGGCCCTCTGTGAGAAGATGACCGTGCTGGTGGAGGATTTCGAGATCATCGTGGGCAACAAGGGCCCCCACTTCTTCTCCAGCCCCCAATACCCGGAATGGGGCATCTCCGACTGGCTCATGGAGCCCATCGAGAAGGGGGAATGGACCATCCGGGAGGATGGGCTGTACCACAATCCCGACACGGAGGAGCTGCGCAACACCATCAGCCCGGAGGACTACGCCGTGCTGAAGGAGCTGCTCCCCTGGTGGAAATACCGGAAGGTGGGCACCGTGGCGGACGCCTGGCAGCCCCGGCACCATGCGGAGCTGAAAAGGCTCAACGTCTCCAGCTATGTGGACGGGGGCGGCATGGGCCTCATCTCCCTGCCCGCGGGCCATCTGGTGGCGGGCTACGAGAAGATCCTCCGAGTAGGCTACAAGGCGATCCGAGACCAGGCCCAGGCCTGGCTGGACGAGCATTACGGCAACCTCATGGGGGAGGACGTGGAGAAGAACAGCTTTTATGAAAGCGTCCTCATCACCTGCGACGGGGCCATGACCCTGGTTAAGCGCTATGCCAAGGCCTGCGCCGACAAGGCTGCCGGGGAAAAGGACCCCAAGCGGAAAGCGGAGCTGGAAAGGATGGCCGACGGGCTATTCTGGCTCAGCGAGAACCCGGCCCGGAACTTCTGGGAGGCCGTGCAGGGCACCATGATGTACCAGGTCATGATCCAGATCGAGAGCGTGTTCCCCTCCCCCGCCCTGGGAAGGTTCGACCAATATACCTGGCCCTATCTGAAGAAGGACCTGGAGGAAAGTCGCATCACCCTAGACGAGGCCCAGGAGATCGTGGACGCCTTCTTCCTCAAGGCCAACTGCTTCTACGGCGCCGGGCCCGCCAAGCTGGTGAACACCACCGGCATCGGCAACACCTATCAGCACACCACCCTGGGCGGCGTGGACCCCAGGACCGGGGAGGACGCTACCAACCCCGTCACTTATATGGTACTGGAGACTGTGGGGCGGCTGAAACTCCACGACCCCACCATCTCCCTGCGCTTCAACAAGAATAGCCCCGACAAGCTCTGGGAGTGCGCCCTGGAGACAAGTAAGCTGGTGGGGGGCCTGCCCCTTTACCAGAATGATGAAGTTATCATCCCCTCCCTCATACAGGAGCTGGGCATGAGCCTGGAGGACGCCCGGGACTACGGCATCATCGGCTGCCAGGAGATCGTCTGCTGCGGCAAGGATTACCCCGCCCCCAACGGGATGCATCCCCCCCACGCCAGCGTCTGGTGGGGCAGCATTATGAACATGGCCATCAACAATGGCATCAATCCCTTCAACGGGGAGCAGGCCAGCGTGACGACGGATTACCTCTACAACATGACCTCCATCGACCAGGTGAAGGCCGCCGTCAGCAAGATGGCCCACCACATCATGCGCATGTTCATCTCCACCAACAACTACGCCGAATCCATCAGCCAGCACTGCGCCCAGCAGGCCATCCTCAGCATCTCCATCGACGACTGCATGGCCAAGGGGAAGGATGTGGTGAACGGCGGGGCGCGGTACAATTCCTACGGGGGCACGGCCACGGGCCTCGCCACCGTGGCGGACAGCATCAGCACCATCAAATACATGTGCTTCGACAAGAAGCTCATCTCCACCCGAGAGCTTTACGACGCCTGGATGGCAAACTGGGAGGGATACGAACCTCTGCGGCAGCGCATCCTGAAGGAAGTCCCCCACTACGGCAACGCCGACCCCTATGTGGACGAGGAGCTGAAGTGGGTCGTGGAGCTCTATTACGAATGCTGCAGGGAATGTCACTCCACCCGGAGCAAGGTCTATAAGGCCGGGCTCTATGGGGCCAGCGACCATGTGGCCCAGGGCTACATCACCTTCGCCACCCCCGACGGGCGGAAGACCGGCACCCCCATCGCCGACGCCATGAGCCCCGCCCAGAGCCGGGACAAGAATGGGCCCACCGCCGTTTTTGAGAGCTGCTGCGTCTTCGACCACCATCACTACATGGGCGGCATCGCCCTGAATCTGCGGCTCCACCCCAGCGTGCTGAGTAACGACGAGGGCATGGAGAAGGTGCGGGACATGACGAAGGAATACTTCTCCTCCGGCGGCCTGGAAGTCCAGTACAACGTGGTGGACACGGACACCCTCCGCGCCGCGCAGCGCGACCCCGGAAAGTACCGGGACCTGGTGGTGCGCATCGCGGGCTACAGCGCCTATTTCGTGGAGCTGGGCACCGACCTGCAGAACGACATTATTTCCCGGAATGAAAACAAGTTTTAGGCAATACTGCATGATACTGGTGCGCAGATTGCGCAGTCAGAATTTTCGTCAGATTGTCTGAAAATCGCGGGGAATACTCCCTGTATTGGCCAAGATTTTCGGGCAATATGACGGAACATTATGCAAGCAAGATGCGCGCCTTGGATTGTGCGGTGTTGCCTCAAGGAACCAAACGTTTCAAATAACGTCAGAAAGAAGTAGATCGGCTATGGCAAAGACAAAACGGCGTTTTGGCGACCGGAAGGACGGAACCCTGCTGCGGGACCTGGACTCCATGCATTTCATCGTCCCCCTGCTGTATCCCAACCGCTGCGACAACGAGGCCTTCATCTCCGAGCGCATCGACCTGACGAACCTCAACGCCTATCTGGAGAAAAAGAACGCCGAAAGCCCCAAGTATCCCCTGAAGCTGTTCTATGTGATCGTAGCGGCGGCGGCCAAGGCCTGCCAGCTGCGGCCCAAGATGAACCGCTTCATCGCCAACAAGAACGTCTACCAGCGAAATGAGCTCACCGCTGCCTTCGTGGTAAAGAAGGAATTCAGCGACAATGGGGCCGAAGCCCTGGCGAAGCTCCGCTTTGAAGCCCAGGACACCATGGACAGCATCTGGGGCAAGGTGGTGGACCAGATCACGGCGGGGCGGAGCGAGAAGGCGGACTCCTCTACGGAGAGCATGGACATGTTCAACCGCATGCCCCGCTTCCTCTCCAAATTCATCGTCTGGATCGTCACGAGGCTGGATATCCACGGCTGGGTCCCCGCCTCCCTCATCGAGACGGACCCCTATTACTGTACCGTCGTCCTCACCAACCTGGGGTCCATCAAGCTCCACGCGGGCTACCACCACCTCACCAACTGGGGCACTAACTCCGTCTTCGTGGTGGTGGGGGAAAAGAAAAAGCGCCCCTTCTTCGACGAGGAAGGGCACTGCGAGATGCGGGACAGCATCGACCTGGGCCTGACGGTGGACGAGCGCATCGCCGACGGCTATTATTTCTCCAAGACCATCCGGCTGATGAAGAAGCTGCTGGAGAATCCGGAGCTGCTGGAGCTTCCCCTTGACGCGGAAGTGGAATACTAAGGCAAAAAGGACGGGATACATATGAAAAGACTGATCGCATTTGCGCTTATTATGCTGCTGGCGCTGACCCTTTTCGGCTGCGGGAAAAAGCCGGAACCCTCCCCTGCCCCCACTGCCGAGCCCACCGTCGACCCCAACCGGGGCGAGACGATCACCACCGCCACCCCCGGTCCGGAGCCTTCGCCCACGCCTATGGCGACGCCGGAGCCCATGGAGACCTTCCAGCCCGCGCCGGAGAACACGGCCCAGCCCACGCCGGAGCCTCTCCCTGAAGAGACCCCGGAGCCGGTGATCGTGAACCCCTCGGTGCTGGCCTCCGGCAGCTTCCGCAGCGACACCGGCACCCCCCTGAACCTGGTGGCTGACTGGCGGGCCGTCGCCATCGACGCGACCACCGCCCGGATCACCATCACCCTCTCCCTGGAATCCTACAGCCTGGATATCGGGGAAAGGCGCTCCAACGTCCTGACCTTCAACGGCGAGGAATACTATTTTATGACCGATCCCGTGGAGTTGGAGGGCGGGGAATTCCTCAAAACGCAGATCTACGTGTGGTCTAAGGAGATCAGCATGTCGGAGCTTAGTTTCGACCTCTCCGTCCGCTGGAACCTGCGGGGCAGCTACAGCAAGAAGGAGATGGAGGACATCGAGCTCAGCGGGAGCTACGTCTACGATGGCTCGGTGGGATAAAGGAAAATTACAATCGGAGGCACGGGCCGCTCGGCCCGTGCCTCCTGCTGGTTTCCCCGTCCAAACCCTCGTCCCAGCTGCATCGGTGACCTCTCCACCACTGGCCTTGCGTGAGATGGCCAGCGGTCCCCCTTCCCTTTCAGGGGAGGCAAGACAGGCTCCCCTAAAAGGGGAGCTGGCATCCTGCGTCTCACGGAAGCCGGATGACTGAGAGGTTATCCCCGCCCCAGCGGGCAATTCTCCGGCCTTCTGCGGATTCGCCGCTCGCCTATGCATTTCGTTCCCCTGTCCCGTCGCCTCCGGCGGCCCCTCGTCTTCAAATCGAAACGGTTGGTTTCGATTTGAGAAGGACGTTTCGCCGGAATCTTCAAGCAGCGACCAAAGAGAGCTGCGCCGTATTCCGGCGAATAAGGACGCGGACGCGGCCCCCTTGAGATCCCCCGGAGTTTACGGGGGACGGGGGATAGAAGACGAGGGACGAAAGAGTGTCAATACTTCAACATCGGAAAACTGACGCTTCCATCCTTCGTCCCTCGTAAACCCCCGCTGGGGATCCAATGGGGCGGAGCCCCTTGGCCGTGAGGAGGGGTCCCGGGGAACCTTTATGGAATGGTTCCCCGGGCGCGCCTTTGCCTTCTTTCGCCGCGCTGCGAAAGAAGGTCGCTCCCGCAGGAGCGAAATATCCCTCGTCCTGTTCCCGTCTTTCGTCCCCGCCGCAGCGGGCAATCCTCCAAGTCTCTGCGTATTCGCCGCTCGCCTCTGCGGCTCGCAACTCTGTCCCGTCGCCTCCGGCGGGTGACTTTCTTTGCTCGCCCGAAGAAAGTCACCAAAGAAATGCGCTCAAGGGGACCTGTGCAGGGGCGGTCCCCTTGAGAATCCCTCCCCCTCCTGCCAAGGGGGCTGCGGCCCCCATTGGATCCCCCAGGGGCTTACGGAGGACGAAGAAATGAAGGACAGGGGAGCGCGGCTCCGAGCTGATGCTTTACGCCGTGAAGCCATAGGGATGATTTGCCCTTTTCCCAACCTGCAACTCACGAAAATGGGGTGCCTGTGATCTTCGTTCTTTTTCGTGTTCCGTGTAGATAATTGGAGTTTTCCGCAACTGAATACTAAATGCTGCGTGTATAACGACATTGAGGATAGTTGGAGCAACCATAGAATTTGCTCCCGGCGTTGTTCCCACGTTTAGCAGTTCTGATAACAAGGACACCGCCGCACTGGGGACAGAGTAATGTATTATGACAGGAATTGCCTGTTACTGCTCGATCAGTAGATAATGATGCTTCTTCTGTAACTATCTCGTTATTTGTGAAATAAGGAGATGCAATTTCCGATACTGTTACTGGGTGAGTATTATTTTCGGATACGGATAGTTCTTTTTGCAGCTTTAACTGTAATTCTGCAACGTGTGCCTCTTTTATATCCTTCGAAACTTGGGTGTATGCAAACAGCTTGTCATATAATGCGGTAATCGTAGATTCGGTCAATGAAGTGTTCCATTGTATGCCATTTATGACATTGGGGAGATTTGCTAACTGTATGACCTGTATGGAACCTGACATGTTAATGCTGAGGCGCTTTAATTCACAATGGTCGGAAAACACGATGATGGAATGGACCGGGATTTCGTCTCCAATTATGTTTTTGAGACAACGAACATGTAAACTGTTTTGGAATACCGGGTTCAAAAAGTGTTCTTTGTGTGATTTGTTGTGTCCTGCCGGGAGTGTCTGCGTCCAATAGCGTGATTTTTCATCTCCAAAAATCCAACCACTATAATACTTGCTCTCGAAAACAAATACACCTTGAGGGGAAAGCAGCAAAACATCAATTTCCGTTGTTCCGCCGTTATCACGTGGTAGATACAGGTTGAACAAGAATTTTGCGCCATTTTTCTCAAGCGGTTTCAGTTTTTCCCATATCAAGTATTCTCCATATTTTCCCTTATCCCGCAGCAAACGAAACCGCGGATTCCTTGTTATTTTGAAGTATGTTGAACGCAAATAACGGAGTTCAAAGAATATGGTTAGCACAATATAGATTGCAAAAACCAATAAAACCAGTTTGATAAACAGCATCGTTGTGCCCTCTATGAAAAGAACAGAAACGTATAGTGCCGCTGGACTGGTCACACGTCCCTATACTTCTTCTCCTTCAATACCTTTTGCCCCAGGCGGTTGGCCCAGCCCTCGCAGTAGAGGCAGGAGTAGGGGCTGCCGCAAGCCGCGGCAGCCCCTCGGGGGTATCTCTGCGGGTTTACCAGGGAGTGGGGACGCCGTCCACGTAGTGCCAGAAGTCCCCCTCGCCGGAGGGGGCGCTGTCGCTGTAGAAGTATTTCTTCGCGTCCCGGAAATAGAAGTCGTACTTGTTTTCAAAGGTGATGGCGTCCCACTGCGCCTGGGTGCCGCCAAAATAGACGGCGGTCATGGCCCGGGTATCATCGAAGGCGGCGTCCTTGATGAGGGTGACGGAGGCGGGGATGACCACGTATTCCAGGGTCTGTACGCCGTAAAACACGTCTTCATCAATGACGGTGATGCCCTCGGGGAAGATGAAGCTCTTCAGGCTGCTGTAGCGGAACGCGCCCCGGCCGATGCTCTGGACGCTGGAGGGGACGGTGATCTGCGTCAGCGCTTCGCACCAGTGGAAGGCGTAGCCGTCGATGCGCAGGACGCTGTCCGGAATGGATATCTCGGTCATCTTCGGATAGCCGTAGAAGGCGTCCTCCGCGATCTCCACCACGGGCTTGCCCTTGTAGCTGGCTTCAATGACGACGCTGGTTTCGGAGGAGCTTTCGGCGCCCTTCACGCTGTAGCCGGAGCCGTCCTCCAGGAGGGTGTACACCAGCCCGCTTGCGGCTTCCTTGTCGTCCTTTTTGTCATCCTTCTTGTCGTCGGGCTTCTGGGTGCTCTTGGGGGTCGAGGCCGCGGGGGTGCTCTTGGCGCCGTCGTCCTTCTTCGTGTCGCCGCCCTTTTCTCCGCAGGCGGCGAAGCTGAGGACGATCAGCAGAGCGAGGGCGAATGTGATGATCCTTTTCATGGGTAACCTCCTTGTCGGTCATGCTTCTTCTGCCGATTATTATATTTACATACAATGGGGACCTTTGTCAAGGCAAGTCACACGTCCCTATACTGCTTCTCCTTCAATACCTTCTGGCCCAGGCGGTTGGCCCAGCCCTCGCAGTAGAGGCGGGAGTAGGGGATGCCCTTTCTGCGCCGCAGGCGCTGGAAGGGGGGCAGGTTGCACCACAGCATGCTGGGCAGGCCGATCACCAGGCTCCACATCGGCCCCAGGATGAGGCTCTGGATGGTATGCCCGTATTCATGGATGAGAATGTCATGCTCCGTCCGGGGCTCCATGGGCTCCGTCAGGAAGATGAAGCAGCCGAAGGTCCAGCCGCCGCTGAAGCGTTTCATCCGGACCCGGGTGAGGATGGCGCCATGATAGATGCTGTGCTTCTTTCGCAGGCAGCAGAGGAACCAGAAGCACCCCGCCAGGTTCTGCAGGATGCCCCAGGTGAACTGCACGAGATAATACCAGAGCTTCACGGGGGCCGCGCCTCCTCACGCTTGCAATCATCGGTAAAATATCGTATCATAATCCCAAAGGAATAAAAAGAGGGAAGTGAGAAAACCTTGGATCAGATCCAATTCCCGGATTTCATGAACGAAGAAAACATGCGCAAAATGAACCGGCAGGAGCTGGTGAACCTCTATCTCATGATGGGCCAGGCCATGCTGCCGGGCGCCGAAAACCAGCCGGATCCCCTGACGCTCCCGGTGGCGGGGCAGCGCATGGAGGTGCCCACCCGGGCGGGGAACGTGCGGGTCATCTTCTACCCGGCGAAGAAAAAGCCCGCCCCGGTCTATTTCGACATGCACGGCGGCGGCTTCGTGGCGGGAAACTGCGAGGACACGGACTTCTGGTGCGCCCTGCTGCGGGACCAGCTGGACATCTGCGTGGTCAGCATCAACTACCGCAAGGCGCCCCAGTTCCCCTGGCCCACCGCCGCCAACGACGCTTTCGACACGGTGCGCTGGTTCTATGACCGGGCGGAGGAATTCGGCCTGGACACAGACAAAATGGCCATCGGCGGCCACTCCGCCGGGGGCAACCTGGCAGCGGTGACGTGCCTGCGCAGCGTGCTGGAGGACGCGCCCTTCCGCTTCCGGCTCCAGGTGCTGGACTACCCGCCCCTGGACCTGAAGACCTGCGCCTTCGACAAATTCAGCCACCCCATGGCCATCCCGCCCCAGATCGCCGTCATGTTCGACGCCTGCTATATTGCCCCCGGGCAGGGGGACGACCCGCTGGTGAGCCCCGCCGTGGCGGAGCCGGAGATGCTGAAGGGCCAGCCCCCCGCCTGCATCATCACCGCGGAATATGATTCTCTCAGGGACGAGGCGGAGCTTTACGGGCGTAAGCTCATCGCCGCCGGTGTGCCGGTTTACAGCCGCCGTTTCCTCGGTTCGGCCCACGGCTTCACCATGACTCTGGGGGGACGGGACCCCATGATGCCGGAGGACCCCAATGCGAAGGCGGCCTGCGGCATGATGATGGACGCCCTATGGTATGCGCTGACATGAAATACAGATACGAGACACATATGCACACCGCCGAGGGCAGCCGCTGCGCGCGGGCCACAGCGGAGGAACAGGTGCGCTTTTACAAGGACCGGGGCTACGACGGTATCTGCATCACCGACCACTTCCTGGGCGGCAATACCACCGTCCCGCCCCAGCTTACCTGGCGCAAGAAGATCGAGATGTTCTGCCGGGGCTGGGAGCTCGCGGCGGAAGCGGGGGAGAAGCTGGGCCTCAAGGTCTTTTTCGGCTGGGAATATGCCGACCAGGGCAGCGACTTCCTCACCTACGGCCTCGACAAAGCCTGGCTGCTGGATATGGAGGGCCTTCTCAGCATGTCCATCACGGAATATCTCGATTTCGTGCGCTCCCAGGGGGCTTTCGTGGCCCACGCCCACCCCTTCCGGGAGGATTTCTACATCCCCCGCATCCAGCTCATGCCCCGCCAGGTGGACGCCGTGGAGACGGTGAACGCCAACCGCAAGGATTTTGAGAACGAGCGGGCGGCGGAGTATGCCCGGAACTACGGCCTCCCGGCCATATACGGCAGCGACAACCACCACGCTTCCAAACAGAAGCGCCTCTGCGGCATCGAGACGGAAACGCCCATCGCCGACGGCGCGGACTTCCTCCGCGTGCTGCGCTGCGGGGCATACAGCTGCTTCGACACGGCGGCAGAGCAGGAATAGCTTCCCTTTCAGAGGCAATGCCGCAAACTTAAAGCAGGAACTATCCAGTCTCCGTCATTGCGAGACCGCGAAGCGGTCGTGGCAATCCGTCTCTTCGCCCCTTTTGCGGCCTGAATGGAGCAGGACGGGAATACGGATCGCCACAGCCAGTGTGAGCACTGGCTTCGCGATGACGGCTAGGGGAGGCGTTACGCTTAAGTTGATGACATTGCCTCAGAGAGAGCCGAAGAGATATTAAGAGGCCCGGCCAAATGGCCGGGCCTCGGTGCGTCATTGGATCAGTTGAGGGGGATGCGGATGCTTAACCTGGGATTATCGGAGCCATGCTCACCGCCGACATATTTTCTCACTGTACTACCTGTGCTAGAATCAGTT
>JAEEGF011851415.1_pt1 | contig 10458 bp, 11 predicted proteins | sample 9134171 | NCBI WGS metagenome assembly JAEEGF01 (sample SAMN16246542, study PRJNA631951) | gut metagenome | biome: gut microbiome; feature: rumen; material: AP-attached | host: Bos | place: Iran: Karaj | collected 2018-10 | reverse complement strand
AATGGGGATGATGACGAAAAAATTTATGAAAATTTGAATATAAAATAGAATGAAAAAAACTATTCGTAAAAGCTTTTGATTATAAATTTTATTTAGAAGGTTATGATTGTAATCGATCTGATCCATTTCAACTAATTAAAGATTGAGAATTTAACGATGAAGAAGCTAATAGATTTACTCAATGGTGTGTAGATGATACTAAAAAAGAGATAGAAGAATTAAAAAAGGCTGGGCATAATCCAGATAGTGATATATTAGAAGCTCTAGAATATGCAGATGATATTACGGATGAAGCTGAAGATTTAGTAGATTGGCATGAATTTAAAACTCCTGATTCTTATACTAGATATTCAACTAATGCTAAGAATTGGATTCTAGAAAAGATCCAGAATAAAGACTGGGACAGTAAGTAATCCTGTCACAAATTCAGATTTCTATCGTATACAATAATAGAGAACATAATTTATTTCGTATCTAAAAATCAATATGGGATGGGTTATTTTCTTTATAGTATGTGCTGTTTTAGGAGGAGAAGACTGAGTTGCCTTCTTTTTTCGTATTTGAATCATAGCATTATTATTTAGTCGACTATGACGATGGGCTTTATTAATTTTCTTACTATAGATTATGACTAAAAGCGAAAAACAACCTTTTGAAAATGAACCTCGTTTAGTTCTTCCTTTATGATCTCGAATGGATGAATTTGAAGAATTTTTACTAATGAGTGATAAAATTTTCCATATAACAGATTTTATAGATAATCCAGGAGAACATTGAACGGATTACATGTATTATTATGATATTGATTGAAATGACATTATAGTTAAATGTATTTTTTACCAAACTTACTCCAGAGAAGAAGACGAAGAAGAAAGAACAGAGACCACATATATTTGAGTAGATAAAATTTTTACAAAATGAATAATTTGAAGGGATTTATGAAAGAAATATGATACTTATGAAGAATGAAAGTTAACTAAGGATCAAGAAGAATTCAAAAAATATTTAATTCATTTAAGTACACCTCATTTAATAGAAGATGATAACTGAGACCGTACACCAGAAGCTATTACTAAAATTAAATCTTTCTTATTTTATCAAACTCTATGAAAAGAACAGGCTAAAGAATTGATAGAAAATGAAATAGAAAAACTATGAAAAGATATTAGTGAAGAAGATTTGGCTGAATTAAATGAAATTAAAGAAAACTGATTCATAAAACGTAGTAAAAATTATGTACATTTATACAGTATGAAAGCATTAAGGGATATGGCTAAAGAAACATGAAATCCTGAATTAGAAAGCATAGAAAAACTTATTAAAGAAATGGAAGAAGATGATGGAAATAATTCCTAATTAAACCTACTTTTTTTTCTAGGAATTAACTTATTTCTCCACATCTTAAATCAATCATTATCTCTAAAAAAGCTTAATCATATATCAAATTTCTTTACTTTTCTCCTTCAATCCCGAAGGAGTTTTTCTTTAGTAAATTTAGATTCCTGAGTTACATCTGAATGTCTAAGAATCATATCGTTAGGAATATTGAAATTACCCATTAGATATTCCACTAAATCAGTTAATCTGATAAATTGATTAAGGTTATATTCTCAATATCAAACTACTTCTATTCATAGAAATTGAGTATTAACATTTCCTATATTTCACCAACTTCAATTTCATGCATGCCATAAAATATCTTTAGGATCTCATATTTTTCAGACTTCTCAATTTTCTCAAATAACAAAATGAACAGAAGCCTGAGCTTTAGATTCTGATAGATATTTCATATTAGATTGAAATGTTCATCAAGCCGTATGATGAATAATAATTCACTTACATGGATTAGTTCATCTGGATTTTTTAGTAGTAGATAGTTTTAAAGTGAATGGATACATTTTCTTATGAAAAATTTGAAATAAAATTAATTATGAATATAATATTTATGCCATATTGGCAGATTAGGCATAGCTTTGGCTATGCCGCTTTTTATTTTTGTAATTCAATTTTAATCCATTGGATATCAGTCTGAATCTGGGCTAAAGTAGATTGAATATAAGCAACATCTAACTCAGCTTGAGCTTTTTCAATAGCAGAAATTCTGCTATCCAATTTTGAATAGCTGAATCATAATCCGAATACAAAAACTATAAATGATATCCAAACAGCAGGATTACTTAGATAGTTCTTAATCTTTTCAAGCATTTTCGTTAGTAGAATCAATTAAAGGATCTCTTTTACTTTCTCAGACTTTTTGCCCAAAATAGAAACTGATAACCATCAGCATGGCATTATTAAAAAGTGAAGTTTCTACTTGATTTAAAGTTAGATAAATAGTCTGAAAAGATAAAACCAAAGTTAATATCAGAAATACTAACTTAGTAATACTCATTTTTTCTCGAAAAGTTCCCATGATTAAAACAGTTAAGAATTAAATATTAGAATTTGCACTTGAATAAACGGCTTTAGAATATCTAGTACTTGTAGCTATATTTGAAGCATTCCTAAGTCCCATCATAACATCATCTACTGTATTTCATCATCATGAATTAAAATCTCAAAACATACCTTTGACTTTAATAGTTCAATATTTGTCTCCTAATTGATTATGAATAAAACCAGGCTCTCATTCATATCAAACTATTCAATAAATTCAGAATTCTAATTCTCATGAAGATTTATTAGCCATAGGATAAAGTGGCATATCTCACATAGATATAACCCTACGATTAATATTAAATTTTGAGTATGAGAAAGTTCAAGAAGATCAGGCTCAGCAACAGCAATTAACATATATTGTATAAGTTGTATTAGCCTCTAAGTATTTTCATTTTTGTCCATATATACTAACAACATCAGAAAATGATGGATAAATAATCCAGTTATTATTTAGATAATAGATTCATGATATTGTAGGAGTATAAGTAGTGGTGTATAATCTTTGAGGTGTTATATAAGATGCAGAGTTTACACTTCATTCATTTCAGATTGCTTCATCTCAATAAGGCATATAACCAGTATCCATTTTATAAACTACTTCTTTTTCAAAACTATTACTCCAAACAGCTATCCTCTTATATTTAGCAAATCGGAATTTAATATCAGATGCAGAATAACTTCTTGTGTATCTACATAATCTCCAATATCTTCAAGTTCAAGCACTTCATCCTGTTCGATTCACTCAATCATTAGAATAAGCTGTAGAGGGACTTCTTGAAGAACTCCGTGTAATTTTAGCTTTCCTTGCTTCAGGATAATCACAATGAGCATATAAATTATCTCAATCATATGATTGAATTCCTACATCATTAGCCATAACATAAATTTCAGTTGTTCATGAAGGGTAATAATAATCTGAATTTTGGTATAAATAAATCGTTCAATCAGCTGTAGTTGTTACTAAACTAAAATTTATAGTTAATAATGTTCATCTACTTGAAGTTATATTTCAATTAAGAGTTACTGTTACTTTTCATCTGGTTAGTTGTATGTCATTAAAAGATACAGTTCATGTTAAGCTTCAAACGGTTACTCTAACATCTGTTACTGTAGTTCGAGTATCAGATTTTGAAATATAAAAAGAAATCTGATTAGATGCTACTCATGATGCATAAGCATATGTAGTTAAAGTATTAGATCATGTTAATTCTGTGGCATCAGTTGCTAAATCTTCATCATTTTTTGGAATATATCATAAATGAACTCATTTAGTAAAAGCTTCTCAAATAATATATTTTTTAGTTAATACTTGAGTTGGAATTCAGTTAGTAAGAATATTATTCATGTTAGTTTGTAATCATGAAACATTACTTTCTATCGTTGATATATTAGATTGAACCGATACTTTTGTCCATTTATTAGGATTAAAATTCTCAGCAGTTGAAACAGCTGTAGAACATCTATATCTATCTCATTTATACATTACGATAGATCCTACTGAATAAGTAGAATTTGGATTATATTCATTAGCAATAGCAGTATCATTTGCAGATATTTCTAATCATTCTTGTAAATCCTGAATATGTCTTGCTAATACGAATAAAGAAAAGAAATCTCAGGCGTTAAAATCTTGAGGAGTAGTTCATTCAAAACCTCTATTAACAGTAAATTGATCTCCATCTTTATCAGTAACTTCTACTTTTTCAGATTTAACTATTTTTCAATCAGAATCTCTTTTATTAAGAACTGCTATAAATGGGGCTTCAGGGAATAACATTCCATTACCTAATTCAACTACAAGAGTAGTTGCTAATGATGATAATCAAACTTGAAGTTTAGCTTCAGCATTGTCTTTTACATTATACATGGTTATTTTTGATTAATGATAAAATGCTCTAAACTCTGATAGGAATCTAGAATTATTTCAGCCGTATCTTTACGGTAATTCACTTTCTTAACTTGTTTATTTTCTATGATCCACTCTGTATTTCTTACAGATAGAATATCTCATGGTTTGATAGAAAAATAATCATAATTTGAATTTACTGATACTTTATAATTTCTGATGATATCCTTTTCTTTCAGTAATGATGCTAATCTTAAATTAGCAGTAGTAAAATCTTTAATATCTGATTCTTCAACAAATAATTCATTTACTCAGTATTTTAATATTCAATCTGCATCACTTCAAACTACTTGTCATCAATCATATTTTAGAGTAATTGAATTAAAGTAATTAGTTGAATCTTCACTCAAATCTATGTTATAACAGTCATCATTATAAGTTAGTAAATGATGATTCTCATAAGGAGTAAATCGTACTTTATTATCAGCATCTATGAAAAAAGCATAATCCAAAGTCTGATTTAATATCTCTTGTAATAATGATAATGTAGTTTTATTGCTTGATTCTATGCTGATTGATGATGTGTAATCCCTAACGGGGCTTGTATCAAACCCAAGATTATAAAACACATTTCTGATAAATACTCATGGATTAATATTTAGAGTTCAATCTTGATATGGAGCAAATGCTAATAATCCCAATAATCAACTACATTTGATAATCTGCCTTTTTCATCATTTATCAGCTTTAATGGTAACTCATGTTATGAATCATTGATAAATAGCTTTTCATTGCTTATAGATTTTGATTCTTTGTTTATGATCCAATTGGAATTCTCAATAATACTCAAAAGATAGAGAAGAATATCATGAATTAACAGAAGCAGAAAAACTATAATTACAAGAAATTTCTTTCTCATTAAGAGTTTGAATAAAGGTTCAATTTCTATCATAAACTTTGATATTAAACATAAGTATCTCTATATTGGATAAAAACAGAATAATTGGCTGTTCATTGTGGTTTAATCTCTATTGGATTTTCTCCAAAATTAAGGTTTCAGAATTCTCAAACCCAATCTATTCAATAACTTCAATTTTTTGCTACATCTACTTTTTCTCAGTCTAATGATAGGATATCTCATGATACAACTGATTCATTTATATGAACAATCTTTTCTCAAATGGTTATGGTTACATTATTTGCATTAGTTCAATTACCGAACATTACAAAAATTACAGGGTTAGCTTGATGAGATCCTGTTTCATAGAATATTGATGTGTAAAAGTTTCAACTGATTCAGTAATAAGCTAATTCATGTTTTTCTAAGCTATACATGAAAGGATCTAAAATTCAGAATGTAACTGATATAGAAACAGTATTAATTGTTCGGTTTTCTCTGGGGATAGAAATATCAGTTACTACTGCCTTAGTTTGTAAAATTCAGCTCTCTCTTTTTACATACAATAAAGATTCTCATTGAAGGAGTTTAGATTTAATTCTGTTAATTTTTGCTTCAAGACTAATTGCATTTTCGGCTACAATTCGTCCTTCAATTTTTATTGATTTATTCTTAATCAACCAATTTCATAAACCTTGCCCATGTGAAGATAACTCATAATTTTGGATATCTAATTTAATTCATTCATAATCATCAGGAATATTTGAAATAATGATATCAGAAAAATCATAATTATTGAATGCAATAATTTTAAAGCTCACATCTCATCATCAACCCCCAGAAGCAGTAGTTGAAAGAGATCCGTATAATGTTGTATTAAATAGAAAGCTATTATACATGATTTATCCAGGATATCATAAAGCAATATTTTGATAAACTCAGATTAATTCTGATTTTAATTTCTCTACTAAGAGATTTACATCTTGTTCATCTCTAACATTCACATCTCAAAAGCTGATATTTATGTTAGGAGAAGACATAGGAGGAGAAGAATTAATTCTTCAATTAACAGCAGGAGTAAAATATTCTCAATGTATCTCATTTACTCTATAAGTTTGACCAGCTAAAACTGTTCATCATGATGCTCTTCATCATGAAGATCATCAGCCCCAAAGTGAAGCTATGGCATCTTTAGCAGCTTGAATTTTATCCCATACTTTTTGGACTTTAGAAGAAATCCAATCTACAGCAGAAGAACAGATATTTTTCAATCATGAAAATAAGCCATCCCAAATATTAGTTATGGTTGTTTTTAGAGTTTCAAATATAGCAGGTAAATCTATTCAGAAATCAGCAAAAACTTTTATTAATGTATCTACCCAAACAGCAGTAATATTATTCAGATTTTCCAAAGCTCATTTCCAATTTCATGAGAAAATGTTTTTAAAGAAATCAATAACTTCATTAAAAACTAATGTTACTCATCTAACAATATCAGTTATTGCCTTAAAACTTGATTTAACTACTTCAACTACAAATAATAAAGTCCATTTAACAGATTCTTTAAAGAATTCCCAAATAGGAATCAGAATAGGCTCTAATTGCTTATAAATTTCTTTAATTGATTCCCGTATTTCTCAAAAACATTCTACAAAAGCATCTTTTAACTCAATTAAAACAGGTTGTATCAGTTGCCGTGTTTCATTAACAAAATCTCTAAATCATCAAAAGTTAGTAGCATAGGCAACTCATAAAGCAGCAATTGCAGCAATAACTATTCAGATTGGTGATGCTATAAAGCTAATTGCTGAGGTAATAGCAGGGATAACTGAAGCAAGAGAACTAATAACAAATATTAATCATGTTATAGCAGTAGTAACCAATAATATTTTTGATGCTAATTCAGGATTTGCCTTAATCCAATCAGCAACTCTATTAATTATTGGTTGGATAGTTTCTAAAAGCTTTTGAACTACAGGTAATAAAGCTTCTCAAATCTTTGTAGCAGTATCAGCAAAAGTATTTTTTAACTCAGCAAATCTTTCTGCCATAGTTTGAGCAGGTTCTCAGAATTCATCTAATGCTTTTCTTCATTCAACTAATGTAGCATTAACTAAAGCCTGAGTTTTTTCTTGTTTGGTTAGTTCTCATTTAGTTTTTCATAATTGTTTTGCGTAATCTTCATAAGCTTTTTCTGAATCAATGATAATTCAAAGATTATCCAGAATCATGGGGCTTCATCTTCAAAGTCATGTAACAATATCATTAAAAGATTGTGTTACATCTTGTCCCATTTGCTGACCATAAAGCCTTGCAATCTTCATGAGATCAGTCATATCATCCGTATTTTTTGTTACTCATAACTTTAAAGCTCTGTTAGCTGATAACATTAAATCATATTCAGAAACGGCTCATTTAGATGCTGTTTTTAATGAATTTAGCATCTCAGTTGAACTTTCTCATACAGTTTTAGTTAGATTTTCAAAAGCCATTTTAACAGGTTCAACATCAGTTGCCTGTTTTACCATTACAGATCATAATCAAACAAGAGCGGTAGTAGCAATTCATGAATATTTCTTAACATCCTTAAAACTATCTGATAATTTTTTTGTATTTTTAGAAACTTTATCAAATTCCTTTGATGCATTATCAGTAGCGTTAATTAAGACTTCAATTTCATTCTTTTTTGCCATTATTTAGTTTTAGATTCTAAATCCATTCTAATCAGGATAGCTTGAATTAAATCATAAGGAGTATTCAGATAATCATCATAAGACCATCACATATATTTCATCACTTCTACGGCTAATATTTCTGTATTATTTGTTCATCACATATGCTTAAAAATCTTAGAGTACTCATACTCTAATTCTTTTTTTTTAAGTTATTGACTGAATCATTTATTCTTTTTGCTATTTCTTCATTAAGTTTTGAATAGTCTTCAATTGATTCCATATCTAAGATCAGATTTATTATTTTCTCTTTATCAGTTTCTCAATTAACGGATAGAATTAAGAGCTTGAATAGTTCATTAGTTAGAGTAGTGGAATCAATTTCTCATGAATTAAATTTTTCATTTAATTTGCTGATTTCTTGAAAGATTCTAACAGTGAATTTTTCAATAAAAGTAATTTCTAAATTTCAGAATTTCATGATGATAGGATTAATTATAAAACTATTTTTGTTTTAATGAAAAAAAGGAGAAAGGTTTAATTTTCTCCTTCATTTCACTCCAATTTGAATAGAGTTTTTTTATTTAATAGGCATTGTTCTTAGTCGATATCAGAATCAAACTAAAGCAGCTACTAGTAATGTTCAAACAATAACCCATATAGGTCATTTATAATTGCGTTCTTCAGATTTAGGTTTTTTACTTTCACCGATTAAAGCTATAACTCAAAAAGTAATTACAAATATAAAACATAATCAAATAATTATAAAAGCAATTATACTTTGTCATCCAATTGCCCACATATAATATGGGAATAAGAATCCAAGAATAAAAGCTACTCATGTAAACTCATGTTTTTCTTTATGAGTAACCTTTGCTTTGTTTAAACTTCTGGCTTTTACTTTCTTTTTTCATTCTTTAATCTCATCAAGATATTTAAATATTTCCTTTAGTACATTCATCACTCATAAACCGATGAAAAATGTACAAAATCCAAAAACAATAATATAAATAAAATAATCTAAAAATTTACCACCTCAAAAAGAATCTCATGCTCAAGAATCTTTTAGAGCTTGTTTAGTTCAAAGTTTTAGAAGTTGATTCATTTTGTTGCTATTTAATAATAAAGCAATTACCGAATTAAACACCTTTTCTAAAGTATAAAAATTTATTATTTTTTCAATATCTTATTAATCTAAACATGGAATCATATCACATCTACAATTAGGATGAAGAGGACTTCATATCACTTTCCAATATTTATCCTCTTCAACAAAGGTATCATTTAAAGGAATTTTCTTTCAATGTAATTCTCAACATTCTTTACATGTCCTTTCATCAATGGCTGTCCATCGTTGCTTATATTTAACAACTCATGATTGTTGCCATGCTTCTTGTTCTGCAAAAGATCCGTATCTAATAGATTCAGTCCTTACAATTTTATCTAATCTTGATGTTTTTAAATCTTCAAAAACTCAAAGTAAAACTTCTTTAGTTTCTCATGGAGATAATCATTCATCTACGGCTTTTCAGATTGCATTCAGTAGATTACTATCTGTAACTGAATCAACTTCTTTAGCAAGAGCAGTAAGCATATCTTTGGCTTTTTTGGCCATTTTTTCATCATATTCAAATGGAGATTTGGAATTTATTTCTTCAGATGCTCTTTCTCATTCTGAGTTAATAATATCATCAACTGTATCTTTGAGAAATAGCTGATAAACTGCATAATATTTTTTATCTAACTTTAATTTTATTGCTTTATCTGATATGAATCATTTTTTCTCAAATTCAGAAATAATGGCTTTTTCTTGTTTAGAAAATACCTTTAAAAATCACTCTCTAAGTCTTTTTTCATATGCTAAATATCTATTATTTTTCTGATTATGCCTTTTAATCATCCATCATTCACTCCATGGAATATTAGATTTTACAATACTTTTAAAATCAATTGTTAATTCCTTTTTTGGAGATTCTTCTTTTTCTGCTTCAGTTCAATCAAAGAAAACATCTCATCATTTAATAGGATTATATCACAATTCTTGCCTATATTCATTCCTTGTTATTCATCATGATAGATAATGTTCTCTTACTTGATCTTCATCAGTTGGTAATACATTTAAGAATTCAAATAATCAGATTCAATTGAATAACTGATCGTTTAAAACTCTCGATATTTTCTTTGTTAAAGGCTCAATACATCTTGTAGAATAAATCTGATTGAATGATTTTACATTACCTACATTTACTCATTCTCATATTCAAAGAATAGCTTTAGGAACTTTATAAATTGCTAATATCTTATCTCTATCCCAATTTTGCTGGGCTATAAATTCCATTTCTTTTGGTGAAGCTTGAACATTATTAGGCTTTATTCAGAATGGTAAAATTGCTAATTTTCAAACATTTTTAGCTCATGTATGATTAGCTTCCCAATTAGATTTTATGGCTTTTACTTGTTCTTCTGTTAATGCCTGATCTGTAGTCAAAACCATTCCAGGAGGGACATCATTTGTTAGTAATGAATAATTCCAATCTTCTATTTCTTTTTCTCCTCTAACGGTCATAGCTATGGCTTGAATTGGAGAATATCATCTTGTTATT
>JAEEGF010181061.1_pt1 | contig 10458 bp, 6 predicted proteins | sample 9134171 | NCBI WGS metagenome assembly JAEEGF01 (sample SAMN16246542, study PRJNA631951) | gut metagenome | biome: gut microbiome; feature: rumen; material: AP-attached | host: Bos | place: Iran: Karaj | collected 2018-10 | reverse complement strand
TAGTAAAGAAGAGTGGATTAAGATGTTTCGTGTTGTTAAAAAAGAGATTAAAGAGGATGTTTTCTCCTCACACGATTTCATTGGGAAGTTTAGTAAAATACATGAATCCGAATGGAAAAAGTTATTAACACAATATGAAACGAATGCCGTTCAGAAAGTTAATTCTTATATCGGTCGTTTGCTTTCACTATATTCAAATGATCTCCATATTCGAAGAAAAGAGGAGCTTAAGCCAAGCAAAAATGCGCATGCCTCTATTTCGCGTGTGCATTTTTGGGAGAAAATAAAATAAATCAGTTAACATCAGACCTAAAATGAAAACCTTTTTTAAAAGGGCAGGAATACTATGCCTTGTAGTAATACTCCTGCCTGCCATTTCTTATGCCAGTATATATTCTGGCAGTTGCGGCCAGGATGTAATATGGAAGTTGGACACAGAGACAGGACTGCTTGAGATCTACAATAGCCGACCGGGGGCTTACTCTAATATACCTGATTATTATTCTTATTCAGGAATACCATGGTATGACTACAAAATACACATCCGTAGTGTTAGACTATCTGGCATCTCTTATATAGGCAATAGTGCTTTCACTAACTGCAGCAGTCTGACTTCTGTCACCATCCCCGAAGGTGTGACTGGCATAGGAAGTTCTGCTTTCTCTGGCTGTAGCGGGCTGACTTCTATCACCATTCCCGAAGGTGTGACTGGCATAGGGAGTTCTGCTTTCGCTTATTGTAGCGGGCTGACTTCTATCACCATTCCAGAAGGTGTGACAAGCATAGGCAGTTCTGCTTTCTATAGCTGTAGCGGGCTGACTTCTGTCATCATTCCTGAAAGTGTGACTAGCATAGGAAACGAGGCTTTCTATAAATGTAGTGGACTCCATACAATAATCGTAAAGCAAGGGAATCCTAAATATGATTCTCGTGATGATTGTAATGCTATTATTGAAACAAATACCAATACGCTTCTGTGGGGATGTAATACAACCACCATTCCCGAAAGTGTGACAAGCATAAGCAGTTCTGCTTTCTATGGCTGTAGTAATCTGACCACCATCACCATTCCGAAAAGCGTGACCAGCATTGACAGTTACGCTTTCGATGGGTGTGATAATTTAACTACTTTGAATCTTGATTGTGAAAACGTCAGTTCCTGGTTTGCCAACAAAACGAAATTAGTATCCTTAACACTTGGTGAACATGTTAAAATCATTGGCCAGAAAGCTTTTTCCGGCTGTACGGGTCTGAGGTCTGTAACAATCCCGGCGAATGTAATCGGGATTGACCAGACGGCTTTTAATGGCTGTACTGATATAAAATTAAATGCAGTAAGAGGGACGGACGGAATGCTGTCTGTCTGGAATTACGGAGCCGACCCATACGAATTTGGCAGTTCTGAACTATTGGAACGCCCGTTGTTATCTATGGTGTCAGTGACTCAGACAAGCATTGTTTATCAAGTGGACAACGTTTACCCCGAAATAGAATATCTGCATGACTATAACAGCAGCCCTTTGGGTAATAACGAATATCTGGTTAGCGGACTGAGGCCTGAGTTATCACAACCGATCAGTCTTGTGGTGAAATCCGCAAACAATTCTTACAGTACACAATTTAATATGGAAACATTACCTATAAGTCCGAAGTTGGTTTGTGAAGGTGCTACAGCTTCATCTTTGTCTGTAAGGGGCAACTATACCGAAGGAGATGCAAAGGTCGTTTCAACAAGTCTAATTGTTAATGGAAAAGAACTGGGACAAGAGAACGGGACAATGTATAAACTTGACCCGAACACACCATATTATTGCGAGTACAGGGTAGTTGTAGAATACGGCAATGACGAATTATATACTTATTACGGAACTGATTATTTTTCCACAAACGAACTTAGCATGGTGACCCAGCAGCCGAAGGTAATCTCTGCCGGCAATATTATTGTTGCAGCAGATACCAATCTTAGCGAGGAGGAATCAAAAACCGGGTTTGAATGGCGTCGTATAGACTGGACAGATGACTTCACATCAAACTATGGAGGAGCGTACCTTTATGGAGGCAGAATGGAAGGATACATCCGTAACCTGAATACAGACAGATTGTGGAAATACCGGGCATATTATGAATCAGACTCTGGCAAACGATATTATGGCCAGTGGGTGGGAATTGACCCAACCAACACCAGCTACTTTGAACCGACGGTTTATACATATGCGCAATTTGTCGTCAATGACAATACTGCAGAAGTCAAGGGTTATGCTATGCGAGGAACAGAAGATGTGAGAAAGCAAGGGTTCATGTATTGGAAGAAGGGATCTTCGTCTATAGGAGGAAATTCAAATAATATTCCGGCAAGCGCGATGACGGTAGAAGCAAAAGGAAACGTGATGGTTGCCACATTAGAGAATCTGGATTATGATACGGAATATAGTTACGTGGCTTTTGCGACAACTGCAGATAATGAAACTTTCTATGGCGAAGAGCAGATGTTCAAGACTGGCACAGCAAGCCAGGAGGTGATTGACGGCATTGAAGGAACAGAAGATGCAGACGTATTAACAGAGGTTGCCCGCTATGATCTCAATGGCCGAAAGATATCATCACCACAGAAGGGCATTAACATCATCCGCCAAAGTGACGGAACAGTTAAGAAGGTCATGGTTAAGTAGTAAAAGGGAAAGACAGCCCTCCGGAGTAAATCTTTTGGAGGGCTGTCTCTCTTCAGTCCGGCCCGCTCTGCACACGCATGTTTAATTCCAATAGTTTGAAGCCTGCAAACCCGGAGAATTCAGGCTCCAAACTCCCCGAATTAAGCCTGAATTCTTTTTGGTTTGTTCCCGACACCATTGGCAGAGGGTTAGGTAGAGGGACCTCTAACCCCTAACCCCTAACCACTATTTTATATTTATTTAAGGTTTTGCGGGCATCTGTTTTAAGATAGTTTTATAACTTTGCATCCGATTTATTATAAACACAACTAACAACACACCAATGAGAAAAGTAATTCTGGCCCTGTTTGCCTTAGCAACCCTGACGGGATGGGCAAAGGGGAAAACCGTGGTTTGGGAACAGCCCGGCACGGAAGTGAACACCAAAATTGACGGATTGTCTGATGCGTTACTGCAAATAGAACGGGTAGAATTTGCAGAAGATGAAACACGCCTGACAATGCACATCGCCAGCCGTCCCACATCCTGGGTTAAGCTTTCATCAGGAACACACCTGATAGCCGAAGGCAAACAGTATGCCCTGAAGCGTCTGGACGGCATGGAGCTGGATAAGGAAACTTATCTGACAGAACAGGGACAGACGGACGTGGTATTGCACTTTGAGCCACTGCCCATGAACACCAGACGATTCGACTTTACGGAGGGTGAGGATAAAGGGGCCTGGAAGCTGCTGGGCGTTGAGGATGCTAAGACCCGGGCCGGACAATTGTTCCCGTCCAACTGGCGTAACACGCAGACGGGCGACTGGGATATCAGTTTCTACGATGAATGCGCCGTCTATGACTGCCAGTTCTGGAATTACAGTCAGAAAATCCGGAAAGGCGACAAATACCTTATTGTATTAGAGAACAACGGCAAGGAAATAACCGTGAGTGTGGGCAAGAATAAGAAAGGCCTGCGCAGAATTACCATCGACGGGAAAGAAGGCCAGTACAGCCTGATAACCTCCATTACCCTTCCGGACTATCCTCAGAAGGATACACGTGCCGGCTTCAAGGATACCGGTTACCGGACGGATACCGTAACCTTCGTTGGCTGGCTGAGGAATATGCCGGAGGAATTAAAAGAAGATAACGGGGAATTCAGGGTTGAGTATACAAACATTTTTACGGATAAAAACATTATCAGCTACAGCAAGACTGATTCGCTGGGACGCTTTACCATTAAGGTACCGCTGCATAATTCGTCTGAGGTAGATTGTTACGAGGAGCCATATATCCGCACATTCTTTGAACCGGGCGAGACTTACTTCATGCTGTATGACTTTAAGGGTGGGCACAAGCTGTTCATGGGCAAGAACTGCCGTCTGCAAAACGAGATGCTAACCTATCCCATCCCGCTGATTTGTTCCCAACGACCCCAAAAAGACATGGACGAGGCCATGTTCATGCAACTTCTGGAAGGCCTGAAAAAAGACAAAGCCAACGCCATGCAAAGGCTGGAACAGGTCATGGCCAAGCACCCGAACATTTCTGACCGTTACATCAAATGCATAGCGGATAAGTTTAATGCAAGCGTAGGATCCGCCCTTATGCAGATCCGATACTGGACGGAAAACCGTATGATTCCCGCGGGCTATTTGGATTATGCCTATCAGGAGAGCTGGCAGAAAATGGCCGAGCCATACACACTTTACTCGGATGCCTATTGGTTCAGGAAGGATTATATCCGTTATCTTACAGAGAACCGGTACGCCATCCCAATGAAAGGGGGGTATTGCATGTTATACGAGGATGTATATGCACCCCTTCTACGCAATTTCAGGGATGCCGGGAAAGTGCAGATTACTGACGGGGATTTGTCAACAATAGAAAAATACGCGGAAATTAATCACAGGGTACATAAGGAACAGGCCGATAATGAGGTTATTCATTTAGATTTAACCGAGGAGGAAAGTAAGTGGTTTAACAAAGCCTGTGAGATACTGGATCGTGAAGACATAAAAAAAGCCCTGAAGGATAACAAATCCTTGTTTGATACCTATCGGGCCATCAGCATCCTGGATTCCATAGGTTGCAGCCAGGACATGCGGGACATTATCATTGCCGGTAAAATATATGATATCTTCGAGTACAACTGCATGCCCCTTGGAGATAATGAGATGCAGTTTATCGAGGAAAATATAAAGTTACCGGCAGTCAGGGATCTCCTGTATGCTGAGCAGGAGAAATACCTGGCACTCCAACGCGGGGATGGCGCTGGAATCAGCAGCCTGAAGTCTGCTGAGGATGTAGCCAATATGAGCGACGGAGAGAAAATACTGCGCAAAATCACAGAGCCGTACAGGGGTAAGATTATCCTGATGGACATTTGGGGAACCTGGTGCGGCCCTTGCAAGGAGGCTCTCTCGCACAGTCAGGAGGAATACAGGCAGCTGAAGGACTATGACCTGGTCTATCTCTACCTGGCCAACAGAAGCGAAGAGACGGCATGGAAGAACATCATCCAAATGTACAATGTAACGGGAGAGAACGTGGTTCATTACAATCTGCCCGAAGCCCAGCAGAGCGCCATAGAGCATTTTGTCGGCGTATCAGGCTACCCCACCTACAAACTCATTGACCGCAACGGAAATGTCCTGGATGTGAATGTGGACGCACGTGACCTGGAAGGACTGAAAAAACTACTGAATCAGATGAAGTGAAAGATACAAATTTTGATTTTCGGATTATATGAAAAAGTTTATTCTTCTATTAGCCTTTGCCTGCTCCCTGACGGGATGGGCATGGGAACGACAGAGTGTATGGCCCAAGGGCAAGATGCCCGATGCTCAGCAGCATCAGATTGCGGCAATGACAAACGAGACGGGTGCCGAAGGTTTCAAACCCGAAAAGTTCAGGACGGCTTACCTGGAGTGGTTCGACAAGCCTGCCAATCCCAATGGCTGCTGTATGATCCTCATCTCCGGCGGCGGCTATTTCAGCTGTTGTGATGTGGGTCTCATCAAGCAATGGCGTGAGCGTTTTACCGCTCTGGGCTACCAATGCGTGAACTTTGTGTATCGTACTCCCCGTCCCGAGGGCCTGCCTATTTACCAGACAGCCTGGGAAGACGGACAGCGTGCCGTCCGCTTGGTGCGCAGTCAGGCTAAGAAGCGCGGCTTCGACCCTGAACACATAGGAACCATCTCTATGTCGGCCGGCTCCCACCTGGCTGTCCTGCTTGCCACCAGCTCCCAGACTCCCGCCTACGAGCCTGTTGACAAACTGGATTCCGTTCCCTGCCACATCAACTGGGCCATTGCCGATGCGCCTGCCTATGTGACTACCGACGGGGAACTGGGAACGCCTGCTACCCGTCAGGGCTACGGCCCTGGCATCAAGTTGAGCTCCTGCTTCAAGTTCGACGAGAAGACTTGCCCCATGAGTCTGCATCACGGCGGTATGGACGAATACTCACCCAACGGCTCTACCCTTATCTACAGGGAGCTGCGCAAACGTAAGATTCCCGCTGAGCTGCACCTGTACCCCAACAAGCGCCACGGCGCTTTCGGTCTGGACCGCGCCATAGAGTTCCTGACTCAGTTGGGAATCCCCGGCCCTGTAGCTCCTGAAGAGGATATCATGAAGCGTTTCCCCAACGATGATGCCCGTAAGGAGAAGATTACACAGGATGTATGGCCAGAGGGCAAGACGCCTCTGTTCCAGGAACACCAGTGCAAGCCTTACATTGAGTGGCATTTCCCCAAGGAACTGAAGACGAAGGCCATACAGATTATCTATTCGGGCGGCAGCTATGAGGGCAACGGACCCGACGGCTTTGAGGTGGCCCCTGCCCGCCGTTACCTGAACTCATTAGGTATGACGGTAGTTACCATGAGGTACCGCACGCCTCGCCCAAAGGGAATGCCCAAGCACATTACCGCCTGGCAAGACCTGCAGCGGGCCGTCAGACTGGTACGCAGTCAGGCTGAGCAATACGGTCTGGACCCCAATAAGATTGGTATTATGGGAAGCTCTGCAGGCGGACATCTGACATTGATGGGTGTGACCTCTTCTCAGCAGCAGGCTTACCTGCCCATAGATGATACGGACAAGCAGCCCTGCAACGTCCAGTGGGGAATCGGCATCTATCCTGCATATGCTTTGACGGACGGTGCCGAGCAGCACAATACCACACGCGGCAATGATGACAGCGCCGTGCTGGTGCCCGATTTCAACTTCGACATGAAGACTTGCCCCATGCTGTTCATTCACGGCGACTCGGACGGATGGGCTTGCATGAACTCCGTTAAGACGTGGGAGAAGATGCGTGCCATGGGCATCCAGAGCGAGCTGCATACCTTGGCGCTGCGCGACCATTGCTTCCAGCGTAATGCTTCACCTGGCACAGGCAGCTACACGTGGCTGGAGCGCATCAGCGAGTTTCTGAAAGGACAGGGGATTCTGAAGTAGAATCCCCACCTTGCGTAACTTTAAGACTATCGTCTTGAAATTATTTTCGTTCGGATAAAGAAATAAATCTGATTTTATTTCGTTTATCTCTCACTTATTCATAACTTTAAGACTATCGTCTTGAAATTATTTTCGCTCGGATAAAGAAATAAATCTGATTTTATTTCGTTTATCTCTCACTTATTCATAATTTTGCGCCCTCAATATCTGTAAAGTTTGAAAATGAAGAGACTGATATACACGTTTTTATTGGTGGCATTGCTGCCTTTTGCGGAAGCGGATGCGCAGAAGAAGGTGGGGCATAATGCGGCTGTCAGCCGTAACCTGGAGATCCTGAACGATATATACAAGCAGCTGGATATCTTCTATGTGGATACCCTGGATGCCGATACGGTAATAGGGTGGGGCATACGCTCGCTGCTCCGGCAGGTGGACCCCTTTACGGATTATTATCCGCAGGAGGACGAGGAGCTGCGTCAGATGACTACCGGCAAGTATGCCGGAATAGGCAGCGGCATCCGTTACCACAAGAAGGAGGCCCGGGCTGTGATAAGTGATCCCTTTGAGAATTCGCCCAGCCAGCGTGCCGGATTGAAGGCCGGTGATGTGATTATGCGCATTGACGGCAAGGATGTGAAGGGCCTGGGAACTCCCAAGGTGAGCAATATGCTCAGGGGTGAGGCCGGCACGACCTTTGAGCTGGTAGTGCGCCGCGGCAATGAGGAGAAGACGATACATATAACCCGCCAGACCATCCAGATGCCCCAGATACCCTATTATGGTATATTGGAGGACGGCATAGGCTATATCTTCCTGGCGGATTTTACGGAAGGGGCCTTTAAGAAGGTTCAGCAGGCCTATACGGAACTGCGGCAGCAGGGCATCGGAAAGCTGGTCCTGGACCTGCGCGGCAATCCCGGCGGTTCAGTCAACGAGGCGGTGGACATTGTCAACCTGTTTGTCCCCAAGGGGCGTAAGGTGGTTTATACCAGGGGTAAGATGAAGCATACCGAGCATGAATACAATACGGCTTATGAGCCCGTAGATACGGTGATGCCCATTGTGGTACTGGTGGACGGCGGCTCAGCCTCGGCCAGCGAGATTGTGGCCGGCAGCCTGCAGGATATGGACCGTGCTGTGGTAATGGGTATCCGTACCTATGGTAAGGGACTGGTGCAGATGGTGCGTGATGTGTCCTATGACGGACACCTGAAGATTACCACCGGCCGTTACTACATCCCCTCAGGCCGTTGTATCCAGGCGTATGACTACCGTCATCTGAATGCCGACGGCTCGGCCGGAACCGTTCCTGACAGCCTGACCAGGGTGTTCCATACGGCAGGCGGCCGTGAGGTACGTGACGGCGGCGGCATCAAGCCGGACATTGAGGTAAGGCCGGATAGCCTGCCTACGCTGATATATGACCTGGTGGCCAGCGACGAGTTCTTTGACTGGGCAACGGATTATTGCGGCAGGCACGGGCAGATAGCTCCGGCCGGGGAAATCAGGCTTACGGACGAGGAGTACAGCCAGTTTGTACAGTATATCACAGAATCAGGCTTTACCTATAATCGCCGTACCGAGGAGGTGCTGAAGCTGTTGCGTGATGTGGCCCGTCGTGAGGGCTATCTGGAGCAGTCGGAGCAGGAGTTCGAGGCGCTGAAGGCCAAGCTCTCACCCAATCTGGCAACGGACCTGATGCGGTTCCGCAAGCATATTGAGGAATACATTGTTGATGAACTGGCCCACCGTTACTACTACCAGTGGGGCGCAGCCAGGCAGCAGCTGACGGACGACCCCTGCATCGGACGTGTGAAGGCGCTGTTCTCGGATATGAATGAATACAATAAAATACTGGGAAAATGAGAAGAAGGGACATCCGCAGGGCCAACCATAACTTTATGCTGGGTATCATCGGAATGGCCGTTGTGGTCATGATGGTGGTGGCTGTATTCTGGTTCTGGTGCCTGAAGTGAGTGATTTTCAGGGCAATAAGTGCTAATTATAGCGGAAAAAGTATTTTTTTTCACTTTTAATTTTCCACTTTTATCTTAATTTCGTACCTTTGCGGTCGAAAAGATGAATGTGAGGGGCTTGCGGGTTCCTCACTTTTCGTTATATATGCTTTACCATAAAACAAGAAAAGGTACATGATTAACAAAGCAACAGTACAGCAGGCCGTGGAAGAATGGCTGCAGGGAAAGGACTATTTTCTGGTTGACATCAGCATCAGCCCGGATGACAGAATCGTAGTGGAGATAGACCATGCCGATGGCGTGTGGATTGAGGACTGCGCCGATCTGAGCCGTTTCATCGAGGCCCGTGTGAGCCGCGAGGAGGAGGACTATGAGCTGGAGGTCGGCAGTGCCGGACTGGGACAGCCCTTCAAGATTCTGCGCCAGTACGAGATCCACGTGGGCAAGGAAGTGGAGACGTTGGCCAAGGACGGCAAGAAGTATCGTGGAACCCTCTTGTCCGTTGACCCCGAAGGCTTTGAGCTGGGTGTGATGCAGAAGGTAAAGGAGGAGGGCAAGAAGCGCCCCGTCAACAAGGAGGTCCCCGTCCGCTTTGCTTTCGGCGACGTGACCTACACCAAATATCTGATAAAAATAAAATAAAACATAAATGGCAACAACAAAGAAAACAGAATCAGTAAACCTGATTGACTCCTTCGCGGAGTTCAAAGAGACCAAGAACATTGACCGTACTACGCTGATGAGCGTACTGGAGGAGTGCTTCCGTAGCGTTATCATCAAGACATACGGCAGCGACGAGAACTATGACATCATCGTTAACCCTGACAAGGGTGACTTTGAGATCTACCGCAACCGTACCGTTGTTCCCGACGGTGAGGTAAAGGACCCCAACCTGGAGATCAGCCTTTCTGAGGCCCGCCAGATTGAGGATGACTATGAGGTAGGCGAGGAAGTGAGCCAGATGGTTAAGTTCTCCGACTTCGGCCGCCGTGCCATCCTGACTCTGCGTCAGACACTGGCCAGCCGCATCCTGGAGCTGGAGCACGATACCCTGTACAACCAGTACAAGGACCGTGTGGGCGAGATCATCAGCGCCGAGGTATATCAGACCTGGAAGCGCGAGACCCTGCTGCTGGACGATGAGGGCAACGAACTGCTGCTGCCCCGCTCTGAGCAGATTCCCAGCGATTTCTTCCGCAAGGGCGAGAATGCGCGTGCCGTTATCTCACGTGTGGAGAATCCCAACGGCACACCCCGTGTGATCCTGAGCCGTACGGATCCTATGTTCGTACAGCGTATGCTGGAGGCCGAGGTTCCTGAGATTCAGGACGGTCTTATCACCATTCATAAGGTAGCCCG
>JAEEGF012175357.1_pt1 | contig 10460 bp, 9 predicted proteins | sample 9134171 | NCBI WGS metagenome assembly JAEEGF01 (sample SAMN16246542, study PRJNA631951) | gut metagenome | biome: gut microbiome; feature: rumen; material: AP-attached | host: Bos | place: Iran: Karaj | collected 2018-10 | reverse complement strand
GCCGCAATTATTCCGCATTTTGCGCCCTTGATATTGAAATAGGGAAGGAAGGATTCGCTCCTGCCGCCGTTGGCATTGAACTTCATTTCGGTCGGGCAGACGGCCGATTTCATCAGCTCAAAATCATTCGCCGCGGGTTCGCTGCCCTTGCTGAAATAAAGCTCCGAAAGGCCCGTGTCAAATACGCAGTCCGCCGCGTAAAAGTCTTTTATTGCGCCCGAGAGCTCATTGCCGTTATTCTTTATGAAAACCGTCCACTCGCAGGCGGCGTAATCCTCATAGATTGTCGCCTCAACAGCTGCGGTTATTCCGCTGTTTTTGTGTTTCAGCGTGATATATGAAGTCTTGCCGTGCCTGTATTTTTCGCCGGCCGCGCCCTCTTCGCCGATTGAGATTTCCCAGTCTTTGAGATTGTTCCTGAGCCGTTTTCCGCCGAGAGAAAAATCATATGCGGGATTTTCGGCGGTCAGAATATTTGAATCGAACCATTCGCGGCAGGCGGCCTTTTCTTCATCTGTTATCGTGAGAGCTTTCGCGTCAACGGTATCAAATGAAAAATCCGAAACCGAAGTCAAGTAAAGCGCCCCCCTGTCAACCCAGAATTTGAAATTCGAATCATAGACCGAAAACGAGGATACGATCATAAGAAATGCCTGAAGCAGGCACAGAGCCGATTTAAGATAAATCATAGCATCACCTTACGCGTAAACTATAAGAGCAATAATATCAACAGTTTCATCAGTATTGTTTCTTATTGAATGCGCCGTCTCCGCGGGGCAGATGAGCACATCGCCGGGCTTTGCCTCCACAAGAGTTCCGCCGTCGTCATAGGTCGGGCAGCCGCGCTCAACAACGAAAATCTCGCTGTCGCCCTCGTGAACGTGCTCGCCTATGGAGCAGCCGGGCTCAAGGGTGATTCGCGCAAAGAACCTGCCTTTGCCGAGCAGTTCCTCCTTACCGGTGAAATGCGTGATTTTGACAATTCCGTCGCCGCCGCGCATATTTTCTCTGTCTTCTCTTTTGCAGTCAGCAGATCTGATTACCATATCTTTGTCTCCTTGATTATCGTGTTTGATTTACGCAAATATTTTCATGATTAAGCGGATTATCGGGCCTAAGAAGCTCAGCTCGAATTCCCAGATTGACTGATTGTTTCTCTGCATATTCTTCGCCTGAGTCGCCGCCTGCATTGCGCTTTCATCCGCGGGGTTGATTCTGTCAATCTCATCCTCGCGGAAGAGGCCGTCTTCGGTATATTTCAGAATTACGATTTTATCGGCAAAGAATCTTATCGCGCCGAGCGTGAGAACATTTGTGGAAGTGTCTGTCTCGCTGTTTTCGGCGTAGCCGATATATCCGCAGTTGGTGTAGGTGAAATTGAGAGTCTCGTTTGTGTAGCAGTCTTCGCCCGCTTTATCGGAGAGGGGAATGCGGATGCTGTCGCCGGGAGCCATATAATTGACCGAGCCGCCGATATAGTCATCGTGAGTGCCCGAATGATTATGGCCGAAGATAAAGATAATATCGAGCTTTTCGGCTGCCTTATTGAGAATATTGAATATATAAGAAGCATACATATTGTCGCCTGCGGAATTGCGCAGCGTATGATGAAGCGGCACGTGAGTCAGCACTATGACGGGGCGCAGGTCATCCGAAGAAATCATAGAATTAAGAGCGTTGTCGAGTTTTTCGGCAGTGGCTTTTACCGTGGCTTCATTCTTTTTGCCTGCGCTCTGCTTCCAGGGGAAGTCGTCCTCATTCATGATGAAGAGGCAGTAGGTTCCCATATCATACATTCCCGTCGGATAGAATCCCGCGACCTTCTGATCGTGGTTGCCCTGAATGCAGATTATATCGTCGGGGTCTCCCTGCGGATAGGTGTTCACATAGTGTTCGCGGAGCTGAATCATGCCGGGGGTCGCGTAATCGGCAAGAATCTTGGTATAATCGCCGCCCATCAGCAGCGAATCGGGCTGGGGCATGCCGTCATCCTTCATGACCTTCAGCACCTTGCCGAATCTCTTATAAGCGCCCATGCCGGTATCCTGGCAGTCTGAAAAGGTGACGATATTCACATATGCCTCTTCGGCAAAGGCGTCACTTTTCGCGAATGCGGTCACCGCAAGAGAAATCAACAGCGCGATGATCAGGATTAATGAACTGATTTTGATTAAAGTTTTCTTCATAACTTCTCCTCCTTTAAAACGCTTATATAAATTATATAATCAAACGAACCGATTTTCAAGCGGTTTATTGACAAGCCGCCCGCGGCAGAATATAATTAATAATACAATTAACCGGAGGAAATAAAAATGAAAAGAATCACTGTCGGAGGAAAAATCTCCGCATCGGCGGTCGCAATGGGATGCATGCGAATCACCGATTCAAAGGTTCCGCTTGATGAGCTTATCGGCACCGCGCTTGAGCTCGGCATAGACTTCTTTGATCACGCCGATATTTACGGCGGCGGTAAGTGCGAGGAGGTTTTCGGCAATTATCTCGCCTCAAATACCTCGCTTCGCGAAAAAATCACAATTCAGACGAAATGCGGCATTCGCAGGGGATGCTATGATTTCTCAAAGGAGCATATTATAAAGTCCGTCGAGGGTTCGCTGCGCCGCCTTCGGACCGATTATGTCGATATTCTGCTTCTCCACAGACCCGATACCCTTATGGAGCCCGAAGAGGTCGCCGCGGCGTTTGATGAACTTGAAAGTTCGGGGAAGGTGCGTTTTTTCGGCGTTTCAAACCATAATCCGATGCAGATTGAGCTGCTTAAAACCGCGGTGAAGCAGCCGCTTATCATCGACCAGCTTCAGTTTTCCCTGCCTGAATCGGGGCTCGTGACTTCCGGCCTCAATGTTAATATGAAAAACGCCGAATCCCAGATGCACGACGGCAGCGCTCTTGAATACTCGCGCATAAAAGGCATCACCATTCAGGCGTGGTCGCCGTTCCAGGGCGGATTCTTTGAGGGGCCGTATATCGGGAACAGAGAAAAATATCCCTCTCTCAATGAAAAGCTCGATGAGCTTGCCGCTGAATATGATGCGACGCCGACTGCTGTCGCCTCTGCCTGGATTCTCAGGCATCCGGCGGATATTCAGCTGATTTCCGGCTCGGTCTCGCCCGCAAGAATCCGCGAAATCGCGGCCGGCGCGGATATCGTTCTTTCCCGCGAGGACTGGTATTCCCTCTACCTCGCCGCAGGCTTCCGCCTGCCTTAACGCAATTACAATCCTTAAGGAGGTATTCTTATGTATTGCCCGGAATGCAAAAAAGAAGTGGAGACAGAAAAATACTGCATTTTCTGCGGAGCGGATCTTGCTCCGGAGATAAAAACGGAGGAACTGCAGGTGAAAGAGCCCGCAAAGGGCGAAGCGGAAGATAAACTTCCGAAGAAGTCCGCGCTCGGTATTCTCGCGGGAATCGGCGCGATTGTTGTCGCCGCAGTTTACACAATCCTCCCGGTTGATATTGTACCGGATGTAACCCCTATCCTGGGTTTCCTAGACGATCTCGGAATTGACGCTGTCGCCATTCTCTTCGCGATAGCAAGATTCATAGCCCGCAAAAAGAAGAAATAATACCGCAAACATGTAAAAAATCCCGCCCTTACGGACGGGATTTTAATTTACATTCAATTTTCCTCGTAAGGCAGAGCACAGGGGAGAGTGATTCCGTTTCCGCTCTGATCGGGGAACGGCGTCAGGCGGTCATCGCGCACAGCGTCTCTCTCCTCTTTTATACGGAAATCGGGGACCTTCATATTCTCGCCGTGATTGAGGCAGCTTCTCCAGCCGAGAATGCCGACTGCGGACATCGCAACGCCCGCGTAAACATCAAAGAACGGCTTCTTATCGCGAAGGAAATAATCCTTCATCTCCTGAACTATCCAGTAGTCGCCGCCGCCGTGTCCGGCTTTCGCGGCCTTTTCGCCCTGTTCTCCGAATTCGGATAAATCGGCGTCAATCAGCGAAATCTGCTCCTCGCCTTCGGGTTTCGTGTGGCCGAAATAGAATCTGCGGACCTTATCGTCGGGAATATATCCGCCCCATTCAACGCCGGCTCTGTCGCCCGTAACGCGGTATCTCGAGTAATCGCTCGCCATTGCGGTGCAGCCCGTGCATCTGGCAATCATGCCGTTATCCATTTCGCAGAACATCATACCGACTCCGTCATAGTTATGGCGCCAGTCCCTGAGCTCCCAGAGAAGGTCGGAGTGAGCGGCTCTTCCCGAAACGTATTTCGGCATGGATTTGGTCATATACATAATAGGACCGAGCGCGTGCGTGACATAATATGTTCTTGGCATCCAGGCGCGCCAGTGAAATTCGCTCGGGGTGTATTTGCGAAGCTCGGCGTTGTCGCCCGAGTGATTGTATTCGCCCTCGGCATACAGAAGCGTTCCGAGCTCGCCCGAAGCGATGATTTTCCCCATTTTAAGATTGCGGGTGGAAAACGGATAATTCTCGGCGAGCATATATCTGCGCCCCGTTTTTTCAACGCATTTAACAAGTTCCACGCATTCCGCGAGAGTGCCGGCGGCGGTGCATTCACTGATTACGTCAAGCCCTGCTTCCATCGCCTTTATCGCGTAGGGCGTATGCTCATTGAAATAATTTGCAAGGAAGACCGCGCTCATTCCGCGGCTTTTGCCTTCGCGGATAAAATCATCGAAGTCGGCGCAGAGATACGCGTTCGCGAATTCATCCTTGTTCTCAATAAGTTTATCAATATTCTTGTCGCAGATTGCGATAATTTCAATTTCCTCGTCCTCTTTGAAAAGGTCGATATACGAATTGCCTCTCCAGGCACCGAAAACGCCGATTTTAAGCATATTTACGCCTCCGTATTATTTTTAAGAAACGGCAGTGTCCACTGCGCCGCTTTTTCAACTTCATCATAAACGAAAATGTGTCCCGAGCCGTCAAGCTCATGAAACTCGGCACCGGGCATTATTTCCCGGAATCTTCCGGACATATAAAACGGCATCGTGATATCGTCTCTTCCCCAAAGGCAGAGGGTCGGGATATTCAGCTTCGCCGCTTCGATGAAAAAGCCGGTTGATTTCTTCGTCTTGAGAATAGTATGCCTCAGGCTCGAGAGAGTGCATCTGCTGAAGCCCTTGTATCTGAAGGATTCCGCGAGCTTTTCGCGATAGGGATCGACATCCACATGCTTCATTTCTCTTGTCACATTCTTGAAGAGAACCTTGTCTCCCCAGTTGGCGAAAATAAAATCGCCGATAAGCGGGCAGGCAGAGAGATACATATAGAAGGGCGGCTTGAAAGTGTCCATTCCCGCGGGTGCATAGTATATGAGTCTTTTCACAACCGACGGATGCTTTGCACAGTACGCGCTCGCGACAGGCGCTCCCATTGAGGTGGCGATAAGATTAAAGCTTTCGCCGCCCGCAAGTGCGCTGATTATATCCTCAAGCTGTCTGACAAAAAGCTCAACATTGTATTTCCCTTTTACGCGCTCGGAAAGTCCTCTGCCGAGCAGGTCATATCTGAGAACTCTGTATCCGTTTTTCACAAGCTCATCGGCAAGTCTGTCATAAATGAAATACCCGACCGCGTAGCCGTGAATCAACACGCAGAGCTCGCCCTCGCCGCGTATTTCATAATGCGTGTTACCGCTCGGGAGAGATATATACGAGCCTTCGGTTTTCGCTCTCTCGGCGTCGGTCAGCTCGTGCTTTCCGAATTCGCTTATAAGCTGCTGCTTTCTTTCATCGGTCATATAATCAACTCCGCTGTGTCATTACATTATATATACTGATACGGAATCGCCGTAAAACGTGCTCAGCCGCGTGAAAACAGGCTGCCGCTGAAAATCGCGCGGAAGAAGTTTGCAATGGATGCGCCGAATTTTTCGAATCCGAGCCAGATGGCCGGCAGGATACCGGTTCTGTCTCCGTCAATCGTAATAGGAACAAGGGCCTGGTCCTCGGTCAGATTGCGCCAGGTGAAATATACATCGCTGCCCTCGCGGCAGAATGAGTCGTCCGTCAGCTGACTGCGGTCATCCACCTGCTTGAAGCCGCTGTTTATCATACCTTTGGCGAAAGCTGCCGCCATCTCCTCATCCTTGAGAGTGATGCGGCTGACCATCTGCAGTTCTGTTGCGGGCTTGCTCTTATTGAGCTTGCCTACTTTATAGCCGTCGCACCACCAGTACTTTCCATACTCGCGGGTGAATTCACGCTGGGTTGAGCCGTCCGGCAGGTCGTGCCAGAGAGACATCTCCATATCCAGCCATTCATCACGTGAGGCGCACTGATAAGCGGAGGCTACCGTATCGCCGAATCCGACCGCGTATTTCGTATAGACGCCGATTTCGGCACCCATCTGGAATAAGCCGTACTGACCCTTCCAGAATTCTATAAGCCAGTCCTTTTTGCCGTATGTGAAGACCACACGCGTAAAGTCATACTGATAACCTATAAGCTGGGCGGCGTTATCATAGACGCGCACGAAACCAAACGGCATCTGCCAGGTGATATCGTTATTTGAATAGAAATAGTCGCCCATTTTTGTGTATTGATAGTTTATTGACAGGAAGAGATGAGCGAAAGCGCGTTTGGAATTGACATTTATCACGCAGGAGGAGGAAACGGTTGTTTCCCCGTCTGTTGCGGTGGCGGTAATCTCGGTGCGTCCCGCGGATCTGCCGGTAACGATGCCGTTCTTGTCAACAGTCGCTATTGAGGTATCGGCCGAAGACCACAAAATGCTCTCGGGCTGAGTCTCAAAATTTTTCGCCTCGGCAGTAATCTTCCTTGACGCGCCGACTGTTACGGGCAACAGCGAATCGGACAGAACCAGCTCTGGCGTTCCCTTTTCGGGCTCGTCGGGTTCATCCGGATTTTCAGGAATATCGGGGTTTTCCGGTTCTCCGGTTTCTCCTCCCTCATTGTCAAGAGGTGTGGAAACGGTGTCGCCCGGCTCATCCGTTACGACATCTCCCGCAGCGCAAACGACTGAAGTCATAACCATTACTGCGCAAATAAGAAGGGCGGTTATCTGCTTCAAAAATCTCATCTTACATCTCCTCATCGTAAAAATGTATGTTTATGTGAATAAAACTCAACTTGCCGGCATAACCCGAAATATCACCTGAAAAGGTAGTGCTGGGTTATGCCACTCTGGCCCGCCGGAAGGGATTTGAACCCCCGGTCTTCGGAATCGGAATCCGATGCATTATCCAGCTATGCTACCGGCGGAAAAATATATGAAAGTGCCGAGAAACGGCGCTTCCGAACACTTTGTGATACTGCGCTTTTATGCCTCAAGCTCCGCCTGAACCTCTTTGAGGAGCAGGTTTGTCGCCTTGCCCTTTGTCAGATTAATTGTGCAGGCGGCGGCGCCGGCGTGCCCGCCTCCTCCTAGGCGACCCGCTATCTGCGAGGCATCGATTTCGCCGTGGGTGCGGATTGAGCATTTGAAGCCGCCGTCTTTGAGCTCGCGCATCATAACTCCCACCTTCACTCCCTCAATCTGACGCGGAAGATTCGCGAGTTTCGTAACTTCGCTTTCATCCGATCCGGTGCGGGCATACATTTCCTGAGTTATCGTTATTATCGCGCATTGCCCGTCGAAATAAAATTTCATTCCCTCGAGCGTGAGGCGCTCGAGCGCGGCATAGGTGCGGGTTTTGGTCTCAAAGAAGGCCTGATTTATGTTGTAATAATCCGCTCCCGCCTTCGCGAGCTCCGCCGCGATTTCGAAGGTGCGTACCGTTGTATTTGAAAACCTGAAGCAGCCCGTATCGGTTGAAACTCCGCAATACAGGCAGCTCGCTATTATCGGGGTTATCTCCACCTGCATCATTCTGAGAAGCAGATAGACTATCTCTGCCGCCGAGGCGGAATCCGGCTCGAGGCAGACTTTCTGCGCATAGAGGCTGTTTGTGGAATGATGGTCGATACAGAGCTCGACCTTATCGCCGTAAAGGCCCTCGTATTCGTCGCCGAGAAGCGACGGAACCGCGATATCCACCGCAACGATATGCTCCGGCTCGCCCTCGCTCATCTCAATTCCTTCAAGCATAAACAAGTATTCCTGCGTGAATTTGTCGCCGCAGAGAATTCTGACGCTTTTGCCCTTTGAAATGAGACCTCTCGCGAGAGCGCAGGCACTGCCCACCGTGTCGCCGTCGGGAGAGACGTGGCACAGGAGCAGGAAATAATCGTTATTCAGCAGATAGTCTGCCGTTTCACGAAGGGTTATCTTCATCCGGATTTTCCTCTTTTACTACGCTGTTTATAAGGCGGGTGATGTTCATTCCTTTTTCGATGGAATCATCCGCTATGAATTTGAGCTCGGGGGTTTTGCGAAGATGAAGGCGCTTGCCTATCTCTCGGCGGATATAGCCGGTCGCGCTCGTGAGACCTTTAACCGCAGTCTTCGCCGTTTCTATGCCCTCCATTGCGCTGACATAGACTTTGGCAAACGAGGCGTCGGAGCTGACCTCAACATTGACAACGGTCAGCATTCCCTGAATTCTCGGGTCCTTGAGCTCGCGGATCATCGCAGCGATTTCGCGCTTTATATCCTCCGAAACCCTGTCGGTTTTGTAACCTGCCATATTTTACCTCTTAGTCTTTGTATTCCTCGGTTACATAGCATTCAAAAATGTCGCCCTCTTTGATATCGTTGTATTTTTCGAGACCGATACCGCAGTCGAAGCCCTGAGCGACTTCCTTGACATCATCCTTGAATCTGCGCAGCGAAGCCATGGCGTCCTCAGCGACGACTATGCCGTCTCTGACAACTCTGACCTTCGCGTTTCTGGTAACCTTGCCGCTTATGACGTGGCAGCCCGCGACATTGCCGACCGAGGAAATCTTGACGACCTGACGGACCTCCGCCTTGCCGATATCGACATCTCTGAATTTCGGGGCGAGCATACCTTTGATTGCGGCTTCTATTTCGTTGATGCAGTCATAAATGACTCTGTAGCATTTGATTTCAACGCCGTCGCGCTCCGCGCTCTCCTGGGCTACGCCGTCGGGTCTGACGTTGAAGCCGATGATTATGGCGTTTGATGCGCCCGCGAGCATGACATCGCTTTCACGGATTGCGCCGACGCCCGAATGGATGACCTTGACTCTGACTTCGTCATTGGAAAGCTTGATGAGAGACTGCTTGACAGCCTCCGCTGAGCCCTGAACATCCGCCTTGATGATGATATTGAGTTCCTTGAGCTCGCCCTCTTTGATTGAATCGAAAAGGTTTTCGAGGGTGACCTTCTGGAATTCCTTGAACTGCTCTTCCTTCGCTTTATTCTTTCTCTGCTCGACAAGCTCTCTCGCGAGTTTCTCGTCCTTGACAGCGTCGAAGCCGTCACCCGCCTGCGGGACCTCGTCAAGGCCCATGATTTCAACGGGAACTGACGGGCCTGCGGAATTGGTCTTGCGGCCCTTGTCATCGGTCATAACCCTGACTCTGCCGACCGCGGAGCCGGCGACGATAATATCGCCCGAATTGAGGGTGCCGTTCTGAACGAGGAGAGTCGAGATGGGGCCTCTGCCTTTATCGAGGCGCGCCTCGATGACGATACCCTTCGCCTTGCGGTTCGGATTCGCCTTGAGTTCAAGCATCTCTGCAACGAGCAGAACGCTCTCAAGAAGCTTATCTATGCCCTCTTTGGTAAGAGCCGAGCAGGGGACGCAGATTGTGTCGCCGCCCCATGCTTCGGGAACGAGCTCATGCTCTGTGAGCTGCTGAAGTACTCTGTCGGGATTTGCCGTCGGTTTATCCATCTTGTTAACGGCAACGATAATCTGGACTCCCGCGGCTTTAGCGTGGTTGATTGCCTCTATGGTCTGCGGCATGATACCGTCGTCCGCGGCAACGACAAGGATAGCTATATCCGTCGCCATCGCGCCTCTCAGACGCATGGAAGTAAACGCCTCGTGGCCGGGAGTGTCAAGGAATGTGATATTCTGACCGTTTACGGTAACGCGCGAAGCACCGATATGCTGGGTGATACCGCCCGCCTCGCCTGAGGTAACGGAAGTGTTTCTGATAGCGTCGAGGATTGAGGTCTTACCGTGGTCAACGTGGCCCATAACAACCACGACGGGATCTCTCTTGACAAGATCCTTCTCTTCGTCTTCACTGTCGTCGATGATTCTGTCCTCGATGGTGACTACGACAAGCTTCTCCGCCTTCGCGCCGAGTTCCTCGGTAACAATCGCCGCGGTCTCATAATCGAGAACATCGTTTATCGAAGCCATCTGACCGAGCGTAAAGAGTTTCTTGATAACCTCTGCCGCTGTCATCTTGAGCATGGAAGCGAGCTCGCCGACTGTGATTTCATCGGGAATCTTGATATGCATCTTCGGCATATTCTTCGCTCTCTCCGCAGCGATTCTTGCCAGACGCTCTTTTTCGGTCTCGCGTCTTGCCGGTCTGCCGCCCTGCTTGCTGTACTGCTTGCTCTGCTGA
>JAEEGF011953164.1_pt1 | contig 10461 bp, 4 predicted proteins | sample 9134171 | NCBI WGS metagenome assembly JAEEGF01 (sample SAMN16246542, study PRJNA631951) | gut metagenome | biome: gut microbiome; feature: rumen; material: AP-attached | host: Bos | place: Iran: Karaj | collected 2018-10 | reverse complement strand
CTGAAGGCTGACGACGTGAAGCTGACAGGCGTCAAGCGCATACCCACCGCACAGATGGGATTCGAGAACGTCGGGGCAGACGTGGAATACTTCAACTTCGATGCCACGGGAGCATACGCACCATTGTTCGCCACACTGGAAACATCTGCTGACGAGCTCACCATCAATGGTACGGACGCTGTTCAATCATTCACTGTCAACGCAGAGAATCTGACTGGCGACATTACCGTCACTCCTTCCTATGGCTTTGCCGTTAGTCCCACAGTTATCAAGGCAGGCACAAAGACAGCAACGGTGAAGGTTACCAACCTCACGACACGTAATAATAGTAAAGGTAAGGTGGTGTTGCGAAGTGGCGACATGCGCAAGAATGTAAGAATCATAGCCCATGGTACGCCTCTGCCCGTCAAAGACCTTTCACAAGATCCTATCTATAAAGGAAAGGATGACGACGATAGTCAAAGCTTCGACGCAAGCAGTCTGACGGAGAACGGTTACTCTGTGGAAATCAAAGCCAAGACCGACAACGGCGGCAAGCAAGTTCTGCCTTATGCCGTCACCCGCAAGGGCTTAGGTTTCAAGGGTTACATCAAGGACACCTCGATGGGCATGAAGAACTCGAAGGATGTTTTTGTCAGCGAAAAGGGAATATCCAACCCAGCTAACGGAGGCACATTCTACAACACCGACGGACAATATCACACCTACCGATACGCTGTTACCAAGGACCGCCGTGTCTTTGTTTACCGCGATGGCTTGCCCGTCGACACCTTCCGCGTAGCTGACCTCGCCCTGCAACCTGAATGGAGCACAGAGAGCGACTACGTATCGAAGAACCTGCTGAAGAACGGAAACTTCGAAGGCGAATGGGATTTCTCCGAGAGCCAGAACATCACGAAGTTCATCGAGGGATGGGATGTTTATCCTTACGACCAATATAACTCATACCAAGACATCGTTTCGGAGGAACGTTCGAACGAGATAGACCAGAACAACCACGTACTGAGCATTCATCGCTATATGTGGGAAGGCGGATGGGCCGACGGCGAGATTTCGCAGATTGTGGACGTTGCACCGAACGACATCTATACCTTCTCGGCACTAGCCAAAGGCGGTATCCGCTCGAATGGCGACCAGTTGGGCAGCATCCGCATCCAAGACCTGCAGAACGACGACAACAAGGTAACGATGACCGTTAACAGCGATTCGTACAAGACCTATTCCGTTGACTTCGAGACGAAAGCAAACACCAAGCAGATTCGCGTTTGGTTCAATCTCGGCCGTGCGGCTTGGGGAGCAAGCGTCAGCGCCTTTAAGATTGACGACGCCCGCTTGATTGGAACACACCGTTCAGCCACACCTCAAGTTGGTTTCGAGTGCATTGGTGCCGACGTGGAATACTTCAACTTTGATGCTACGGGTGCTTATGCTCCTGCTCTTCCCGGACTGACAGTAGAGGACATCAACGATGCCATAAAGACTGCAACTGACAAGGAAGGCAAGCTTCGCGGTCACATCGACGGCGGAGTACTCACCCTAACGGGAGCAGAGGAGCATTCGCGTGTGGTTGTTTACCAGACCAATGGCGCACAAGTAACCGCCCTGAACAACTATACCGAAGGAACAGGCATCGGACTGCCTCGACGCGGCATTTACATAGTGGCCGTGCTGAAGAACGGTCGCAAGCAAGTGCTGAAGATTGCATACTAAAAAAAATACCCCACCCTCCCGAAGGGGTGGGAGTAGTCACTGGTTATACATTAATAAGATATGAGACGACAAACTCTTTTGCTCACAGCCCTCTGCACTGCATTGCTCGCCTTCCCCGCACTTCGAGGATGGGCGCAGAGCATTAAGCCGGGAAACACATGGAACGACACAAGCGGTTCGTCCATCAACGCCCACGGCGGATGTGTGGTTTATCATGATGGTTATTACTACTGGTTTGGGGAACAACGCAGCACGAACAAGAGCGACGGCATCAGTTGCTATCGTTCCAAGGACTTCTACTCATGGACAAAGATGAGTCGGGCTGTGTCGCCAACAGGCAGTAAGACTGATGAGAACCGCGACATTGCAAGCGGACGAACCCTGGAACGCCCAAAGGTTATCTATAACGAAAAGACGGGCAAGTGGGTAATGTGGATTCATTGGGAGAACGGAGACGATTACGGACAGGCCAAGGTGGCCGTATGCACCGCCGACAAGGTGGAAGGCCCCTATAAACTGAGTGATGTCTTCCGCCCAAATGGCTGTGACTCACGTGACCAGACACTCTTTCTCGACACCGACGGGAAAGCCTATCACATCTATTCGACCAATATGAACTCGAACACCAATTGCGAGTGCTTGAGTGAAGACTTCTTGACGCCGTTGGAAGGTTATTCCGTGCAATTGAAAGGACGCCGCTATGAGGCTGCTGCCATATTTAAGGCCGGCGAAACTTACTACGGACTCTTCTCGGGTTGCACAGGTTGGAATCCCAACCCAGGCCGTTTCATGTGGACCTACGACCTTATGGGTGAAACGTGGCAAGCCCCTGCCGACTTCAAGGCAAGCGATGGTTCGACGGGCATCAACTTCTGCGTTGACAACAACAAGAACACCAGTTACCAGAGCCAAAGCAATTTCGTCTTCGCTGTTCCAGGCAAGGACAAATGCTTTGTTTACATGGGCGACCGATGGAATTCGTCGAACATTCAGAGTTCGAAACACATATGGCTTCCCCTGAGCGTCCGCTCGGGTTATCCCACCGTGCGCTGGTACGACGAATGGAACCTCTCTGTCTTCGACGAGATGTACCGAATGAAGCGCATGAAGGAACTTACGGACGGGGCAGAGTTCTATCTCCTTGAGAAGTTCTCGAACCGCCTTGTGTCACGTCCTAAAGCCTCACTCTCCCTCGAGAACGACGGCAATGCAAACCTCTGTTTCATCCTGCACAAGACCTCGAAACCCTATGTCTACAAGATAGAAGAAAAGTCCACAGGCAAGTTCATGGAATCGGTCTATGGCACCACACGTTGGCAAGACGAGTCTGATCGCCTGGGTCAGGAATGGATGCTCTGGCTAGAGGAAGACGGATACTATCGGATTGAGAACGTGGACGATAAGACGTGTCTCTCTGTGTCTGGAAACACGACGGAGGCCGGCACTACGCTTTACTTGTCGGAGGCCAACACCAGTGTGCATCAGAGCTTTGGATTCTATTTCGACTCGCAAGTGCACCCCGACTACCAAGAGGCCGACATGTATGGAAAGAACTACCGTCCGACCAATCGCGCAGCTATGCAAGAACAGTCGCTAGCGGTGGGGCTCGAAGAGATAAGACAGGAGGAAGCGAGAACCATCTATAGCCTCGACGGCCACAAGATGGAAAGTCAACGTCTGAAGCCCGGTATTTACATCGAAAGAAAAGGTCAGAAGACGCGCAAGATATTAGTTAGATAGACAAGATGAAGAAGCGGTTGCCATACACCCTGCTATTTGTCATCATCGCGATGGGAGTGATGATGGGACTGTTGCACCCTTACCTTCTGGAAACGGCCCAGCTTACCCCATTCTTCACGACTAAGGTCTTTGCCCAGGAGGTGATGGCTCAGCACACGTGGGGCTTTATTCTCTACGCCGCTTCATTCTTGCAAAGTTGCTTTGCCAAGCCTTGGCTCGGAGCCTCGCTTCTGGTGGCAGTGCTCATCGCTATTGCATACGCCACACGATGGGCCTTCCGGCTGTCCAACGACCTATTTGGACTTTGCTGGATAGTACCCTTCCTGTTACTCGCCAGATATACGCACATGGGCTATATGATATATGTAAGCAAGGACATTGCCATTGCCTTCACTTGGCCCCTTGCCATATTGCTCATCCTATTGGGCCTAGGCCTTATTGTCGAAGGCCTTAGGGCTTCCGTCAGAAGGCCTAAGGGTTTCCGCCAGAAGGCAAAGGGCTTATCGCAGAAGCCCAAGGGCTTAAGCCGCACGTTCCTGTGCCTCTCTTTCATCGTCTTCTTGGGTTCGGCATACTGGTTCTGGCAACAGACCTACAAGGACAAGAACTTCCTGTATAGTCTGCAAATGAAACAAGCAACGGAGCAAAGCGACTGGGAACAAGTGATTCGGCTTGCTCGCGAGAATCGCCAAGAGCCTACCCGCTTGCAAGTTTGCCTTACCCGACTGGCCTTATTCAAGACGGGGCAGATGGGCAATCAGTTGTTTGCCTTCACAGACGGATCTGCCCCCTACAACGCCCCTGAACAGCAGCAATGGTTGCGTCTGATGGGAGCACAACTCCTTTATTATCACTACGGAAAGCCTGGATTTGCCTATCGATGGGCTATGGAGGATTTGGTGGAATACGGCGAACGGCCTATGTATCTGCGCATGCTCCATCGCGTTGCACAATTGAACGGAGAGACGGCTCTAACCGAAAAATATGCCGAAGCATTACGCCACACCCTATTCTATAAGGATGATACTGAAGTCATTCGCAAAGAGGCAGAAGCCATAAAGCCCTTGCTCAACTATACCGACCAACTGGACGGCGACAATGGACTCATCGAGTTCTACATCCTGCAAAGTTTTGCTTCCACGGAAGGCGGAAGTCGAGAAATGGTGGAACTCTCACTCATGTGCAGCCTCATCACCAAGCAACTCGACGGGTTCTGGCCACGTTTTCTAGCCTTGATGCCTGTCTGGCAGGGGAACATTCCCGTTCACTATCAGGAAGCCGCCCTCATGGTGGCTCAGTTGCAAGGGGGCATCGACATCACGGGCTTGCCCATCGATCCTCAAGTGCGCCAGCGCTTCGAACGACTAGTAGAGGTTTCGGCACAGATGGGCGATTCCGCAAGCAATGCCTATAGCCTGCGACCCGAGTTTGGCGATACTTACTGGTATTATTACTTCTTTGTCGAAGGACTGAAGACAACATAAGGGACCACCCCTACCCCCTCCCTTTATGGAGGGGAACAAATAGGGGAACAAGATTGAAAAATATATAAAATGATTATAAAGAAGAATAAATTGCAAGAACGAAAGGCGAATACTCCCCTCTCTCGCAGGGAGGGGCTGGGAGTGGGTCTTGTTTGCCTGCTTCTATTCTTCTCTAGTTGCTCTACTTCGCTTCCAAACGAAGCGGAAGAGGTTGGGCGTGCGGCACAGACTATGCCCGACAACGCTGGAGCAACCCTACCGCCAAACATTGCCCCTCTCAGCTTCGAGATTTTGGAAGCGGGCGATGCCTTCGTCTCGTGCCTAAGTACGAAGAGCGGCGAACAAGTGTTCGTTGACGGTCGAACAAGCGTTCCCGACCAAGAGGACTGGCAACGACTGCTGACAGCAGCTATGGGCGATACGCTGTGGACCGACATCTATGTAAAACAGGACGGGCAATGGAAGCACTTCGACCGCATAGCCAACCCTGTGGCAAAGGACAGCATCGACCCATTCATCACCTATCGCCTCATCCGTCCTTCCTATGTGATGTACGAAGAACTCGCACTCGTGGAGCGCAATACCACGAATTTCGACGAACGCGTCATCTATGACAATATGCCGATGAGCAAGGGCGATAAGGGACAATGCATCAATTGCCACGTTCCTCAGCAACAAGGGCAAAGCGGACGTTCGCAATTCCATGTGCGACAAGCCTTTGGCGGCACAATACTCATCGACGGGAACAACCTTAGCAAGGTAAACCTGAAGACCGACTCCACCCTTTCTGCAGGTGTCGATCCTGCTTGGCATCCCACGCAGAACCTCATCGTCTATTCCGTTAACGAAACGGGGCAGGCGTTCCACACCCTCGATCCACAAAAGATTGAAGTTATCGACTACGCCAGCGACCTCATACTCTATGACCCAGAGAAGAACGAAGTCATGAGCATCGAACGCACGGCAAACGAATATGAGAGTTTCCCAACGTGGAGTCCTGACGGGCAAACCCTCTACTACATATCGGCACATCACGACCCCATAGGCGACGACATCGATGCCGACCTCGAACAGAACTATCAGTCACTACATTATAATATATACGCGCGAGACTTTAATTCTGAAACCCGCAAGTTCGGCGAGCGACGCCCCATCTTCGATGCCGAATCGCAGGGCAAGAGTGCAAGCACGCCTCGCATTTCGCCCGATGGCAGGTGGTTGCTCTTCTCCTTGGCCGACTACGGACAATTCCACATCTGGCACAAGAGTGCCGACCTTTGCGCCATTAATCTAAAATCTCTAGAAATTCTAGAAAATCTAGAAGAACTCAACTCCCCCGAAAGCGACAGCTACCACAGTTGGTCGTCGAACGGCAGGTGGATTCTCTTCTCATCCCGTCGAATGGACGGAAACTACACACGCCTCTACATGGCCTATTTCGACAAAGATGGCAAGGCACACCGACCCCTATTGCTCCCTCAGCGCCATCCTCGTCATTACACACAACTCTTCCGCAGTTTCAATGCTGCTGAATGGATGACAAGACCTGTAGCAAGCAACCAAAAGGCTTTGGAAAATTGCATTCGGAAAGACGCTAAACCAGCTCGCTATGCGGGTTCGGCACTTCTGCACTCCGAAAACGACAGCACACTACAACAGACGCGAATATCAAAACAAAATTATCATAACATCTATGAAAACGATTAATCAATTCCTTTCGCTGGGCCTCATGCTCATGAGCATGCTCATGCCCAATCGCCTTGCTGCACAGAATGTAGTGCCACAACTGGGCGACAAGGTTGAAACAGCCGATGGTATCTTTGTCGTGGCTGGTGAGAATCTGATTCCCAATTCCTCGTTCGACGATGGGTTTGCCAACTGGGCAACGGGTGGCAACCAAGAGCTTTCGGAGGACAACTTCGAGATAGTTCCTGAAGGTGGTGCAGACGGAGGTGCTTATCTGTTGGCCAAAGGTAGTGGAGGCAGCAGCAGTGCGTCCGCCATCAAGAAAGGCTGGGCAGTAGAAGAAGGAAAGACTTACTTGTTCTCCATCTGGGCTAAGCGTGGGGCTTCGGCTATGAATTCCAACACGCAGTACAGCCGTCTCTATGCCTCTGATTCCGAGACGGGTACCAACACTCAGTTGGGTACACTTAACTATACGGCCGATACTTGGGTGCAGACCAAGTTCGTGTTCAAAGCCGAACGTCCCTATGTTGTGCTGAACATCGGATGGGTAAACAACAACACCAGCATCGATGCTTGCTTCCTGGGCATATTGGAAGCGAGTGAGGAACTGGCAACGGGCATTCTGGAGCAGACAATTGCAGAGGCACAAACGCTGTTGTCAACAACGGAAGAAGGTACAGAGCGTGGTCAATACAGTGCCGAGGTTCGAGCCACCCTACAAGCAGCTATCGAAGCTGCCGAACAAGTGTTGGCGACAGCTACCACGCAGGATCAACTCAACTCAGCAACAGATACGCTGAAGGCAGCAATCTCGAAGTATAAACTCAGTGCCAACGCCCCCTTCCAGATAGGAAAGAAGTATAACATCGTCCACTCCTCGGGCTACTACATGACAACCACAGGTGGCACCGTCAAGGTGGTTACGGCCGACGTCGACGATATGGGACAGGTATTCCAGTTTATGCCTGTTCCTGAGGGTGCTGTAGCTGAGGGATACAACCTGCGAGCAGAGGACGGAACCTACGTGTATCGTAGTGGTTCGTGGGACACGAAAGCCAGCGCCGACCAAGACCTGACCGTTGCAAATGCCATCTTCCAGGTAGTGGACCAGAACACCTATATCCAACTCAAGAACATGGGTAGTGGTTCAGTGCTGGGAACAGATAACAACAACGATGGTTCCACCGTTTATAGCAATAAGAACGGAACTGATAACCGCTATCGCTGGACATTGAAGGAGTATATTCCTAAGGAAGACCGCGATGCAGAGTACAATTTCCGTGAACTGCTTGGCAAGGCACAGAATACCCTCAGTGGCGTTAGTGAAAGTAGCCTTGGTACAGGTTTGTTCATGTACTCGCGTGAGGCTTACGAAACCTTTGCCGCCGCTGTCGCTGCAGCAGAGGCTGTTACATCAGGATGGGAAAGCGCAATGGCTACCCTGCAGGCCGCTATGGACACATATGCAGAGACAAAGCAGAACAAGCCCAATCCCGAGAAAATTTACATCGTCACTCAGGTGGCAGGCGGCAATCGTATCTCCTACGATGCTGAACAGGAACTGGTTACCATACACACACCCTCGGCTGAAGCCACCCAACAGTTTAATTTCACTCAGCCTCAGGGCTCGTCGTACTACGGCCTGAAGAATGTGGGCAGTGGTAAGTTTATGGCTAAGAGCAGCAGTAGCAACTGGAATACCACTTGGGCAGATGATGACACCGACGCCCTTGCTCAGTGGGGCATTGCCGTGCTTTCCGATGGAACTTACACCTTGCAGAATGCTTCGGGTAAGGGTTATCTGGGTAGTGATGCCATTGAAGATGGTTCTCTGCTTTATTGCGACAAGAGCAATTCGGCCACAAACTCGAAATGGCTCATCGAAGAATACTCTGCCACAGCGGCTCTTGAACGCATGATAGCCGATGCAAAGGCCTTGGCCGAAAGCGTAAGCGTCGGTTCTGCTTACTACGAAGTTCCTCAGTCGGCAATGGATGCTTTGCTTGCTGCCATCAGTGCAGCTGAGACAGCTCTGCCCAACGTAACTACTTTCGAAGAGGGTGCAGCGGAGACAGCGAAGTTGCAAGCCGCCATCCAAGCCTTCAACACCTCATTCAACCCCCTGAATGAGTTCGATGAGGGTCAGACCTATCTCGTTACCCACTACGGTGGCAATGTACTCACAGCAACCGAAACGGGAAATGCCACCATCACCAAGGTAAGCGAAGAAGGTGCAACGGAACAGCAACTCGTCATGCTGGAGAAGGTTAGCGGATTGTCTATGACCTATAACTTCCGCTCAGTGGGATTAGGCACTTACCTGGCAAAAACAGGTGACTATGACACCAAGTGGCAGGAGAATGCCGACGAGCAGACGGCCATCAACGTCGTGCAACTCGAAGGACGTTGGTTAGGTCTTACCTTCACTGCTACTGGGATGCATGCTGGCACTGATGGTTCGGGCGACGGACAGAAGGTTTATAGTGACAAGGCAGGCAGAGGAAATAGTTTCGCCTACTGGACCATTGAACCCTATGTCACGGTTATCCTCGACCGCGAAGCCTTTAATGCAGCTTTGAACAGCGCCAACGAATTGCTGAATGCCATGCAACCGGGATACCAGACAGGACAGTATTTCCAAGAGGACATCAATGCCTTCCGTCAACTGATTGCCAACACCCGTTCTGCCGCAAATAAGGCAAAGGACCAGGAGACATTGGACGGTATTACGGCACAACTGCTTCTTGATATCGAGACAGCCCGTGCGAAGGCACATGACCACGACTACATGAACCACAGCGAACTGGCCTCTGCCATCTCGGCAGCAGAGAAGAGCCTTGCCTCAGCCGTTGCTGGAGACCTCAACGGACAGTATCCTGCCGACGCCATCCAAGCCTATCAAACAGCTTTGGCCAGTGCCAAGACAGTGAATGAAACACCTGACGAGCAATTGACACAAGCCCTTATTGACCAAGCTGCCGCCGCCCTGAAGCAAGCCGCTCAAACCTTTGCCGCTGCTGCCGTGAAGATTAACTACACAGAACTGAACATACAAATCACAGCCGCACAGCAAGCACTGAAGGAAGCAGAAGGCGACAAGGGCACAGGTCCAGGCAAGATACCCGAATCGGCCTTCACAGCCTTGCAAAACGAGCTCTCCAAGGCACAAGCAATGGTTAAGGGGAACACACACAACCAGAGTGGTGTGGACGAAGAGGCTGAGACCTTGGCTGAAGCCATCGAGACCTTCAAGGCAAGTCGTGCAGAGAACGATTACTCCGAGTTGGAGCATTATGTAGCACGAGCCGAAGAACTGCTGTTGGCCTACGAGAATGGTGAGATTACCTGCGACGAGGAGGATGTAGAATACCTGCGTGCCTCACTGGCCAAGAACTCGGTTTATCTTTACTCTACGAACCAAGACGACATCGACCGTGCAGCCAAACTGATGCGTCGCGACGTGATGCTATTCGTGAGCATCGTCACTGTCATCAATGACTTGACCGTCGACAACACGAATGTCGAATGGTACGACCTCAATGGCCGTCGCCTCTCTCGCCCAAGCAAGGGCATCTACATCCTTCGTCTGACCGACGGAAAGGAGACCATCACCCGCCGTGTCATGATAAAGTAAGGACGTGATAACCGGCATCCGACAAAGATACATGCTATTGCAAGTGTTGTTCCTCTTCGCTACGGCGTTGCAGGCGCAGCACTTGCCACAGCGTATCATGTTGGAACGGGCAAGAGCCAATGACCTCCTGCCTGCCGAAGAAATCAACTGCCTGTACCAAGGCGACAAGGGATTCATCTGGGTAGGAACGAAGAACGGACTCTA
>JAEEGF011265524.1_pt1 | contig 10461 bp, 10 predicted proteins | sample 9134171 | NCBI WGS metagenome assembly JAEEGF01 (sample SAMN16246542, study PRJNA631951) | gut metagenome | biome: gut microbiome; feature: rumen; material: AP-attached | host: Bos | place: Iran: Karaj | collected 2018-10 | reverse complement strand
AGACTTGAAACAAATCTTGAAAGGATTGTTTCCTTTGTTTCCCGGCACAAAATTCCCGCTTCACTGGTCGCGGTACCTTCAAAGGGATATATCTGCTCCGATAAGCTGCCGAAAAATGCTCAGAAGTATCTTGACGGCGAATATAATGATTTTATTCGAAATACCGTTTTCGGCAAAATGAAATTCGTAGATGTAACCAAGGCTTTCCTCAATGCAGACGATAAAGAAAGCTTATATTATAAAACCGACCATCACTGGACAAGCAGAGGCGCGTTCACGGCCTATGAAGCGCTGTCATTTTATCTCGGATGGCCGGCCGTCAGTTCATTCCGATATGAGCTTCCTAACAAAGATAACTACAGCATTGAAACATATGACGGATTCTACGGTACGTCCTATGCGAAATCCTGCTATACACTGACCAAACCGGACAATGTCGAATTATGGATAAACAAAAAGACTCAGGGTAAAGCAAAGGTGATAATAAAAGAAGGCGGGAAAGAAACTGTTTCCGACAGTATGTTTTTCAGAAATCATCTGACGGAAAGCGACAGATACCTTACCTTCCTTGACGGCAACCATAGTCTTGTTAAGGTTGAGACCGGAAATGAAGGCAGAACACTGCTGCTCATTAAGGATTCATTCGCTCATTCAATTGTTCCTTTCCTTGCTGACAATTACAGTAAAATAATAATGGTTGACCTCAGATACTATTCTGCGGGACTCAATAAGCTGATAGAGGAAGAAAATGTCAATGAGATTATGTTCCTTTACAGCATTGAGAATCTTGCAACCAGTATGGATATATTCTTTGATTAAAATAAGGGCGGATTACCGCCCTTTATTGGTTTGATTATGAAATTATCAGAAAACATAGGTTTAATTGAATATACAAATAAACAGGAACTCTGCAATGCCCTGACACACGCACTCGGTGCGGCATTCGGCGTTACAGGTCTTATCATCTGCATTGTAAAAGCAGGTAGAGGCAACGCAAGATATTTCATATCGGCAATTGTTTACTGCCTTTCATTTATTCTTGTCTACACCGCATCTGCACTGTATCATGGTATGCCACAAGGAGATAAAAAGCGTTTTTTCCGATTGTTTGACCACGTTGCAATACCTGTTCTTTTAGCGGGAACAACCACCCCATGCGCACTGATTACGTTATACAGAGTAAGCCCGCCTCACGGAATTGCAGTATTCTGCACAGGATGGTTTATTGCGCTCTTCGGCATAATAACAAAAGTATTCTTTTTCAACAATGAAAAGATGAAAATTGCATGTATGTCAGTATACTTTATTGGCGGAGCGGCAATGCTTTTCAGTGCCATCCCGAAACTCGGCAACATTAATATAACGGGGTTCTGTCTGCTCTGTGCCGGATGCGCGGCATATACTGTCGGAGCGATTTTCTGTAAACTCGGAATCAAACGGCCCCGGCTTCATACCGTTTTTCATATATTTGTCCTTGCAGGCAGCATAATACATTTTATCGTTATTTACAGATTCGTATTTCGGTTCTGAATAAAGAAAAAACCGCCCTTGCAGGCGGTTTAATTATTTGCTTTTACTGCTCAACGGCGTAAACGCTGACCTTCTTGCGGGTCTTGCCGTAGCGCTCAAATTTAACAGTACCGTCGATAAGAGCGAAGAGAGTGTCATCTGAACCGATGCCGACATTGTTGCCGGGATGAATTTTGGTGCCTCTCTGTCTCACAAGGATATTGCCTGCGAGAACGAACTGACCGTCAGCTCTCTTTGCGCCGAGTCTCTTGGATTCGGAATCACGGCCGTTACGGGTTGAACCCATACCTTTTTTATGAGCGAAAAGCTGAAGATTTAACTTAAGCATTCTGTTTTCCTCCGTAAATAATCTTGATGTTGTCTGGATACTGCTCCGAAATCTGCATAAGATGAAGCCTGAGCCCCTCCAGCACTTTAACCGATTCTACGTCGGTATCGATGAGACTGAATCTCAGATAACCTTCGTTTTCGGTTATATCGGCCTTGCCGCCGATTATCTCGGTTACTGTATTCGCCGCCATAATCGCCGCTGAGGAGATTGCTGCGCAGACTATATCGCTCCCTTCGAGAGCAAAGCCTGAGTGGCCGCTGATTTCAAAGCCTGTCAATCGATTGTCGTCGATTTGAAATCTGACCTGAGTCATGAAAACTTATGCGTTGATGGCGGAAATCTCAACCTTGGTATAAGGCTGTCTGTGGCCGAGCTTACGCTTTTCGTTCTTCTTGGGTTTATAGGTCATAACCGTGATTTTTTTGCCTTTGCCGTTTTTAACGACTTTAGCTGCTACTGTTGCGCCCGATACATAGGGAGCGCCTACTTTGATACCGTCATCGGTACCGACTGCGATAACCTTGTCAAAAGTGTACTCGCTGTCATCATCCGCGCCAAGCTTCTCGACGAAAATAACGTCGCCGGCTTCTACCTTATACTGCTTGCCGCCAGTTTCGATAATTGCGTACATAGAATTACCATTCCTTTTTAAGACTCGCTGTCATCGGGCTCAATTTAATGATTTCCGGGCATAACTAACCCGCCCCTGACAAGCGGCATGTGGAATTATAACATAAGTAAATTATAATGTCAATTATTTTTTTGTGTTTTTTGTTCCTTAGCGGCCGTAATTGTATTACGCATAAGCATTGTTATTGTCATAGGACCTACTCCGCCGGGAACAGGCGTGATATATGACGCTTTTGGCTCGACTTTTTCATAATCAACATCGCCGCAGAGCTTACCGTTTTCATCTCTGTCCATACCGACATCGATAACAATCGTTCCCTCTGAAACCATATCGGCAGTAACAAATTTCGGCTTGCCTACAGATGCAATAAGAATATCCGCGCTCCTGGTCATCTCTGCAAGATTCTTTGTCTTTGAGTGGCATAGTGTTACAGTAGCATTTGCTGCGCTCATTAGCATCGCCATAGGTTTTCCGACTATATTGCTTCTGCCGATAACCACGCAATGCATACCTGCAGGGTCTATCCCTTCATATTCAAGCATTTTCATTACTCCGTGAGGTGTGCAGGGCAGAATCTTTCCGTTTCCTATTGAAAGCCGTCCAACATTCTCGGGATGGAAGCAATCCACATCTTTTTCAGGAGATATTCTTTCAAGCACAGCATCTGAGTCAATCTGCTGAGGAACAGGAAGCTGACAGAGGATTCCGCTGACTGCATTATCCGAATTAAGTTCATCAATCAATGAAAGAAGTTCCTCGGTCGATGTTTCCTCGGGTAAAGCATATTCACGCGAAATGATTCCTATTCTTTCACACGCCGCTTTTTTATTATTCACATACACTCTTGAAGCAGGGTCGCTGCCGACAATAATAACCGCAAGACAAGGAAAAACGCCCTGAGAGTTAAGTTCGACAACCTCTTCCTTCATAAGTGATAAATTATAATCTCTGATTTTTTTGCCGTCTATGATTTTTGCCATTATAAACCGCCTTGATTATTATTCTTCTGTATTATCAGTCCCTGCTGTTTCATCGGATTCTGTTTCGAATTGGTCTTCAGACTTATCCGGATCTGCAGTATCAGCGGAGACTGATTTCTTTGATTTCTTAACTTTTAAAGCTTCATACTCCTCTTTGCTTACCCTCTCTTTGCCGATGATATAATAATCTATTCCTTCAACAGGTTTAGGATGCTTCGTATATTTAATTGTAAAATACACCAGCAAGACAAGGCAAACCGCCGCAATCGCAGCCGAGAGTACCTGAGATGTACGCAGATTCGTATTGCCGATATACAGACTGTCGGTCCTCAGGCCTTCCACAAAAGCACGCTCAGCACCATACCAGACGCCGTAAGAAAGTATCATCTGGCCGCTGAATTTTCGGAATTTTCGACAGATGAGCCAAAGAACAAGCACGCCGAGCAAGCACCATATAGACTCATACAGGAATGTTGGGTGAACCGGCTTATTCCAATCAACCTCAATTCCTTTAGCTGTAATCTCTGCATAATTCTGTGACAGGTACTGAACTGTCTTCGCACTCTTCATTCCCCAGGGAAGATCGGTATTTGTTCCAAATGCCTCCTGGTTGACAAAATTGCCCCATCGACCGATACCCTGACCGACAAGGAAAGAAATTCCACAGCAATCAAGCAGATTGAGGAAATTGAGCTTTTCAACTTTGGCAACTATAAAAGCCGCGATTACCCCGGCGATAAGTCCGCCGTAAATCGCAAGACCGCCCTCCCAGATTCTGGGAATTTCGGAAAGATTCTCCGAATAATAATCCCATTTGGAAAAAACGTAATAAAGCCTGGCGCCGATAATTCCCGCTATTGTGCCGTAAATCAGAACATCGACCATTTTATTCAGATCAATTTTCCATGTGTAAGCAATTCTGCCGCCGAGCAGGACGGCAAGCAAAAAGCCAAACGCGATAATAGCTCCATACCAATGAATCACTATATCTTTGCCGAAAATCGAAAAATCGGCGAGTACGGATGCTACGGGTATGCCCTTCTTAAGGGCAGTAAAGAATACTACTGTATAACCGGACATTTCAACCTCCTTAATCCATCGGGAGAATTACGGAGAGGGCAGAGCCGGCATCCGTGAGCTTTTTAAGCCTGTCATTAGCTTTGGCAACGGTAAGCTTACGGATTGTGTCGAGCTCGGCAAAAGGCTTATATCCCGCAAAATACATATTCATCTGACCGTTTGCTATATCATCAATATCATTATAAGACATTACGCTTCTTCCGTAAATCTTACGTTTAGCCCTCTCAAAGGCCTGTTTATCGATACCACTCTTCTTGACTTTCTTAATTTCTTCTCTTATAAGCTTTACAACTTTTTCCGGGTCATCGCTGGTGCCGCCGATCATGACAGTTGAAAAACCGAAACCGTTGAATATCTGACCGCCGAAATCCATCTCGATAAGACCGTCGTCAAGAAGCTTTTTGAAAAGCGGTGATGACTTTCCGAATATTGCTTCAAGCATTGCGGTTGAAGCAAGTTCCTCTTCCATTGATATTTCCGGATTCTTCAGCTCCTCTTTGAAGCCGAGCAGGAACTGCTTCTTACCAACGGCAAGTTTAGCTTCAATGTATTTGGATATTGCCTTTGCGGATTCGGGAACAAATTTTCTCTCGGGGACTGCCTTCTTTTTACGGGTTATTGCCTTGCCGACCTGATCAAAAATCTTTTCGGGGTCAACGTTGCCGGCGATGCTGAGAATCATATTTGAAGGATTATAATATATATCATAAATGGAATAAAGCAGTTTGTCATCAATCTGAGCAATGGATTCCTGAGTGCCCGCGATGTCAATTCTTACAGGATGCTCTTTATACAGGCATTTGAGTAAATTGAACATAACAACCCAATCGGGAAGGTCTTGATACATCCTGATTTCCTGACCGATTATCCCCTGCTCTTTTTTAACTGTTTCAGCAGTGAAATAGGGCTTCTGAACGAAATCGAGAAGATAGCCGAGCGAGGTATCAATATTGTCGCTGCCCTTAAAAAGATATGCAGTATGCTCAAAACTTGTGTAGGCATTCGCCTGAGCACCGGTCCTCGCATACAGTTCAAATGCGTCAAGCTCCTCGCTTTCAAAAAGCTTGTGTTCAAGAAAATGAGCCGTACCCTCGGGTATCTTGACATATTTACCGTTTGCTTTTCCGAGATAATTATCTATTGAGCCGTATTTCACAGCAAAAAGAGCGTAAGCCGAATCATATCCGGACTTTGGAGCAACTCTGATTTCAAGACCGGAAGAATGCTTGCCGCAAAAAATACTTTCGCCGAGTTTTTCGTCTTTATATTCTTTATACTTCATCTGACGTTTCCTCGCTTTCCACTGCCTCAAGCATATAAATCTTATCTATCGAAAGGAGCTTTGCCGCCTCGCATACCTCTTCTTTGGTGACTTTGTCATAGCCGTCCGCTGTCTCTTCAGGAGTCATAATGTCTTCTTCGATTATGAAGGATTTATACCAACCGCAAATTGCTTCGGGATTAGAAAGCGTCAGTCCCTCTCGGAGAGAACGCTTAGATGCAGCAAGGGTTTCATCGTCGAATTTTCCCTTTCTGACATCATCGAGCTGATTGATAATAGCGGTTGAAACCTGCTTTTCTTTATCGGTATCAATGCCGCTCTGGACAAAAATTATACCCTTTGACGAAACAAAAGAAGAACTGCAGTAATAGGCAAGGCTCATCTTTTCGCGTACATTGGCAAAAAGCTTGGAATAAGTTCCGCCGCCGAAAATATCGCACATAACCCGAAGAGGAAAATAATTATCATATCTGTCCTCACTGCCGGTGCGGAAGCCGAAAACAAGATTGCCCTGCTTCATCGGGAACTGTTCCACTCCCCTGCGGAAATGCTGACCCTTCTTGAAGAATATGGTCTTGATTACACAAGGTTCTCTGTCAACAGTTTTGAACTGTTTGGAGAAAAGACGTGTTGTTTTTGTAATATCAGAACAGCCGACCGTTGTTATCTGAATAACAGCCGTCTTCAGAAAATTCTTCCAGGCGGCATATATATCTGCCATCTTAACGCTCTCTACCTCTTCAACGGTGCCGTACTCGCTTCTGCCGTAGGGCTCGTTGGCGCACATAAGCTCAGTGCACTTTTTAAGAGCGTAATATCTTTTATTGTCAAGCTCTGCAAGAATATTGTTAATAAGAAGGCGCTTTTCGCTTTTGAGCGCTTCTTTACCGAAACTGGTTCCTTTAACATTGGGATTGAATAATAGAGAGCAGAGAAGCTTTGCGCATTCATCAGTAATGCTCTCACCTTCGAGCGCGAATCTGTCATCAAGACAAGTTACGGAAAGTGAAAGAACCTGAGCATCGCCGATTTTTCTTACACTGCAGCCGAGAGACGCGCCGTAAAGCTCGTCAAGTTTTGCATTAAGTGAGGTGAAATCTGGATAATCCTTGCAAGAACGTGAAAGCAGACCGATAAGCAGAGCGTTCGCAGCCGCATTCTCATCAAGAGGAACAGCCATCGAAATATCAATTATATTGGTCTTGTATTTATCAGTTTTGACACTGACAACCCTGACTCCGGGAGCAGCGTTTTTGGTTTTGAACAATTAACACACTTCCTGACCGATTATTTTATAATACGCCGAGCGGCTATTGCCGCAGAAAGTTATGCCGGGAATCAGACATCGCATTCGATGAGCTGATCGTAAGTTTCCCTTTTGATTACTTCTCGGGCCTTGCCGTTTTTGACAAAAACAACGGGAAGACGCGGAATTCTGTTATAATTCGATGCCATTGAATAATTATATGCACCGGTTGAGAGAACAGCGAGAATGTCACCGGGCTCAACGGGCTGAAGGCGGGTCCATTCCTGAATAAGGTCGCCGCTTTCACAGCACTTACCCGCAACAGTAACGGTCCAATCTCTCTTTTCGCTCGCCTTATTCGCGCAGACAACTTCATATGTGGACTGATACAGAGCATATCTCGGGTTATCTCCCATACCGCCGTCAACGGAAATGTAGGTTCTCACATCAGGAATATCCTTGACACAGCCAACAGTATAGAGAGTGATACCTGCAGCGCCGACTATTGAACGACCGGGCTCAATAAGAATGAAGGGGGTTTTAAGACCGAGTTCAGCAGCATAAGAGTTGACAGCGAGGCTGACCTTACGCATATAGTCACTGTATGCCCTGGGTCTGTCGCTCTTGAGATACTTTATACCGAATCCGCCGCCGAGGTTGAGCTCCTCAAGCTCAACTCCGGTCTCATCCTTAACCTGCTTGAACAGATCGAGCATAACATTTGCAGCAAGCTCAAACGGGTCAAGGTCAAAAATCTGCGAACCGATATGGCAATGAAGGCCGCGCAGATTGATGTGGCTCATACTGAGCGCTTCCTTAATACTTTCAAGCGCTTCACCGGTTTCAAGAGCAAATCCGAATTTTGAATCTATCTGACCGGTCTTAACAAAGGAATGCGTGTGAGCATCAATACCGGGCTTGATTCTGAGCATTATGCCGACCTTTTTATCTCTGGCAGCGGCAATATCGTTGAGAGTATGAAGTTCTGTGAGATTGTCAACAATAATCCTGCCGACATTGTTTTCCACAGCCATTACAAGCTCGTCATAAGTCTTGTTGTTTCCGTGGAAAACGATATTCTCCATCGGGAAATCAACGGAAAGAGCAGTATAAAGTTCGCCGCCCGAAACAACGTCAAATCCGCATTTTTCATCCGCGACTATTCTTGCCATCTCCTTGCAGCAGAATGCCTTTGAAGCATATACAACAAGACCGTTTCCGCCGTATTCGTCATCAATTGACTTTTTGAATTCCCTGAGATTCTTGCGGATTTCATTCTCGTCATAAGCATAGAGCGGAGTGCCAAACTGCTTAACGAGTTCAACCGTGTCATAGCTGCCTATAGTGAGATGGCCGCGTTCATTTACCGAAATACAATCTGATACATACATAATTTTACACCTCTGTTGAGTTTATAATTAACGATTTTAATTCTTCGACGCCGGATCCTGTGACCGATGAAAATTCCACCTTTGGAATATCGGCAAAAGATGAAAGTTCACTTTCAATTTCAGAGCGTCGCTTTTCGGTCTCGCTCTTATTGAGCTTATCCGATTTGGTGAGGGCAATCACGAACGGAGTTTCCGACTCTCTGAGAAATCTCAGCATTGTCATATCATCCTCAGAGGGTTTATGCCGCATATCAAGAAGCTGAATTACAAGAGCAATGTTTCTGCCGGAGCGGAAGTAACCTTCCATAAGCTCAGCCCAGCGCTCTTTTTCACTTCTGTTTCGTTTCGCATAGCCGTAACCGGGCAGGTCGGCAAAATATACGCCGTCGCCTTTAAAGAAATTCACGGTTATTGTCTTACCCGGAGTAGAGCTGACCCGCGCAAGATTTTTGCGATTAAACAGTTTGTTAATCAGTGAAGATTTTCCTACATTGGATTTACCCGAAAATACAATTTCCGGTAAATCACTCGGCGGGAGCTGGGAAGAAGTACCGTAAGCGGCTGTGAATTCTACAATATCAAATCTCATACCGCTCACCTGCTGACGAATCCGATGACCGCTTCACTCCACACCTGATCAACCGTTTTAACAGGCTTGAATGTTACTTTTTCTTTAACCTTGCTGTCAACATCATCGAGATCTGAAACATTTTCATAAGGGATTATCACTGTTTTAATTCCCGCTCTGTAAGCCGCCATTGATTTTTCTTTAAGACCGCCAATCGGAAGGACTCTTCCCCGCAGGGTAATTTCGCCGGTCATGGCGATATCGCTTCTGACTTTCTTACCCGTAAGTGCCGAAACGAGCGAAGTGGCAATAGTGACTCCTGCGCTCGGTCCGTCCTTGGGAGTGGCTCCGTCGGGAACATGAATATGAATATCGTTATTCTTATAAAAATCTTTATTGATGTTCAGTTCATCCGCCTTTGAGCGGATAAAGCTGACCGCAGTCCTTGCGCTCTCTCTCATCACATCTCCGAGAGAGCCTGTAAGCTCAAGCTTACCGCTTCCGTCAAGAACGGCAGATTCGATTTCGAGCATTTCTCCGCCTACACTGGTCCAGGCAAGCCCGTTTACTATGCCGACCTCGTCGCCGTGCTTATAATCTTCATTCTTATACTTTCGGGAACCGAGATATTTTTCGATATCTTCATGCTTCACCGAAATTTTTGATGCCTTACCTTCAACTATCTCCGCCGCGCATTTACGGCAGATAGCGGCAATCTTCTGTTCAAGCAGTCTGACACCTGCTTCTTTTGTATAACCGTCAATTATCAGTTTAAGCGCCTTGTCGGTAATGCGTAGCATCGAAGGAGTGAGTCCGTGACGTTTTAGCTGCTTTGGAATGAGATGTTTCTTTGCAATATTGTATTTTTCTTCATATGTATAGCTGTCTATCTCAATGATTTCCATTCTGTCCTGAAGGGGCTCGGGAATATTTGAGCGGACATTCGCTGTAGTTATAAACAGAACTTTGCTCAAATCATATGGCAAATCAATATAATGATCGTTGAATTCAAAATTCTGCTCAGGATCGAGCACCTCAAGCAGAGCACTTGTAGGATCACCCTTATAATCGGCAGAAAGTTTATCGACCTCATCGAGAAGAATTACAGGATTGCTTGTCTTCGCCTTTCGCAGGGCGTCAATTATTCTGCCGGGCATCGAGCCGATATATGTACGCCTGTGTCCTCTGATTTCGGCCTCATCCTTAACGCCGCCCAAAGCAATTCTGACATACTCCCTGCCGGTTGCTCTCGCTACCGATTTGGCTACCGAAGTTTTTCCGACTCCGGGAGGCCCTGCAAGGCAGATTATCTGCCCTTTTATATCGGGAGCGATGGAAGAAACGGCTAAGTATTCAAGAATACGGCGTTTGACCTTATCAAGACCATAGTGATCTTTTTCAAGAATCTTTCTTGATTTTTCT
>JAEEGF010025865.1_pt1 | contig 10461 bp, 20 predicted proteins | sample 9134171 | NCBI WGS metagenome assembly JAEEGF01 (sample SAMN16246542, study PRJNA631951) | gut metagenome | biome: gut microbiome; feature: rumen; material: AP-attached | host: Bos | place: Iran: Karaj | collected 2018-10 | reverse complement strand
CAAGATCTTCCCGGACAAGCCGGTCACCGCAAAACCCGCCGAGACCCGTATGGGCTCCGGTAAGGGAACTGTTGAATACTGGGTAGCCGTTGTGAAGCCGGGCCGCGTTCTGTTCGAGATCGCCGGTGTTCCGGAAGAGACCGCGAAGGAAGCGCTGAAACTCGCGATCTACAAGCTGCCTCTGAAGTGCAAGATCGTCAAGCGCGGCGAGGAAGGCGGTACATCCGATGAAGAGTAAGAATTATCTTGACGGACTGAAGAAAAAATCCGCGTCCGAGCTTTCGGAAGAACTGGTCAACGCGAAGAAGGAACTGTTCAATCTTCGGTTCCAGAACGCAACGAACCAGCTGGACAACACCGCGAAGATCCGTGAGGTCCGCAGAAACATTGCCAGGATCGAAACGCTTCTTCAAGCGAAATAAGGGGGACGCAGCATGGAAAGAAATCTGAGAAAGACCCGTACGGGCAAAGTCATCTCCAACAAGATGGACAAGACCATCGTTGTCGCCGTTATCGACAACGTCAAGCATCCCCTGATCGGCAAGATCGTGAAGAAGACCTACAAGCTTTACGCTGAAGATGCCGAGAACACCTGTAACGTAGGCGATACCGTCCGCGTCATGGAAACCAGGCCGCTCTCCAAGATGAAGAGATGGCGCCTCGTCGAAGTGATCGAACGCGCGAAGTAAGGGAAAGGAGTGCATCAGTATGATCCAGCAGGAATCAAGACTGGCGGTCGCTGACAACACGGGCGCGAAGGAACTCCTTTGCATCCGCGTGATGGGCGGTTCTGTCAGAAGATATGCCAATATCGGCGACATCATCGTCGCGACCGTGAAAGACGCCATCCCCGGCGGCATGGTCAAAAAGGGCGACGTCGTGAAGGCAGTTGTTGTGCGTACGGTCAAGGGCGTCAAGAGGAAAGATGGTTCTTCCATCCGTTTCGACGAGAACGCCGCCGTCATCATCACCGATGACAAGACCCCGCGCGGTACCCGTATCTTCGGGCCGGTCGCAAGAGAGCTTCGTGACAAGCAGTTCATGAAGATCGTCTCCCTGGCGCCGGAAGTGCTGTAAGGAGGCCGCAACATGGCAATGAAGATCAAAAAAGGCGATCCGGTCATCGTGATCGCAGGTAAGGAAAAAGGCCGTGAGGGCAAAGTCCTTCACGTCAACACCAAGGACAACACGGTCATCGTGGAAGGCCTGAACAAGGTCAAGAAACACGAGAAGGCCAGTCAGAAGAACCCCAACGGCGGCATCATCGAAGTCGAGGCCCCCATCCATGCCTCTAATGTCATGATCGCCCAGAACGGGAAGGGCGTCCGGGTCGGATTCGAAGTGCGCGACGGCAAGAAGGTCCGCATCAACAAGAAGACCGGCGACGTGATCGCGTAAGGAGAGGGATATGAGCAAAGCCAGATTATACGAACAGTACGAAAATGAAATGGTTCCGGCTCTTACCAAAAAGTTCGGTTACAAGAACGTCATGGAAGTCCCGAAACTCTCGAAGATCGTCGTCAACATGGGCGTCGGCGAAGCCAAGGAGAATGTGAAGCTTCTGGATGCCGCGATCGCGGACATGGAGAAGATCACCGGACAGCACGCCGTCATTACCAAGGCGAAAAAGTCTGTCGCAAACTTCAAGCTTCGTGAAGGCATGCCGATCGGCTGCAAGGTCACCCTCCGCGGCAACCGTATGTACGAGTTCGCGGATCGTCTGATCAACATCGCGCTTCCGCGTGTCCGCGACTTCCGCGGCGTCAACGCGAACGCGTTCGACGGCAGAGGCAACTACTCGCTGGGTATCCGCGAGCAGCTGATCTTCCCCGAGATCGACTATGACAAGATCGACAAGACCCGCGGCATGGACATTTGTTTCGTGACCACCGCGAAGACCGACGAAGAAGCGCGTGCGCTCCTGACCCTTTTCAACATGCCGTTTGAAAAGGCCAAGAACTGAGAGGAGGAATTGAATCATGGCGAAAATGTCTAAGAAAGTCAGTCAGTCCCGGCCGCCTAAGTTCTCTACTCAGGCTTATACACGCTGCAGGATCTGCGGACGTCCGCATGGCTACCTTAGGAAATACGGCGTGTGCCGCATCTGCTTCCGCGAGCTTGCCTATAAGGGCGAGATTCCGGGTGTCCGTAAAGCCAGCTGGTAAAGGGGGAAGAAACTATGGCAATGAGTGATCCGATTGCGGATATGCTTACAAGAATCCGTAACGCGAATACAGCAAAACACGATACGGTCGATGTTCCGGCCTCCAAGATGAAACTTTCCATCGCCCAGATCCTGGTCGACGAAGGTTACATCACCAAGTATGAACTTGTGGATGACGGCGATTTCAAGACCATCCGTATCACCCTGAAATATGGACGCGACAAGAACCAGAAGATCATCTCGGGTCTGAAGAGAATCTCGAAGCCCGGTCTCCGTGTGTTCGCGTCCAAGGAAGATCTCCCGAAGGTCCTGAACGGCCTCGGCATCGCGATCATCTCCACCAACAAGGGCGTGATGACGGACAAGGAAGCCCGCAGACAGAACGTCGGCGGCGAAGTGCTTGCCTACATCTGGTAAGCATTGAAGAATTATTTGGAGGTACGGGCATGTCACGTATAGGGAAAATGCCAATCGCGATCCCCGCAGGTGTTACTGTGGACATCGCAGAAAATAATGTTGTGACGGTCAAGGGGCCGAAGGGTGAACTCACCAGAAAACTCGCGCCCGAAATGACGATCGAGATCGAGAACAACGAGATCCTGGTGTCTCGTCCGAACGATCTCAAGAGAGAAAGAGCTCTTCACGGACTGACCAGGACGCTTCTCCGTAACATGGTGCAGGGCGTTCACGAGTCCTTCAAGAAGACCCTTCAGATCAACGGAACCGGTTATCATGCGCAGAAGAGCGGCAAGACTCTGACCCTCTTCCTCGGCTATTCTCATCCGATCGAACTGACGGATCCGGAAGGCGTCGAAAGCGCCTGCCCGAACCAGACAACGATCGAGATCACCGGCATTGACAAGGAAAAAGTCGGACAGTACGCCGCGGACATCCGCGCGAAGCGTCCGCCGGAACCTTACAAGGGCAAGGGTGTGAAGTACAGCACCGAGAAGATCCGCCGCAAAGCCGGTAAGACCGGTAAGAAGTAAGGGGAGGTAGAACATGGTATCGAAACAGTCGAGAAAAGAAATCCGTGTCGAGAAGCACAGGAGACAGAGGAAAAATATCAACGGTACGGCAGAACGTCCGAGAATGTCCGTCTTCAGAAGCGACAAGCACATGTATGTGCAGATCATCGACGATACGGTCGGCAAGACCCTGGTTTCCGCATCTACCCTTACGAAGGACCTCGGTCTCGAAAAGACCAACGATGTCGCCGCCGCCAAGGCGCTCGGCGAATACATCGGAAAGAAGGCGCTGGAAGCCGGTATCACGGAAGTGGTCTATGACCGCGGTGGCTTTGTCTACCACGGCAAGATCCAGGCGCTCGCAGACGCTGCCCGCGAAGCGGGTCTGAAGTTTTAAGGAGGAACGAATATGGCGAATGATAATCGCGACAGGCGCGACAGACGCAACAGGCGTGAGAACCCTGAAGTGAAAGAATCCGAGTTCGAAGATCGCGTAGTGGCCATCAGGCGCGTCGTCAAGGTCGTTAAGGGCGGCCGCAACATGCGTTTCTCCGCACTCGTCGTTGTCGGCGACAAGAAGGGCCGTGTCGGTGTCGGTACCGGCAAGGCTGCGGAAGTCCCGGAAGCGATCCGCAAGGCGAAACAGGCAGCTGAAAAGCACCTGATCACCGTTGCGCTGGATGAGAACCAGAGTATTCCGCACGATTATGTGGGCACCTACGGCAGCGCAGAAGTCCTTCTGAAGCGCTCCAAAGAAGGTACCGGCATTATCGCCGGCGGCCCGGCCCGTTCCGTCTGCGAACTCGCAGGCATCCGGAACATCCGTACGAAGTCCCTGGGTTCCAACAACAAGCAGAACGTTGTTCTTGCGACCCTTTCCGGTCTTGCGGCCATCCGTACGCCGGAGCAGGTCTCCGCGCTTAGAAATAAGCCGGTGGAAGAACTGTAATTTGGAGGCATGTCATGGCAGAGAACAAAACTTTAAAGATCACACTTGTCAAGTCTCCGATCGCTGCGGTTCCGAAGCACAAAAAGACGGTCGAAGCGCTGGGACTTCACAAACTGCATCAGACAGTCGAACTGCCCGATAATGATGCCGTCCGCGGCATGATCTGGCATGTGAGACACCTGGTGAAGGTAGAAGAGTAATCGGAGGTAGATCATGAATTTATCGAATTTAACTCCTGCAGCCGGTTCTACACAGAACGACAATTTCCGCCGCGGCCGCGGTCATGGATCCGGAAACGGAAAGACCGCCGGCAAGGGACACAAGGGTCAGAAGGCCCGTTCCGGCGCTCCGCGTCCGGGATTTGAAGGCGGCCAGATGCCTCTGTTCAGGCGTCTGCCGAAGCGCGGCTTCACAGACAGAAACTCCAAAGAGATCGTTGCGATCAACGTCGATCGCCTTGAGTGCTTCGAAAACGGCGAAGAAGTCACCGTCGAGAAGCTCATGGACGCGGGTATCGTGAAGAACCCGAGAGACGGCGTCAAGATCCTCGGCAATGGAGATCTGACCAAAAAGCTTACGGTTCGTGTGAACGCGTTCTCCGAAAGCGCAAAAGCGAAAATTGAAGCAGCGGGCGGTACGGCCGAGGTGATCTGATGTTTAAGACATTGAAAAAAGCCTGGGAAGTCAAGGACGTCCGGACGCGCATTCTCTTCACGCTCTTCATGGTCATCGTGGTGCGTGTCGGTTCGCAGATTCCGGTTCCCGGTACGGATTCCTCTGTCATTAAGGAATATCTGGCGAATCTGAACAAAGAAGGCGCTTTCAATATCTTCAATTCATTTACCGGCAACTCGCTTGAAAGCTTTTCCATCCTGGCGCTTTCGATCACACCTTACATCACGGCATCCATTATCATGGAACTTCTGACAGTCGCCATTCCGCGGCTTGAAGAACTTCAGCGTTCCGGTAATGACGGCCGCAAGAAGATCGCGGAGTATACCCGTTATGCGACGGTCGTTCTGGCACTCATCGAGTCCATCGCAATGACCATCGGATTCGGCAACCAGGGTCTGTTCTCCACGAACAACGCTTTCTACTGGATCGTCTGCGTCATTGCGCTGACGGCCGGCTCGGCGTTCCTGATGTGGGTCGGCGAACGTATCACCGAAAAGGGCATCGGAAATGGTATTTCCATCGTCCTTCTGGTGAACATCCTCTCCGGCATCCCCTCGGATTTCAAGACGCTCTTCACGAGTGAGACCTTTACGAAGATCAACAACATCCCGCTGAAGGTCGTTGCGATTGCCGCAGCCATCGTTCTGATCCTCGCGATCCTGACCTTCACGGTCTGGCTGAACGGCGCAATCCGCAAGATCCCGGTACAGTATGCCGGCAAGATCGTCGGACGCCGCGTCATGGGCGGACAGTCTTCCAACATTCCGCTGAAGATCCTGACGGCCAGCGTCATCCCGGTCATCTTTGCATCCAGCATCCTGTCGATCCCGGCTATGATCTCGCAGTTTGCGGGCGGCAATCCGGGCGGCTTCTGGGGTACCGTGATCGGCATCCTGAGCCCGAGCTACTGGTTCAGGGCCGGCCTTCCGTGGTACTACTCGATGGGCGTGATCCTTTACATCCTTCTGATCTTCGTCTTCGCGTATTTCTATACTTCGATCACCTTTAACCCGACCGAAGTTGCGGAGAACCTGAAGAAGCAGGGCGGCTTTGTTCCGGGCTTCCGTCCGGGCAAGCCTACCAGTGAATATCTGAACTCCGTTCTGAACGTGATCGTGTTCATCGGTGCCACCGGTCTTTCGATCATCGCACTGATCCCGATCGTTCTGACGGGTGCGCTGAGGATCCCCGGATCCATCAGCTTCCTCGGAACTTCACTGATCATTATTGTCGGCGTCATTCTGGAAACGCTGCAGCAGATCGAAGGCCGCATGGTCTCGAGAGAGTACGACAGCATTTTCTGATGAAAGAACAGGCCGTCCGCCGTTTGGGGGGCGGCCTGTCAAATGGTATCTTGTGACCGGTTATTCACCGGACCAAAGGAGATGGACTGAATGAAGATCGTCATGCTCGGCGCCCCCGGCGCAGGCAAAGGCACACAGGCTCTGAGAATTGCCGAACAGTACGGCGTTCCGCACATTTCCAGCGGAGACATTTTCCGCAAGAACCTGAAAGAAGGAACGGAACTCGGCCTTCGGGCGAAAGCCTATATGGACGAGGGGCTTCTGGTTCCGGATGAACTCACCACGGATCTTGTGATCTCCAGACTTCGCGAAGAAGACTGCAAGGACGGATACGTGCTGGACGGATTCCCGCGGACGCTTCCGCAGGCCAGAGCGCTCTCAGAGAAGCTCAAGTCGGAAGGCGCACGGATCGATTTCGCGCTGGACATCGAAGTGTCGGACGAAGAGATCGTAAGCCGTGTCTCCGGAAGGCGTATCTGCCCGAAATGCGGAGCAGGCTTCCACACCCTGTACAACAAGCCCCGGATCGACGGTATCTGCGACATCTGCGGAGCCGAGCTCAAGATGCGCGACGACGACAGACCCGAGACTGTCTTAAAACGTCTTGAGGTCTATCATGCGGAGACGGAACCTCTCATTGCGTATTACAAAGAAGAGGGCATCCTTCGTACCGTGGACGGATCTCAGAGCATCGACAAGGTGTTCGAAGACTCTCTCGATGTTCTTCAGGACTAAAGAGGCATAAGGAATGGCAGTTACGATCAAATCAGAGCATGAGATCGCTTTGATGCGGGAATCCTGCAAACGGCTCGCCGTAGTGCACGATGAGATCGGCAAAATGATCAGGCCCGGGATCTCCACCTGGGAACTCGATAAAAAAGCTTACGAACTCATCAAAGAACTGGGCGGCACACCGAATTTCCTGCACCTTTACGGCTATCCGGCCACGATCTGTGCCTCGGTCAATGAAGTCGTCGTACACGGGATCCCCTCCAAGGAGAAGATCCTGAAGGAAGGCGACATCGTCGGCATCGACATGGGCCTCATCTACAAGGGCTATCATTCCGACGCGGCTCGTACGCACGGGGTGGGAGAGATCTCCGAAGAAGACCGGAAACTCATCGAGGTCACAAAGCAGAGTTTCTTTGAAGGCATCCGCTTCGCACGGGCCGGCTGCCACCTGTATGAGATCAGCGCGGCCATCCAGAAGTATGCGGAATCCTTCGGCTACGGCGTGGTCCGCGACATGGTCGGACACGGGATCGGAACCAAACTCCATGAAGATCCCGAGGTTCCGAACTACAAGCGGATGGGCAGCGGAAAAGGGATTCTTTTACGGCCGGGCATGACGCTTGCCGTGGAGCCCATGATCAACCAGGGCACTTGGCGCATCCGGATCCTGGACGATGAGTGGACTGCCGTCACGGAGGACGGCAAAAAGAGCGCCCATTACGAGAACACTTTGGTGATCACAGAAGGCGAACCCGAGATCCTGACCCTTTACCGGGACGGCAGGGAAGTCTGAGAGAAGCATTTTTAAAACGGAGGAATGAATGTCGAAAGCTGACGTAATCGAAATCGAAGGGCGTGTGGTCGAAAAACTCCCCAACACCATGTTCAAGGTGAAACTGGAGAACGGACACGAGATCCTTGCGACGATCTCCGGCAAGCTCCGGATCAATTACATCCGCATCCTGCCGGGCGACAAAGTCACGCTGGAAATGTCCCCTTATGACCTGACAAAGGGACGCATCATCTGGCGCGACAAGTAATTTTTCGCAATTTCTGTAAATGAGGTTGACAACGCCTCACATATTTGATATATTTTCAAGGTTCGCCGCTAAAAAGGGCATATTATGCCTTTTCGGCGTTCATATAAGCAGAAAGGAGCAAGAAGATGAAGGTTAGATCTTCCGTGAAGCCGATCTGCGAGAAGTGCAAGGTGATCAAAAGAAAAGGCGTGATCCGCATTATCTGCGAGAACCCGAAGCACAAGCAGAGGCAGGGCTGACCGTTCGGCCCGCGGCCTATCGCCGCACAATGAACTAAACTACAAGGAGGTTAAAGGCACACATGGCTCGTATTTCAGGTGTTGATCTGCCGAGAGACAAGCGCATCGAGATCGGACTGACGTATGTGTACGGCATCGGCCGCACTACGGCAACGAAACTCTGCGAGGAAGCCAATGTCGATCCGTCCACAAGAGTGAAGGACCTGACCGACGATGAAGTTTCCGCGATCGCGCGCGTGATCGACGAGTCCGGGATGCTGGTGGAAGGTGATCTCAGAAGAGAGACCGCGATGAACATCAAGCGTCTGCAGGAAGTCGGTTGCTACAGAGGGATCCGCCACAGGAAGTCGCTGCCGGTACGTGGTCAGAACACGAAGAATAACGCCCGTACCCGCAAAGGCCCCAAGAAAACCGTGGCGAACAAGAAGAAGTAATACGTTTCATCTGTTTTAAAGAAGCGTATCACTTCGGGAGAACATGCATGATCCGGCCAAAAGGGAGCCGGAGATATGTAATCGCAGGAATAGTCCTGCAGACCGATAAGGAAGAACCCTTAAGGGAGGTTAGTTTCAAATGGCAAAGAAATTGTCCACGAAAAAAGTGACAAAAAAGCGTGTCAAGAAGAACGTTGAACGCGGACAGGCCCACATCCAGGCTTCCTTCAACAACACGATCGTGACGCTGACGGACACCGAAGGCAACGCCCTGAGCTGGGCGAGTGCTGGCGGGCTTGGCTTCAGAGGTTCAAGAAAATCTACTCCTTATGCAGCACAGATGGCAGCCGAAACGGCTACCAAGGCAGCCTTGATCCATGGTCTTAAGTATGTTGATGTTTTCGTAAAGGGACCGGGAAGCGGACGTGAAGCGGCCATCAGAGCCCTCGCGGCCAACGGTCTTGAAGTGACTTCGATCCGCGACGTGACGCCGGTTCCGCACAACGGATGCCGTCCGCCCAAGCGGAGGAGAGTCTGACGAACAGAAGATTTTAAGCGGAGGATAAGAATATGGCAGTTGATAGAACGCCTGTGCTGAAAAGATGCAGATCTCTCGATCTTGACCCGACTGTGATCGGTATCGACAAAAAGTCGAAGAGACAGCCGAAGAGGCAGACCAGAAAGATGAGCGAATATGCCACGCAGCTTCGTGAGAAGCAGAAGGCCAAATTCATCTATGGTGTGACCGAGAAACCTTTTAGAAATTATTATAACAAAGCCGAGCGCATGAAGGGCCAGACAGGCGACAACCTGATGATCCTTCTGGAGCGCAGACTCGACAATGTCATTTTCCGTCTGGGCCTTGCGCGCACCCGTATGGAAGCGCGTCAGATCGTCGATCACAAGAATGTCCAGGTCAACGGAAAGACCGTCAACATTCCTTCCTATCTCCTGAACGCAGGCGATAAGGTGGAGATCCGCGAGAAGAAGAAAGATTCTCAGCGCTACAAGGACATCCTGGAAGCCACCAACGGCCGGACCGCACCGGGCTGGCTCATGGCGGATCAGGAGAACCTCAAGGGCGAAGTTCTGAATCTTCCCCTTCGTTCGGACATCGACGTACCGGTCAACGAGATGCTGATCGTCGAGCTTTACTCCAAATAATCCAAGCGCTGAGGAGCACTCCTCAATTCATCAGGAGGGCATTTTATGTTTGATTTTGAAAAACCCAATATCGAATTCGCTGAGATTTCGGATGACAACCGCTATGGCAGGTTCGTGGTCGAACCGTTGGAGCGCGGCTATGGACTGACCCTTGGCAATTCACTGAGAAGGATCATGCTTTCGTCTCTTCCGGGTTCCGCAGTCAATCGTGTCAAGATCGACGGCGTGGTGCACAGCTTCACCTCTATCCCGGGCGTGAAAGAAGACGTTACCGAGATCCTCATGAACGTGAAGAGCCTGGAGATCAAGAACAACGCCACGACAGACGAGGACAAGACCGCGTATGTCGAGGTCAAGGGTGAAGGCGTCGTGACGGCGCGTGACATCAAGACCGACGGCGACATCGAAATCATGAATCCGGATCAGGTCATTGCAACGCTTGAGGGCGGCGCGGAATCGAAGATCGGCATGGAACTGACGATCCACAACAGCCGCGGCTACGAAGGCGCTGACAAGGCCAAGAAGGACGATCTTCCGTTGGGCGTGATCCCGATCGACGCAACCTATACGCCGATCCGCAGGGTCAACATGCGCGTTGAGAATACCCGCGTCGGTTCTCTGACGAACTACGACAAACTGACGCTGGAAGTCTGGACCAATGGAACGATCGGCCCCTACGAGGCGGTCTCTCTGGCAGCCAAGGTGCTTTCCGAGCATCTGGCGCTGTTCATCAATCTCTCCGACAAGTCGGCTGACACGAAAGTCATCGTCGAAAAGGCGGAGAAGGAAGAC
>JAEEGF010002092.1_pt1 | contig 10461 bp, 5 predicted proteins | sample 9134171 | NCBI WGS metagenome assembly JAEEGF01 (sample SAMN16246542, study PRJNA631951) | gut metagenome | biome: gut microbiome; feature: rumen; material: AP-attached | host: Bos | place: Iran: Karaj | collected 2018-10 | reverse complement strand
GTCCCGGGATGCCGTAGGATTTCAGCGCGGGGGAAACGGCCAGACAGATGGTTTTCTCCGTCCGGCTTTCGTCCGCCACGACGAGATTGGCCCGCAGCGGATCGAGACCCCGCTCCACGCATTCCACGGAGGCGTAAAAGGATTTCAGATCGATCGCCAGATAGGTTCTGTCCGCCATCTTCTTCTCCTCCGCAGAATCATGTTTTCACTGTCCTATTATACCTCATTCTCCGCCCGCGGTCAAGGAGAAAATCGGGGCCGTATGCAGAAGCAGGGCGTGCGATCTTGCATCCCGAGCCGCAAAACCGTCTCTTGCAATCCGGACGGATTTGTGGTAAAATCAATACCGGACTGGTCGCTTTCGTAATGGCGTATATCAATGAGAAGAAAGCGGACGGATCCATCCTTCCGGGCTGGGCTGTCCATGCGTGTGCCAATATTGTCGCATCGGTATTTGTGCTGTTTTCCGTTCTTTGAATTGATCGATAACTGCCGATTTCACGAGGAGAACGCAATGTATGCACAGGCAGCGAAAAAAACGAATCCCTTACCGTTTTTTGTTCCTGCATGAGGGATTTGCGGCGAAGTCCCCGCCCGGTCATGCACGGATCGGAGCGGGAACGGTGTTGACGGTTTTATGGAGATAAAGATACAGAAAGGAAAGAGACGCCGGAGAGGGGATGAAGAGATGAAACATGCAGCGAGAGAACATCTCGCCGAAGCAGCGACGGATAAGGCGCTTATTCCGTTTCACGGAGCGGCCCGCGGACTGACTTCCGATCGTTCCCCCTCGGCATGCGGCGGCTGTGAATGCGATCAGACAGGTTTCTCGGGCATTTAGAAAATATTCTAAATACCCCTTGACATTTTCCGGAAGAAGGCGTATAATCTATTTAGAAAAAATTCAAAACAGGAGGAGAGGGGTGGAAATGGCTTTCGCCGAAACCTTCAAGGCTCTGTCCGATCCGGTACGGCGGCAGATACTGGAATTATTGAAAAAAGGACCTCTTTCCGCCGGGGATATCGGATCTCATTTCGAAATGACTGGAGCAACGATCTCCTATCACCTCAAAATCCTGAAACAGGCGGATCTCATTTTCGAGAGCAGGGAAAAGAACTTTATCTATTACCAGCTGAACACTACGGTGCTTGAGGAGATCTTACTATGGATCTCGGCGCTGAAAGGAGGCGATTCCGATGCTGAAAGCAAATAAGAAGACCTTGATCGTCGCGAGCATTGTGACGGTCCTTCCGATCCTGATCGGGGTATTTTTCTGGGACCGGCTGCCGGACATGATGGCGACGCATTTCGGAACGAATAATCAGGCGGACGGGTTCAGCAGTAAACCTCTTGCCGTTTTCGGGACCCCGGTTATGTGCCTGGCGGCGCTTTGGCTCGGCGCTGCGGTGACGGCGAACGATCCGAGAAAAAAGAACATCAGTCCGAAGATGTTCTCCCTCGTCCTGTGGATCGCCCCGGTCATTTCCCTGGTCACAGCGGCATTCATGTATGCGGTCAATTTGGGCGCCGCTGTTGACGTCACGTATGTGGGCGGACTGATCATGGGACTGCTTCTGATCATTCTCGGCAATTACGCGCCGAAGGCAAGGCAGAATTACACGATCGGCATCAAACTCCCGTGGACGCTGGCAAACGAGGAGAACTGGAACCGGACGCACCGTTTTGCCGGGTACCTCTGGATGATCTGCGGCATACTCCTGATCGTTCTGACTCTGTTCAGAGTGCTGCACGCGGGCTGGATGGTCGCATTCATAGCCGTGAGTGTGCTCCTGCCGTTTGTTTATTCCTTCTGGCTGCACGCGGGGAAAGGTCTTTAAAAGAGGCCAAAACAAGGGGAACTTTTTCAGTTGCCGCCTGCAGCATTACCCCGTCGTCTTCCCGGATCAGATTGCGCGCTTCGGTCATATCGTGCGCGTCAGCCGCTGTACGGGAAAAGAAGTCTTTCATATTCCATGAAGAAAACAGGCCATCCGTTTTTAACAGATGGCCCGTTTTGTTTTCGTTCGCCTGATAGGTTTCCTTAACTTAATTCTGCTTTTTCTTCGCGGAATGCACGGAAGCCGCAGTCAAAGCAGCGTCCGCCCCAGGCATCCTTTACCGTCACGATCAGGAAGTTTTCCCCTTCATGAAGCAAAGCGCAGATTTCATCGCTGTTCAGGATTTCGGAAAATCCCGTTTTCCAGTCCTGTTCACCGTCGTCCGAGTAGATGAGTGTTCCGTTCAAATAGAAGTACACCGTGTTGTCGTAGTCGCCGAACAATTCAAAACTGTACTCGCCGATCTCCTCAAGGGAGGCAATTTCAAAACTCTGATACACGATCAGACCGTGGTTGTCGCCTTCCCATCCGATATCTGAGCCTTCGTTGATGACAGCAGTCGCGGTAGGCCACGAGGAAGCGGTGGCCGCATCCGACATGAAATCCGGATGCTCGGCGAGATAAGCGGCCATCTCGTCATGGTCTGCGTCAAACTGCCCTTCTTCATCCAGATACGGCGCATACAGGACCTTATAGTGCCACGCGGACCCCCGCGGAATCCATTCGAGCGTGTCCGCGTGAATCATGATCGAGTACTGCGGGGAAACAACGCCTTTGTAGCTTACGGTGACAACAAACGATGAGTCGGCCGTTACGGCGTATACCCAGTCATCGTCCGCACCGCCGCGTTTTCCCGAAATCACCGCTCCGTCATTCTTCGCTTCTACAGTCCAGACGGTAGAGGCAATATTGGCGGCGAGCTCTTCTGCGCTGAGATCCGTGTCCTGAGAATTCAAATCCGCGATGCTTGTATCGAGGACGAAATAATAGGTCCCATCCTCTACTGCCGCAAGTCGGATTTCAAGATGCCCTGCCGGAATCTCCTGCTCGCCGGGCTCTTCCGGTTCGCCGGGCTCTTCCGGTTCGTCAGGCTCTTCCGGTTCGTCAGGTTCTTCAGGTTTGTCTAAACCGTTCATGCCCGCGAACCTCTGATTCAGAAGGGTCAGCTGCAGGAGAGAAATCTTCGGTTTTTCTGCTTTCGGTTCTTCCGGTCCTTCCGTTTTCACCTCAGCAGTCACGGGAAGTTCTTCTGTCTGTGTTTTCGGTGCGGAGAGGGTGAAGGAGATGCGGAGTTCGGGATCGATCAGACGGGTGAGAATCGCCGCAATCTCGCTTCTCTTGATGTGGGTATTGCCGGCAAAGCTGCCCTCCGCATCCGTTCCGGTAAGGATGCCCGCGCGATACAGTTTATAAATCGCCGCAGTATCCGCGTTTTCCGGAACATCCGGAATCGCATCCACCGTGTTGATCGCCGCATACTCGTCATCCGGCAGAGCGTTTGCCAAAAGATAGGCGACAGCTGCCCGGGATGCAGGCTGCGTCACATCGCCGGGTTCTCCGGGAGCGATCCCCGCGTCCATAACGTATTTCACATATGTGCGGTACCAGGGATCGGCAATTTCGTATTCATCCGCAGCGGACGAAGATCCTGTGGTGTAGATCGCGTAAAGGCGGGCCGCAAGTGTATATGCTTCCGCAAGCGTGATGTCGGCATCCGGATCGAAAATGCCTTCGTCCTTTCCGACCATCAGTCCGTATTCATATACAGACTTGACATTTTCATAGAACCAGTCTTTTTTCGAAATATCGGTGAAGGGTTCGGAGCCGTCGACATTGGTCTTTGTGAAATGATATAGTCCTGAGCCTTCTCCTGCCGCAAAAGCTGCTGCGGGAAAGACGAGAACACACATCAGCAGTGCGAGAACCAGTACGAAAAACCGTTTGGGGTCAAACATAGAGTGCCTCCTCCGGCGTAATGGAATGCAAAATCAGTCGGACAAAATGTCAGGACATATTTGCGTCGCAAGGATTATACCATATATGCTTTGTCGTGTCAACCGTATTTCTTCGTTTTTCGGAGAACCGCCGAAAAAAGATGAAAAATAAAGCTGAACGCGGAAAATAGGATAGCGGCAGACGACAAAAGGAAACCGACATGAGCCGGCTCGGTTTCGGCTCGGATCCAGCGCGGAATAAGCGCGTTGACGCCTTTACGGTTCCGAATCAAACTCCGAAAACGTCTTGATCATCCTCTCAAGCGTCTTCTGCGCCACTTTTTCGGTGGATTTGATATAGGAAGCGGTTTCCCTTGATCCGCTGCCGAGATCCGAGAGGATGTTGTTGAACGACATGCCGTAGCTGTATGCAAAGCTGATGGAGCGTGTGTCCGCGATCAGCTGCAGCATCTCCGCGTCCTGTTCCGTGTCCGCGGTCCGCGCTTTCATGGCGACCTCGTAATATGCCGGAAGAACGTTCAGGTAATTGTAACAGCTCATCGCCTCGCACACCGTTCCGATGATGTCGACCTGATCCCCCCTCACCGTCTTCGGGATGGCCCAAGGCATATCCGTACAGCAGTTCACATAGTTCTCCTGAACTTCGTCCCCCTTCGGGCTCGGAAGGAAGCCGTACCGCATTTCGGTCGTGCGGTAAATGTCGTAGGCATCCCCGATCTGACCGTAGCAGAGGAGGTAATTCCCGTTTACGAACAGCGTTTCGCCGAAGCCGCCGCCGTTCATGTAGTCCTCCGACTGGACGAGGGAACGCCATTTCTGCGCGGCCGCGTCGATCCTTTCCACGTCCAGATCGATATAGGGGACGCCGTTTTCGTCGCGGGGGTAGACCTGAATGCCGAGGGATTCCTGCAGGCAGTAAGTCGTCTGCGATCCAGTGCAGAACGCCACGTCGTCCGTCTGTGTGATCTTCCCGTTGCCGTCCGTATCGACCGTCGCACCGGCCATCCACGCGAGCATGGCGTCGAACGTCCAGCTGCCTTCCCGGACGGTGTCATAGGGGATGGTCAGTCCCATGCGGTCGGCGTAGTCCTTGTTCACCATCAGCGCTCTCGTCCAGTGAAGGCCGAGATAGGAGATGTAGTTCGACGCGCAGTACAGCTTGCCGCAGAAGGACAGGGAATTCACCGCGCCTTCCGGCCACCACGGCTTCGTGAAGTCGAACTGCGGAACGTTCTTCATGTCGTAGAAGAGGCCGGCTTTGGCAAGGTCGAACGTCAGCCCGTCGTGCGCCATCACGATGTCGAACGCGTCGTCGCCCGCCGTGATGGAGGACCGGGTCGCCGCCTGTGTGCCGAATTCGTTCCCGCCCTCGATATACCCGACCTTCACGTTGAACCGGTCTTCGATCGTCGCGGTGGACTGGTACAGGACGTCCGTGACGGGGTTGCCGGTCAGTTCTTCGTACATGATGCGGTGCGCGCTCTCTTCTCCGCCGAACAGACAGGAGAGGATGCGGAATTCATATCCGCCGAGATCGGGATTGCCGAGTCCGTCGGACAGGGGCGGTTCCGTCTCCGGGATTTCCTCCGGGGTCGGTACGGCAGTCGGGTTCCCCTGTTCCGTTTCCGCTTCGTTCTGCGCCGTGTTCGCGCAGGCGGTAAGGAGCATCAGAAGAGCCGCAAGGAAAGCGAAAGCTTTTCGGAAGGTTTTCATGGCGCAATTCTCCTTTCAAGTCCGAGAATCTTCTGCAGGGGTTTCAAAGGCTTTTATGTGAAGGCCTCCCGTCTCGCAGCCCACGGGTCCGTTCGGGATGCGGTCGGGGGATTTTGTGAGCCGATACGGCCCGGACGCGTTCGAGCGAGGTCATGCGGGTCCCTCCCTGATAGAATTCGAGGTTTCCTTTTATCTTTTTCTGGCCGGTCGATCTCTTTTTTGTTTCATTATACCATACTTTTCCCACGCATACAAGCCCCCCCCGGAAATACCGGAACAACAAAGCCGTACGGGAAAAGAAAGCTGTCCGGGTGAATATTGCTCGGAAAACACAACTGCCGGCTCCTCGTTGCGATTTGCCGGCGGTTGTGTTTTTATGGGGGCGTCCTGCAGAATGATCTTCTCTTCCTTGCGGAGGATCCGTCAGGACTCCGCTCTTGCCATAGCTTCCTCGTAATCCTTTGTTCCGGCGAACACGTCGTTGGAATAGGGATTCTTTTTCATGGCGACGGAACGCTTGATGATGACCGCCATGCAGATCACATTGGCCGCGATGGCAAGCATGGCGACGACGCCCTGCGCTCTGGGATCGGCCGTGATCCCCATCGACGAAACGATCTGACCCGCCTCCGCGGTTTTGCCCGCGCCGGAATTGAACTCAGATTTCCTTCCTTCGCCTGCGGCGGATCAGGAGAGCGGTGCCTGCGAAGAGGATAAGCATACCGCCGAAGACGGCGTACAGGGTGGTTCCGGGACCGCCTGCGGAGGGGAGGACAACACCGGGAGTGTTGTTGACGGTGATCGTATACACACCTTTTTTATTGTCGAAACTAACGCTCGCTTGATCGTTGTCGTTGCCCGAACTTCCGTCCTCCTTGGTCAACACAACCGTACGGTCGGAGTCGATTCTGAAATAGATATACTTCGTCAGGATGAGGTAACCGTCAGGGGAACGCGTCTCTTCAAGCCTGTAGCGCCCGGCAGGCAGGTCGGATAACTCAAACTCGTAAGCTGAGGTCATATCGACATCATCATATACGTTGTTGCCAGCCTCATCTGTTATGACCTCCCAGACATTGGAGGCGTTGAGCGTCGTCAGCTTGAACTTCGCACCGGTGAGGTTATTCCCACTGTTGTCCTTCTTGATCAGCTTGAGCGGCAGCGGGGAGTTCGGAACGGCGATCGAATACGTGATCTTCCCCGAAGCGTCCGGTGCTGATGTGAGCACCACTCCGTCAGGATGTTCGCCCAACGTGATTACTCCCATCTCGCTGACTGTAAAAGTAACGTTGTCCGACTTGCCGTATCGTGACGGCGCGGCTGTCTCACGCAGCTGGTAGGTGCCGGCGGGCAGGGTATTGTTGATATTCGGGATAACACCGTTTGCATCTGTTGTCAGGCCTGTATAAACCGGGTGATCTTCATCCCAGGTAGTAGTGGTTCCGACCGTCACCTGTTTATACAGGTCGAACTTAGCTCCGGCAACCTTCACTGTCGCATCCGTGCTGTCCACCTTGATCGCCTTAAAATCATAGGGGCGGTTTTTGACGGTCAGCGTGAGGATGTCGTTCTCCGTGGTCACTTCGTAATAAGTGGGATAACCGGCGGGGATTTCGGGGCTTACGTTCAGTTCCCAGCCGGACGACGTCGCAGCCAGTGTGACCGTCAGCGGCTCGTCGATGCCGACATATCCCTGCGGTGCCTTAAGCTCCGTCAGCGTGTACTCCACATTCTCCTGCAGGTACGCCTGTGCGATCAGGCCGTTCTCGTCGGAGGTTTTTGTCGCCGGATCAAAGAGCGAGTTGGACAAGTTCTCGCCATACCGCAGCGTGAAATCCGCACCGGGCAATTTGTTTCCGTCCCAGTCCGTCTTCACAAAACGAACGGGAGGCAGCTGCGCCGGCGAGTTGGTCGCTTTGAAGCCCCTTACATTGTCGCTGATAAACTCCGGGTCTGCGTAGGTAACCGTATATTCGATCTCCTTCGCTTCGCTCGCTCCAATGAGCGTACCGTTCAGCTTCACGATGCCGCCCTCGGAGACGGGCTCTATGCTTTCATAGCCTGAAACCACACCGTCGTTCCCAACGGTAACTCCGGTCAGTTCCACTTCGAATACTGCGTAGTCCGTCAGTCCTGTATTCTCGATCGGGAGATCCAGATACCACCAGTACAGCTGCTGTTTCTCCGGGTCGGAATCATATGCCAGTTCCCGTACAGAACCGGTTACCAAAGTATCGGGATTGCCATCGGCATTGATTTTGTATACCGCGAAATATGCCGGATCCCGGTCCTGCATGGTTGACGCGTCTCCCCACACCTTTTCGAGGCGCAGTCCGAAGCCTTTGTAGTTTTTCACATAAACCTGAGAATCCCGGTTTGTTTTGATCGATCCGTCTATACCATCCCAGGGATCATACGGGTCTGTGTGTGTGACGGGATTGCCCTGCTCATCTAATTCATCATTCTGATATTGCCAGAACTTATACCCGTCGGGCATTTCGGTCGGCCGCTCGATGAGTCTGTACTCCGTGCCGGGAATCAGGCCGCGCACCTCGACGGTGTAATAGGCCGGGATGCCCGAAATGGAGCCGTTGGGCGACGTCTCAAAGCTGGCCCAGAATTTGCCGAGGTGTGTCACGCTGCCGTTGGGGTTTATGACGTCGTCCGTCAGGTTTGCGTAGTCTGTTGTGCCATTCTCAAAACCGGGTTTCAAATAACCGGGGTATTCTTCGTTCGTGATTCTCTCAAACAGACCCAATTCCGCATTCCACGCGCAGTAATAGCCTTCCGGATCCTTCACATGGTAAATGTGCAGGTTTGCCGGGGCAAAGTCACTGTCATAAGGCGTTTTAAAGTACAGACGGAAATCAAACGTCTCCTCACCCGCAGCCTGTTGAGGACGCGGAACACCATCGACTATTAGACTGCCGTCCGGATTGATCTGAACCGGATTCGTATCCGTGTCATATTTCCTGTACAGTTCCTTTGTAAATGTAAGGTTCTTAAGGGCTTCAACCTTGTTGACGTAATTGACCTTCGGTCGGTCGTCGGTTGTCGCCATCTCAATCCCGTAGTCCATTAAGTCAGGATTCGAGGAACCAGAATGATGCACTCCGGCATTTTCTTCATCATTTACGGTCACTTTCGTGAATACCGTCGGATCGATCCCGCATTCCACGATCCTGTATTCGCCGACAGTGATCTCATCGCTGTTCGGATCCGGTCGAGTAACGGGGAAATTGAGAACGGCCGTCTCATCCGGCTTCAGCATGAAAACGTTGTAATATGTGACGCCGTCCACTGTCAGTTCCGGCAGGAACGTCACCGGCTTGGCTGTGTCTTTGTAGAACACATAATCCGTCGGCGAGGCTCCGTACGGATAAGAATCCGACGCCGCACTCGGATCGAACGCATTTCTTAACATCTTCTCCGGAACGGAATCAGTCTCATTCTCCATCCTGTAGTAAACCTGGTACGGGAACCAGGCCTTGGTCGTCTCGGTTTCGTCCGCGCCCTCGAGTTCCTTGTGCAGTTCTACGGTGCCTTTTTTGACGGAAGCCAGGTTGAACTTCATGTGCAGGTTGGAAGCACCCGCGCCGCGCTCCATGTAGAAGATGCGCATGATGTGCTTGGTGTTGTCTTTGAACACCCACTGTCCCGCATCGTTCTGTTCGAATTTTGCCTTGGCGAGTTCCTTTGCAGCTTCTAAAGTTGGAGCAAGACCGCGCGCATAGTAGTTTTCGGCGAACAGGTCAAGCAGCGTCGTGGTCCTTCCGTGCTGCGTACTTTTGAGATTTATAACAACTTCGCCGGTTCTGAAGTTTACGGTACCGGATACGGCGCTGTGGATACCGCCGAGGTCAATGACAAGCTCATCGTCCACATAGAGCCAGAAGTCATCGTCTCCGGAAAACTCGAAGATAATATCGTGGCCCCAGGCATCCAGTCCGCTGGGCGTCTGGATGAAGCTGGCCTCCAACTCCATGGCAAAGAAATAGTCCGTTTTCTCTCCTTGAATTCTCTCTGTGACAAGGTAGAGCTGCTCATGTTTGCGCGGGTCCGAATCGGGCAGCGGGTCGGCGGTCGTCGAATACAGATTCTCCTTGTTTACGGAAGTAAACCGCCCCGCCTCGATGTCGTTGTACGGGAAAAACTGCCCGTGCTGCAGCGTATCTTTTTTGGTGGTGTCATTGGAGCCCAGTTCCTGATAAACCACGAAATCGCTGCCGTGCAGAGACGCGAAGTTCTGAGCGCTGTTATACTCGTAATAACCGGTGGCACGGTAGGTGCTTTCTATGAACAGATGGTTGACGACACTTTCTCCCGAGTAAAGACCGGCAAGCGATCCGCCGGAGCCTTCGTTCATTGTCGTCGGATATCCGCTTGTCAGATTCGTCGAGAGAAGTCCCGGCGTATGCTCCCAGGTTTTACCGTTCTTAATGCCGTTCTTAAGGAAGGCGTTCATCTGTCCGGTAAGGTCTTCGGTATTCTTCCCGTTTGACAGATCCACCATTTTCATCACAATGCCGTAATCGTTGTTGTCTACTGTAGGCACCGTATGGAGCACATCGTCGACGGGAATATCTTCCATGATGGCGAAGTAGAAATCCAGACCGTCCGCCCTGACACATGGTTCGAGAGTGGGATCAGCCTGATTCAGGTCCACTGTCAACGCGGAATACATGTATTCCGGCGTATCCCATGCCACGATCGGAGAATAGAACTGTTTATCCGTGCGGCCCTGCAGCAAAACGCCGACAGTATCACCGGAAAGAATAGACCCGTCGGAATACTTAGGAGCAAGATAGGAAGGTTCGCCTTTGCTCCTCGCGTATAAGTTTTCCAGTTCGTAGTATCCGTTGGGTGTGACGCCGTCATCATACGTATACTCGGTGAACTGCCACAGCATGTCGTTCACGTTGCCGCCGTACCATTCGATCGTATCACCGCTCTC
>JAEEGF012415500.1_pt1 | contig 10463 bp, 11 predicted proteins | sample 9134171 | NCBI WGS metagenome assembly JAEEGF01 (sample SAMN16246542, study PRJNA631951) | gut metagenome | biome: gut microbiome; feature: rumen; material: AP-attached | host: Bos | place: Iran: Karaj | collected 2018-10 | reverse complement strand
CGGGGAAAAAGAAAAGGATAACCGTCTTGTCTCTGTCAGACAGCGTGACGCTGAACAGGATAAACAGGAAATTGGGGAGATGGATATGGCAGACTTCATTGATTTGCTGAAAAGAAGTTGAGGATTACTATGAATAATATGTTTAGTGTACAAGATAGACAGAATATATTGGATTACATAGAATATAACTGGAGAAAGTGCAGCGGAACTATGGAGAACTCTCATTAAACTGACTGAGATGACATACAAGGAACTAAAGGGATAATAAAGTATAAGGATAGTTGCTATGAATGATTCGATAAAAATAATTCCTCTTGGTGGGTTTGACAAAATAGGTATGAACATGACTCTTGTTGAGTCTGATGACAGTATTATTGCTATTGATTGTGGGATGTCTTTTCCTCCTGAGAATATGCCCGGAGTAACGGGCATTATACCGGATGTGACTTATATTAAAAAGAATATTGATAAGTTCAAAGGAATAGTATTGACTCACGGTCATGAAGACCATATTGGCGCAATTCCTTATATTGCATCAGAGATTAAGGCTCCAATTTATGGTACACCTTTGACAATAGCTATGGTTGAAAATCGACTTAGCGATTTTGGGATAACTGGCATAAAGACAAGAGCTGTCAAACTGGGTAATACTATCATTGTGGGTGGTTTTAAGGTTGAGTTTATAAGTGCTAATCATAGCATACCGGATTCTGCTATGTTGGCTATTTATACTCCATGCGGGACTATTATCAGTACCGGTGATTTTAAAATTGACATGTCACCAGTGATTGGTGCTACGGGCGATATAGCAAGACTATCTGTATTAGGAACCAAAGGAGTACTTGCTGTTCTCTCTGATAGTACCAATGCTCTACGTGAAGGTACCTCTGGATCTGAGTTACATGTTTATGAACAACTTCGAAGATTCTTCAACATATATAGCCATAACAGGCTGATAATAGTGACATTTGCTACCAATATGGATCGTATTCAAGAGATTATCAATTTATGTAAATCCTATGGTAGAAGAGTAGTACTTGAAGGCAAGCTCATGTTGGACGTTTTTGCGATTGCACGTAAACTCGGATATATTACTGTAGATGAAGATGTTTTGCTTGATATCAATTTAATGAATCAATACCCCGATGAAGAGATAGTTATTGTTACTACCGGTAATCCGGGGGAATCGGTTCAATGTATAGCTGGTATCGCAGCTGGTACTCATGAGTCTATAAGGATTGTCCAGAAAGATGTTATTCTTTTTAGCTCAGTGGCAATTCATGGTAATGAGTTGATGTTTAATCGTACTTTGAACAGCCTTGAAGAAAAAGGTGCCATAGTGCAATTCCAAGATCTTCATACAACTGGTCATGCGTGCTGTGAAGAATTGAAACTACTGTATAAGATAATACATCCCCAATTTATTATTCCGGCACATGGTGATTATCGTTCCAGAAGAGAAGCCAAGAAAATTGCATGTGAGGTGGGAGTTCCATCTGAAAATGTCATGCTTATTAGTAATGGTGATGTTGTTAAAATGAATAATGATACTTGTCAGGTTGTAGATAGGTTTACATTAAATGATATTCTGGTAGATGGATATGAGAAGAGCAGAATCGATACTTCCATAATTCAGGAAAGACAAAATCTTTCAAAGTCCGGAGTTATTATTATTGAACTTTGCGTTGAAAAAAAATTCGGGAGATGTATATCTGATATCAGGGTAGAAGGCCGTGGATTTATGGGGGGAGAACCCCTAACGGCGTTGTCAGATAAGATAAAAGAACTTGCCATTAAAGAGTATACAAGGTTTTTGGGGCAAGGGGTAAGAGATAACCGGGTAAGGGATGGTATTCGCAAGCTCGCAGAAGATGAAATATTTACGACATGCGGAAAATTACCCGTTGTTATTGTTATGATCACAGAAGTTGTGCTATAATACTTCGTGATAAAAATGAATTTGTTACAGTATACAGCCGGCAGGCAGAGCTTTTATGATAGGGGTTATGTCGTTAATAAAATGAACGAGTAGTCCTCATTGTGAAAAGAGAAGTATATGAGTGGCAGAATACGAAAAATGGGCATTTATGCTCTTTTTTTCGTATTCTGCTTTTTTTATTTTCGAGGAAATGTTATGAAAAAATATTTGAAAATCGCACGAATTGACCATTGGATAAAGCAGCTGTTTATCGTTCCGGGGATGGTCGAATACTTTTTTTGCGGCAATGAATACAATGAACCTGAGCATGAAGCAGTTTATTATCTTTTCAGAAAGGGACATTAAGCATTATGTATTTTTCGATAAATTCTATTGCATTTGTAGTAGTTACTTTTTTGATTTTTTACAGTATCAGACGGAGGGCAAGAGCATATTTTTTACTGCTTGCAAGTTTATTTTATATTGCATGTATTGACGTTCATTCTGGCATATGGGTGATAGTTGTTTCTACATTTATTTTTCTGTGGGGAGCTTTTGAAGGAACGCTGCTAAAGAATAATAATTCCTCTCTGGCACGAGTAGTCACGATGATTGGAATAATGCTATGTGTCACTTCATTACTGTTATTAAAAAGTATTGCAAGATGGTCTGTTTCGGGCAGTTTTTTGAGGAATTATATTTTACCGATTGGCGCTTCATACTATATCTTTCAGGCAATTACATATCTATTGGATATCTATGGGCGAAGAATTGAACCGGAAAAGAATTATCTGTTTTTTTTACTGTATATGTGTTATTTCCCCAAATTCTTAAGTGGACCAATCGAAAGGCCGGGACGATTTATTGATGAAATAAAAAAACTCTATTCTGTGAAGCTACTTGACAATAACAGAATATCAAAAGTTTTCCCAACAATCTTATATGGCTATTTTTTGAAGGTGGTTGTTGCAGACAGTATTTGTGGATTAACTTCAGCGCTTTTGAAACATCCGGAAAAATACGACTCGGGACTGCTTTTGATGGGAATGATTCTATATACATTTCAGATATACTGCGACTTTGCCGGTTATAGTGCTATCGCTATTGGAATCTCTGGCTTATTTGGGATTGAATTAACAGAGAATTTTCATGCGCCATATCTATCGGAAAACATCAGCTTATTCTGGAGAAGATGGCATGTTTCTCTTTCGGAGTGGTTGAGAGATTACATTTATATTCCGTTGGGAGGAAGCCGACGGGGGGAAGTTAGAAAATGTTTAAATATTGTCATTGTGTTTATTGTTTGCGGATTATGGCATGGCATAGATGCAAGCTTTCTGGCATGGGGAATGATGCATTCGTGTTTTTTGCTTATTTATAATTTTCTTAAAAAAATAGGTTGCATCACCTCATTTAAGAAAAGAAGCCCACGAATAGCCAAATGTGCAGGAACGGGGATAACATTTGCATGTGTTTCTTTTGCCTGGATTTTTTTTGGCGCAGATGATTTGAATGGCGCATTACAATATGTTTGGAATATGTTTTCTTTCAAGGCTGGAGATATTTCTTTTTTTTCTCAGATGCAAAGAATAGGATTTGTAAAGAAAAATCTGTTAATGCCGCTTTACGGTGTTATTGTTATCCTATTTGATTATTTAATGTTCAGAAAAAAACTACCGATAGGAAAGGCAATATATTCACTCCCGGCTATTGCTCGGTATTCTATTGAATATACCCTTATTTTACTTATTCTCCTACTGGGGATGTATGGACCCGGTTATAATTCCGGGAGTTTTATGTATATGAATTATTAGGCGGCGATCATATGAAAAGAGAGATTAGGAAGTGGAACCTAAGGATAGCTTTTATATTTTTCACAATAGTATCTCTGATGTACTGGAACAGCGTATTGTGTATAAAAAATGACGATGGCATAAAACAGGCAATGGCAATGTACTATCAGCCACGAGATATGGTTGATGTCGTTATGATGGGGTCGAGCCATATCCATTATGCGGTAAACACAGGAACTTTATGGGAAAAATATGGAATTTCGGCATTTGATTACAGTGCTGCTGAGCAACCCCTATGGATTACGTACCATTATCTTAAAGAGTTTTGTAAATATCAGAATCCGAAAGTGGTTGTGCTGGATCTTTATTCTCCGGCGTTAAGAAAGGAAGACTATCAATATGACTGGCTGCTTCCAAACGTTCTGGGAATGAGGTTTTCTATGAATAAACTGGAAATGCTTGAAGTTAGTGTGGAAAGACAGCGTATTGGCGAATACTTTCCGAGTTTTGCGATCTATCACGACAGATTATGTGAACTTCAAGCTGAGGATTTTTTATATCCATTTATCAGCCGATCTGAGCTTGTAAATTTCAAAGGTTTTAAGCCTATGCTTAAAGTGACGCCACAGATAAAGCCGGCTATCACACAAAGCCATAGCGGTGGACTCACAATTAAATCTGAGGTTTATCTGAAGAAAATTATTGAATATACAAAAGATAATGATATTGAGCTATTCCTTATAGTGACTCCCTATATCACTAATGATGATCAGGAATTGGTTTACAATAGAATCAGAGAAATAGCACAGATGGAAGCTATAAACTTTAGCAGCATGAATTATGATTATGAAGAAATTGGTATTGATTTTAGCAAGGATTTTATGGATGCCTCGCATTTGAATTACTATGGGGCGGTAAAATTTACAGAGTATTTGGGGAAAGAGCTAAAATACAGATATGAACTGGCTGATCACAGAGGTGATTCAAAGTATGATTCTTGGGAAAAGGATAATCAAAATATAGCTGAGCAGGTGAATTGAGTTTGATATAATAAAAGCGAGTGTTCTTATGATTTTTTGCTGAAAGCCGAGTGTGTAGTTCTTGGGAGGTGGAGAGAAATGACAGAGTTTGAAAATATAGTAATTGGTAATAGTGCAATACCTTCACTGGTAATTACAGTCATTTTGATGGTTCTGATCCCGGTCAGTTTCTTAATCTATTGGCGTAAGAACCATAAACAGCAGACCAATTTCAGTTGGGTGATTGCCGGTGCTGTTGGCTTTATTGTATCTGCCCGCATATTGGAGCTTGGGGTACACATGCTCTGTATCGTTATGGATAATCCTGTTTCTCGATTTATTAACAGTCATACCGTCGCATATGTTTTATACGGAATAACCATGGCAGGTGTTTTCGAGGAATGTGGACGGTATATTGTTATGAAGTACATCATGAAAAAGAACCGTACCCGTGAAAATTCGATTATGTACGGAATCGGCCATGGCGGCATAGAGATACTGGCAGTTCTTTTGCCTTCAATAATTACATTTCTTGCTGTAGCGGTACTGTTTTCATCCGGAAATATTGAAAATGCACTCAGCACATTGAATATAACGGAGAAAACGGCCAGCGCTGCGCTTCCTTCAGTACAGGCGGCTGCTTCATTTGATTATGCTATGATGGCTATGAATGTAATTGAGCGCCTGCTTACGATGTTTTTGCACATTGGACTTTCAGTTATCGTGTATTACTGTGTTGCGGATGATAAAAAGATCTTTCTGCCTTTGGCAATCATCCTGCATATGCTGACTGATACCTTCGCTGCGCTGTACCAAAGAAGTGTAGTACCACTGTGGACTGTTGAGATATGGACGGCTATATGGGTTGTGGTTGTTGTACTAATTGCCATAAAGCTTTATAAGAGAAAGTAAACCGGTGGAATCCCAATATTCGATAGGAATGATATGGTGGACAGAAATGAAGAATGCAACTATAGTTTCGGATGGGGGATAAACAATGATAATTCACCCTATAGAGCCTTCAAAACAGATTTTGGAAGGTGATAGCTTCGTTATGTACTGCTTAAGGAGAGCTGGCTCTACTTTCCGTAGGTACAAAATAGGAACTCCATGTTTTAGAATCTAAGCATGGAGGTGAGAAATTATGAACCAATATGTTACAGGAGCAGTTATAAAGGAACTTCGTGAAAAGAAAAGGATGACACAATTGCAGCTTGCAGAAAAGCTAGGTGTCACAGATAAAACCATTTCAAAATGGGAAACAGGAAAAGGATATCCGGATATTACCTTGCTTGAACCAATTGCTGATGCATTCAGGATTTCTGTAACAGAACTTATTTCAGGAAATCCAATACACAATGCCAATGTTTCAGCAAATATGATGCGATCAAAGTTTTATGTGTGTCCTGTCTGTGGGAATGTGATCCACAGTATGGGAGAGGGGGTAATTGGATGCCATGGAATTCAACTTTCTCCTTTAGCTGCAGAGCCATCAGATGAACAGCATATGATATTTGTTGAGCGTTCTGATGACGAGTATTACGTGAGGATTGACCATGCTATGACAAAAGAACACTATATTTCTTTTGTTGCTGCAGCAGGGATAGATGAAATCCAAATGGTAAAGCTTTATCCAGAAGGAAAGTCAGAAGCCAGGTTCAGGATTCGCGGCGTAAAGAAAATTTTCTTTTACTGCAACCACGATGGACTCTTTTATCTGGATGTTATAAAGGGTATAGATGATAAAGAAAATGGCTATGACAATTATCGTGAACGAAAAGAACTTGAGGAAGTTGCAGATAATTTGTTTGGATGAGCTGAAGGGAAGTACACTGTTGTAGATAAGAATATGAATAAGATGGAGAAGTAGTAAATATATTCACATGCTTAGAACATGAAAAGACCTCCGGACAAGGATTTTCGGAGGTCTCTTTTTGTGCAAATATCTGCGCATCGCTATGTTGAACTTAAGCCTTAATTGGAAGCCAGATTTCTGAATAGTACTCAGGATCCTGAGCGCCAAGCTTGTACTTGGTCTCATCGGTGTAGAATTCAATGATGAACCCTGCTGCAATTTCATAATTACTGGCCGGAAGCCATTCGTTAAAGACCTGAGTGTTTACGGCTTGAAGGGCTTGTGGCATAGCGCCGCGGCATGGAAATACTGCCCAGGTATATTCAGGTATCTCTTTTACCTCATAATTCTTTGAGCTTGCCAGTTCATCACTATAGTCATCTGCAATCAGGTAACGGAATTTATCTCCGGTAATTTCATCATCCAGACAAACGCCATACATGCCCATAAGCTTATTGTCGCTGTCGGAAAATACCTCGTCCCAGAACTTGGGTATTGTGGCATAGCTATCTTTATAATCAATTATTTTTGATACGCCCATTACCTTAAATGCGGCTTTCTTTTCAATTCTGTATTCCATTGCTTTACCTCCGTCTAATGTCAGTTTGATGTGCAGCGGTGCAAATGCTTTTATGTTTGCACCATTATTTCTTACATCAGTTGGTGTATTCCCATGAAATCTTGTAAACGCCTTAGTGAAGCTGTCAGGTGAGTCATAGCCGTACTTAATGGCCAGATCGATCACTTTGATGTCTGAGGAGATCAGTTCTTCTCCTGCAAGGGAGAGCCTTCTCATTCGGACATATTCTCCGACGGTGTATCCGCACAGCATGGAAAAGCCTTTTTGGAAGTAAAACGCGGATGTATTCACTTCCTTGGCAATTCTGCCAACCGTCAGGTCTTCAGTGATGTTCTCTTCAATAAACCTTATGGCGTCTTCAATGATCTTTGTCCAGTTCATAAGTAACCTCCAACTTGATTGTAACTTCAGTATATAAGGTTTGTACATAGCATACCCGACATAAAATGTTTTCTTGTGTCCGTCAATAGATATTCAAAATATCATTTGTAATGTATAATAGTTAGCGATAGAGGAAAGCAGTTCTCGCCTAGGGGTGTAGATGTGTTTGAAAGCTCTTTTGCCCAGATAAAAGAGATACAACAGAATTTTGCAGATTGAATAATAGGAGGTGCAAAGAAAAATGACGAAACGTATATCATTTAGCATGGCAGTTTTGATATTATTGTTGGCATTGACGACACCCTTTAGTATTAAGGCTTATGCAGCCAGGGTTCTTCCGTTTACAGGGGCTCTTGATTATTCTAAACAGGAGAACTGGCTCTTCGATGGAGCTTATCCGGAGAATCAGGTGGATGTGTTTATGGTTGCTCCGACGGTAGATATCGAAAATGAGGGGAATACTCCATTGACTCCAGGTGTTAAGACCGCATTAAGGTATGCCATGAACCAGCAGCAGGCGCTTTATGCGGAAACCGGCAGAATTTTTGCACCGTATTACAGACAGGGGACCATTAAAGCGTATGCAATGGAGGATGGACCTGATAAGGAGCTTGTCTTTAACAATGCATACATGGACGTTTCTGCTGCGTTTAAATACTATCTGGAGAATAAGAATAATGGCAGGCCTCTTATCCTTGCCGGCTTTTCACAGGGAGCTGATATGTGCTACAGACTTCTTGAGGAGTATTATGGCGGCGATGGAGAAAGAGCTGTGATACTCCGTGACAACCTGATTGCAGTTTATGCCATCGGCTGGCCAATGACACAGGAGATGATAAATAAGTATCCCCAGATTGTTCCTGCTAAGGGCGAGACTGATACCGGAGTCGTTGTCAGCTTCGAGTGTGAAAACGGAGAGGTTGCAGGATCAATTACCATCCCTTCTGATACCAAGTCTATCGCCATAAATCCTCTCAATTGGAGAACAGACAGCGTTAAAGCCGACAAGTCTTTAAACAAAGGCACAGTGTTACAGGACAGTGAAACCGGAGCAATAACATCCGTAGAAGTTGGAAAATATGGAGCTTACATCCATCCAGTTAAAGGAACGCTCGTAGTTCCGGGAATAGATACAAATGTATATACTCCTGTGCTTGATATATTCCCAAAGGGAAGTCTGCACATATATGACAATTTCCTGTTCTTTGTAAATCTTCAGGAAAATATTAAAAAACGCACGGAGAGTTTTCTTCAGAAAAGAGCTAATGCTGGGGAATAAAAACTTTAAGGAGAGTGCTGATAAATGAGTGAAAACGAAGTTATAAACAACACGGAAAGTAAAGGAAAATTTGGCAAAACTCAGATTATACAGAGCGTACTTATTCTTGTGGCTCTGATAATCTGTATACTGGGATTTGTCAGGTACACGGATATTCGAAGGCTGATCATATACGGTGGCCAGGCATTATTCTGCGTCCTGATATTTGTATTTGGAGTTCTTAAATTCAAGGATGGAGATCAGAAAATCATAAGAATGGTTATTGGCGTGTATGGATTTCTTCAGGCTCTGAGAGTTGTGCTTCTGAATATCGTGGGAGTTAAGCCTGGAGCAGGAGAAATCGCCAGATATGTTCTCGTCCTCATAGCATGTACCTGTTTTCTACTTGCTGAGAGAATGGGAAAAGAGTCATTTAAGAAAACCGCTTATGTGCTGTTTGGTCTTGAAGTTCTTTTGTATGTTGTATTTCTTATAGGTTTCCCAGGGGTACTACTTGGCCAGTTAAACAAGTTTATGCCACTTGTGGGAATTCTGATCGCCGGTAGTATAGCGTTCATACAGGAGAAGGCTGAGTGAGACTTACAGTTTTGGGGGCAAGAGGATCTGTGCCGGTTGGAGGAGCGCAGACCAACATATATGGAGGTGAGACCTCCTGCTATATGGTGGAAGCCGGAGACTATGTTATTTTTCTTGATGCAGGTACCGGTTTATTAAAAGCGCCCAGGATTGACGAGAATAAAGAGATTATTATCCTTCTTTCCCACCCGCATATTGATCATCTGCTGGGGCTTCCTTTGTTTGATGAGATGGCAAGTCCCAATCGAAAGATAACTGTTTATGGAAGGACAATGGGGGGAATATCTACTTCGGAGCAGATAAGAGGGCTGTTTAGCAAGCTGTACTGGCCTGTCACACCATGGGATATTTCTAAAAACTTTCAGTGCTCCGATCCGGATTTTCCATTGGTTTTAAAATCTATAGTTATTGAAACAGCGGTTCTTCCCCATCCGGGTGGATGCCTTGGGTACAGGATAAGCTACAAAGGGAAAAGCGCTGTTTACATGACCGACTGCGAACTGAATGAGGGGGGCATAGAGAGACTGTCAGAGTTTGCTAAAGATTCAGATCTTTTGCTTTGCGACTCCCAGTATACTGCCGAAGAATATGAAGGAAAGCGCGGATTTGGCCATTCGACGATTGATAATGCAATTAAACTAATGGAAAAATCCTGCAGCAAAAAAATGCTTCTTATCCATCATGATCCTCATCGTACAGATAAACAGCTTGAGGAAATGGAAAAAGACATCACGGATACTCGAATATGCTTTGCCAGATCCGGTATGCAGATAGAGTTATAGTACCTGACAAAAACATTGTTTTTACGGTAATTATAGATGAAAAAAGAAACTAAACAGGTGATGAAGATTCTTGCTGCAGTCTTTCTCGCCTCTTTGTTTACCCTTATTGCGGCAAAAGGTCTTTTATATGTGCCTGATGCTTACGTTTCCGATGCCCTGTATCAGTCAGTTGACGCAGCTGATGGTGAGATAGTGGTTGTGGGAATCGATGAGAAGGCTATTGATGAGTTGGGACCACTGCCATGGGACCGAAGTGTCATCGCTGATGCAATATTCTATC
>JAEEGF011480759.1_pt1 | contig 10463 bp, 9 predicted proteins | sample 9134171 | NCBI WGS metagenome assembly JAEEGF01 (sample SAMN16246542, study PRJNA631951) | gut metagenome | biome: gut microbiome; feature: rumen; material: AP-attached | host: Bos | place: Iran: Karaj | collected 2018-10 | reverse complement strand
ACTTAATAATTAAGAGATCCTTTCTGCATTCCCCATGCAGACCAATGATTGTAATTTTACTTATATGAATCTAACCGAATTAAAAAACACTCCTGTTGCTCAGCTCGTTCAGATGTGTGAGCAGAATGGAATCGAGAACGTTGCCCGCCTAAGTAAGAAAGAAATTATTTTCCAGCTTCTAAAAGCTTCATCAAAAAACGGTGAAGACATTTTCGGCGAAGGTGTAATTGAAATTCTTCCAGACGGTTTTGGTTTCTTAAGAAGTGCTGATTCTTCATACCTGGCAGGTCCTGACGATATCTATGTATCTCCAAGTCAGGTCAGAAGATTCAACCTTAGAACAGGCGACTCAATTGCCGGTAAGATTAGACCTCCAAAAGATGGCGAAAAGTACTTCGCATTATTGAAGGTAGATTCTGTAAACAATGACGATCCAGAAAATTCTCGTCACAAGATTTTATTTGAGAACCTTACTCCTCTGTTTGCTCAGGACAGAATGCAGCTTGAGCTTGGTAACGGTTCAAAGGAAGACCTGACCGCAAGAGTTATCGATCTTGTTGCTCCTGTAGGTAAAGGTCAGCGTGGTCTGATTGTTGCTCCTCCAAAAGCCGGTAAGACTATGCTGCTTCAGAATATTGCCCACTCAATTTCAACCAAGTACCCAGAGTGTACCCTGATTGTGCTTCTGATTGACGAGCGTCCTGAAGAAGTTACCGAAATGGTACGCAACGTTAAGGGCGAAGTGGTTGCTTCAACCTTCGATGAGCCTGCAACCCGTCACGTTCAGGTTGCTGAAATGGTTATTGAAAAGGCTAAGAGACTGGTTGAGCATAAGAATGACGTGGTTATTCTTATGGACTCCATCACCCGTCTGGCCCGTGCCTACAACACCGTTGTTCCTTCATCAGGAAAGGTTCTAACCGGTGGTGTTGATGCAAATGCTCTGCAGAAGCCAAAGCGTCTGTTCGGTGCTGCACGTAACGTTGAGGAAGGCGGTTCTCTGACCATCATTGCAACTGCTCTGATTGATACCGGTTCAAAGATGGATGAAGTTATTTACGAGGAATTCAAGGGTACCGGTAATATGGAACTTCATCTGTCACGTAAGATTGCCGAGAAGCGTGTATATCCTGCAATCGACGTTACCCGTTCAGGTACAAGACGTGAAGAGCTTATTACTACTCCTGATGAGCTGCAGAAGATGTGGATTCTAAGAAAGTTCCTGCATCCTATGGGCGAAATCGAGGCTATGGAGTTCTTAATCGATAAGCTGTCCATGACCAAGACCAACAATGATTTCTTTGATGTAATGAAGAGAGGCTAGTCTCCTACCTTCAACCAAAGATAAGAAATCCCGTTCTACTAAATTAGTATGAACGGGATTTTTCGTTTTAATCCTATCTGAATTTCAGAGTATTACTTGCTCTGTTCTGCGATTGCTTTTCTTACAGCCTTAGCCAGGAAGTCAGACATTACATCGCCATTGTGCTCAAGCATCTTAGGGAACATTGAAATAGGTGTTGCACCTGGGAAGGTGTTGATTTCATTGATCAGGATGCCGTCTTCCTTTGACAGGAAGAAGTCGATTCTTGACAGATCACGCAGCTTCAGACCAACGAAGGCACGACGTGCAAGATCCTGAATGGTTCTGATGTCATCCTCTGACAGATTCTCAGGAGTTACAGTAGTAATGGTGCCTGAATCCTTTGAGTATTTCTCATCAAAGGTGTAGAACTTGTTGTCAGGAATAATGATTTCACCAGGACGTGACAGTTTCAGCTCGCCGTTGATTTCATAAGCTGCAACCTCAAGCTCGCGGTGAATGATGTTCTTCTCAAGAATAACCTCTGAGCTGAACTGGAATGCCTCAGCAATGCAGTCCCAGACATCATCACGCTTGGTTACATGATAGCAGCCTACTGATGAGCCCTGACTTGCAGCCTTAACGTAGATATCCTGATACTTGTCAAAGAAGGCCAGAGCCTCTTCCTTATACTTATCATTCTTTAAAGGAATAATTGCATAAGGTGAATTTGGAATACCTAAAGCATCAAGATACAGCTTGGTGGTGATCTTGTTGAAGCAGTAGCGGCTGGCCTCTGCCTTGCAGCCGATATAAGGAATATTGTGGATCTCAAGGAAGGACTGGATATCGCCGGTTTCACCAGGAATACCATGGATGCAAGGTACTACACAGTCAATCTTTATCTCCCTGCCATCAACAGAGAAGATATTGTCGCCTAGGAAAATACCGTATTTGTTCTCATCAACTACAAACTTGTGATCATGAATTACGGCTTTGGTAACTGAGAATTCTGGAGTCTTTTTTAACTGTTCTTCAATGAATTTTGCACTTAGAAGGGAAATGTCGTGTTCGGATCCGTCTCCGCCACATAGTAAAAGAATGTTGGTACTCATTTTTATCCTAAATAATGTCAAATTTGATTGAAAACATAATAGACACTATAAGGATTCCTTTCAAGATGTATTTGGGATAATCTCGATTTAAATGAGTAAGATGGAACTAATTCCATATTTTTGATCATTCTCTGCACCTCTTCTAATTAACTTATAATCCTCTGGCGTTACTGTATGCACTGAAAATGTTAAGAAATGCATTCAACTGTAAACATCAGGATAAAATTAAAGGCTTAGAGTTATGAATATTGATGTCAACAAACCTGTAGAAAATCCGGAACTTTCAAGACTTCTCAATGAATACAACAGCACGGAAAACGAGGAAAAACGAAACGATCTGCTGGATTATATAGCACAGGAATTTGCCCTCAATTCAAATCTGCTCTCTGTTATTAAAGTAGACGACAACACAATCGTTGAGAAGAATGGACAGAAGTACTTCAAGGAAGACTCAAAAATCTCCTTTGTTCAGTTTACCTCTCCGGATAATCAGGTGTATTTCCCTGCCTTTACGGACTGGAAGGAACTGCGCAGGGGAGACCAGTTTAAAAATGAATACATCAAAACTCTGATTATGTCCTTTGAAGACTACTATGCAATGGTAAAAGATAACGGCGCAGGTGTTGTCATCAATCCTTTCAGCCATAATCTGGTATTCTCAAACGGCAATCTCAGATATATGAAGCAGCGAAAGGACATTGTAGAAAAGGGGCATTCAGAAGTTACCGTTGAGAAGGACACTCATGTAATGATTGGAGAGCCTGAGATTTACCCTGAGGCCATGGTAAAGGCTCTCTCTGATTATTCCAAGGGAGTCAGGGAAATCAAGTCAGTGTGGCTTAAGCTGATGGTAAGGGATAGGGAACAGAGCTATCTTCTGGTGGTAGATTTTACAGGGGATAAGCAGAAAATCTTCTCAGGTCTTGCCGCGGCCGCAAAAGATTACCTGCCAAGCAATATGTATATTGATATGGTACCTTTAAACGATGATTTCGGCAGGGATGCCACCAAAAGCGGTAAGCCTTTCTATCAGAGAAAGCATCGACTGTTTGGTCTTTTCGGCTAATACCTACTAATATAGACCTGAAATAAGAAAAGGTGGAGTCGGCCTTTTACGCCGGGACTCCACCTTAACATTTGTGTTTACTGGTATTTCCTAATTGCTTCCTTTGAGCTCAAGAATTGCCTCGTGACAGATCCTGTCAAAGCTTGTGCGCATATCGGCAACCAGCGCATCGTAGCCCGGGGACTTCTGTTCGGTAACAGCCTGACGGCTTGCAGTTTTAATCGTCTGTCCCTGAGCATTGACTATGGAAAAGGAGGCGCTTACATAAATCTTTCCGGCCTCACTTCCCTGAAAGCGGGATACATAAACTTCAAGAGTGCGATCCTTCAGTCGGAATTTCTCCTGAGCCACGGTATTGCTTACCAGGGCTGTCAGCTGAGAGCTGAGCGGTTCAGCCCAGCGGTGAAAACGGGCTTCTCTTAGACTGTGTTCGCTGACCTGCAGTACAATTCCACCTCCGTCTAAGACCGGATTCAGCTGCAGATTTATATTTGAAGCCCCTGACATCATCTGAGGATCAAGATCCTGCACCATTGAGTATCTGATCTGCGATGGCGTATCACTGGCGCAGCCTCCAAGAAGTATTGCGCATAATACCAGTCCTCCCAGAATTCGTGATTTCATTTCTATCTCCTCTTTAGCGACGTCCAGGTACAGGATCGCCGGTAGTGTCGCTGAATATTATGGAATTAGGTTTCTGTCCCACATCCTTTACTGCAGGCTTCAGATCCTTTAAGGCCTGATTAAGCTGTACCACCAGCTGGCTCATATCCTTGTAAATCTTTCCCTGTTCATCGAAACCTGACAAGGTTTTTTCAAACTGCTTGACGGTTTTTGTCAGCTCTTTTACTAACTGCTGCTGGTTTACGCTATCCAGGGTATGGGTCAGATTATGCAGAGTCTTCTGCATTTCAACCATGGTTTTTCTAAGCTCGGTGCTGGTCTTGTCAAGCTGCATTCCCTTGAGCTCAGTCAGAAGGTCATCCATTATTCTCATAGGTGAACCGTTGGCATCTTCATACATAGGAATTACACGGATGCCGTCAACTTCAGTTTCCTTGGCAGGGCATTTTATGTTATCGCCGATTTCTATATCTACGGCATTATTTCCTGACAGAAGGGATATACTGTAGGTAGAGGCACAGACCTTATTTTTATCAAGCTTATCCCTGAAGAACTTCATCGATATCTCTTCATTGCGTTCACTATAGGTATACAGGGATATCAGCGCATAGATATCATCTTCAGGATTGATGACATCAACTTCGGCACAGCGCCATGGAACTTCGATAACCTTTCCTACAGGCACTCCGCGATAGTAGACATCACTTCCTGCCTTAATTGCTCCCGCATCGTGTCCCAGGTTAATGAGGAAACTTGGATAGCTTCTGAGCATTTCGTTTTCAGCGGTAGTACGATCATCGTGGAGTTGGTAGGTTTTGGTAAGATCAAGCGGTTTATCGGCATTGCGATAGCCGATTCCTTCAAAAGTAATGACACCCTGCAGCACACTTAACATTGATTTTGTGTTTATATTCAGGCCGGATCCGTCAATTTGTACATCTATACCGTCATCACTCCAGAAGCAGACATTTCCTTTTAGCAGCACATCATAAGGCTTGCGGATAAAAAGCTGATAGTCAAAGGTATCGGTGTTAGGATCAAGTCGTGAAGTAGCAACATTTCCAACCTCTACGCCCTTATATTCAACTACAGTACCTTCGGGAATATTTTCACTTCCGTTAGAACGCAGATTGACCGTTACTCCATCCTCATTATAAGGGTTAACCGGAGGATGCTCTTCGGCAACAAAACTATAGGCGTTCTCATCTGAGGAGCCTAGGGAGATCTGAATATAGGAGCCTCCTAAAAGAGTGTCCAGACCGGAGATGGAGTTAACCTCTATTCTTGGTTTTACCACCCAGAACTTGGAATCACTTAAAAGCAGATCATCTGTACCAGGGTTCATTCTGATCCCCAGTCGAACAGATTTAAGATCATCTTTGATTGCAACAGTTTCCACTCTTCCGACCGACACCGAGCGGAATTTAACCAGAGTCTTGCCTGCTTCTATGCCATCAGCGGAACTGACCGTCAGTTCGACTTCCGGTCCTTTGTTCAGAGTGTTGTCCCACAGCATAATTGCGGTAATAATCAGTGCAAGCAGCGGAATAATCCACGCATAGGATAGTCGACGCAGAGGATTGGTTTTTGCCATTTCGTTACTGTTGTTCACAATGCCCCCTTCTGTCCCAGATCATTCTTGAATCAAACTGCTCTGCAGATATCAGCGTTAAAACAACTACAGCACAGAATGCCACGATGGCAAATCCGGGATTGATGGTTATCAGTCCGCCGATTCTAACGACTGACGACATAATAATTACTACAAAAACGTCTATCATTGACCATTTTCCAATATATTCCACAAGTCTGTAGATCATGACCAGTCTGCGCTCCTGACTGTTTCTCCATGGCGTTGCCACGTTCAGAACCAGAAACAGCAGCATCAGAATTTTTAATATCGGAATAAAGATACTTGCAATCAGAATCACCAGTGCCACAAAGTGTGAATTCATGTTCCACAGTGCTATCACACCATCAATAATGTTGGAGCCGTTGTTTGCTCCTAAGAGATCGGTATACATAACCGGATAAAGATTTGATGGAAGATAAAGAATAGTGGCGGAAAGCAGCAGGGCACAGGTTCTCTGTATAGATGCCGGATTTCGATAATGGTTGACGTGTCCGCAGCGGGGACAGACAGCGCCTTTTTCTGAGCCCGGATACTGTGCTCCGCAGGTGCGGCATACCATAAGATTCTGATCATAACCGGTCCTGCCTGCCACGGCTCCTTCATAATGCCCGTGACCACGCAGATCCCACAGACGATTAGGGCGCAAGTGCATCCAGCACCAGGCCATCATGACAGAAAAGATAACCGCCGAAAAAAATCCGAAATGAAAGATAACGTTAGCAAAGGAGGTCAGTTTAATCAGACTGATGAGCACTCCCATGATAAAAACATCGACCATGCAGTAACGATGAGAGAAGGAATAGATCTTTAGTGTAAAAAGTGAAGGCACAATGCCGAACAGTCCCACCGCAACCGCAAGAAATAGCACCACCAGCGGCATAAAAAGAGTTACCGCCATGAAGATATACAGTAAGCCACCCCAGTCCAGACGCAGAGTTGTCAGAACATTATAAAGGGACATGTTGTTGGATACGCCAAACTGCTCTAGAGACATGAAAGGCTGAGTCAGTGCTGCGAACAGCATGATAAGGGCAGACAGGGAAATGGTGCCAACCGTATGAAATGAGTATTCCTTGGCACGCACCAGTACAGCACCGCAGCGTGGGCAGCGGTAATTGACAGCAGGGTCTGGATTTGTCGGAAGTGTCACTCCCATATCGCAGCAGTGACAGATTTCAACATAACTGCCGGACGAAGGTCCATGTGTATCCTCAGACAAGCATTACCTCGGGTGGCAAAGAAAAATATACTATACAAATCAATATTAATATCTAAAGTCTGACTTTTCACGAAACCGTAGATAATTTCCTGATCTGTTGCAAAATTTCAATTCACAAATTCTGATAGCAGATTTAGTTTTGAAAAGGTGAGGTTAGAAGGGAGAGGAGAGGAATTAAAAAAGCTTCCAGTGATTTGCATTGGAAGCTTTTGGTAATCCTGGATCTGAACAGAATTAGATATTGTTTTCGATGAAGGCCTTAAGCTCATTCTTAGGCAGAGCACCGATCTGACGGTTAACGATGTTGCCGTCCTTGAACAGCAGCATGTTAGGAATACTCATAACACCGAACTTGGCTGCATATTCCTGATTCTGATCGATATCAACCTTAACGAATTTTACGTTTTCCATTTCTTCAGCCAGCTCTTCAACGATTGGTCCAACCATTTTGCATGGACCGCACCACTGAGCCCAGAAGTCAACAAATACAGGCTTATCTGAATTTAATACTTCTTCTTCAAACTGGCTGTCATCAATATGTAGAACTTTTTCGCTCATAATAAATCTCCGATAATCAACTGATTTCTATCTTATCATGAGAAAAATCGTATAAATACAAATTGATATTAAAAATCAGTTCTAGGCAGCAGTAATTTTTCTGATGATGTACTTAAGCGCAACGCCGTATACAGGTACGAAAATTATCATATTCGCTGCCAGCTTGACCATATAGTCAAAGGTTGCAATCTCCACCCAGTGCTCAGCCATAAACGCATCATTGGTACCGCAGAAGGCAATGGCGAAGAATACATAGGTATCAATCAGATTTCCCAGAATTGATGAGGAAACCGGTGCAGGCCACTATAGCTTAAGTTCTCGTAATCTCTGGAATACCAGAATGTCGCACAGCTGACCCAGAATATAGGCTGACAGTGAGGCAATGGTAATTCTGAAGACAAAGTATGAGAACTGAGACAGGTTTGTCAGTCCCTGGAAATCACCATGTTCAAACAGAGTTCCAATCAGATAGGAAACAATCAGACCTGGAATAGTAGCCAGAAAAACAATCTTTCTTGCTCTAATTTTTCCAAAGATTCTGACAGTCAGATCTGTAGTAAGGAAGACGAAAGGATAGGTGAAGGTACCCACGGTTGTTACGATTCCAAATAGTTCTAAAGGAATCTGCACAGCGTAGTTACTGACAACAAGGATAATAATATGTGTAAACCAAAGCTTATAAAAAGGGAAAGAAAATTTGTCCATTTTGTATTTTCATTTCAGGATTAATTAAAAGAAAGAACCTAGCAGAACGCTAAGGTCCGCCGTAAAGTGAGCTTATTCTAATCCTTTTTTTGATATATTTCACACTTTTTTATGCATAAACGTTCTCGTTGACCAGTTTTTTTTTAACCTGAAAGTAGGCTCATGAACACTCGCTAACCGATTTTTCTCCTTTTTGGGGCGATTTTATTATCGAATTTTGTTGAAAATATAGGGAGAATCCTGTTATTACGTGAAGAAATTCACGTTTTTTTATTTCATTTTAACGAGTAACCATGTTATAATAAACAACAATATATAAGCACTTGTTATATTTAGAGGCACTGTCATGGCTAGACCAATCAAGGGTGACATTAGAGTTGAAACAACCAAGGTTCGTAAATCAGATAAACTTACCTATGTGTATGAGCGAACCGTAAAATATAACCCCAAGCTACGCCGTAACGAAATACTTTCCAGCAAGCTAATAGGCAAGATAACTCCAGATAGTAATGGGGAAGTTATTCCTACCAAGTTCAGAGCCAAGCCTAAGACTAAAGAATCACAGGAAATATCACGTCATCACATGGGCATGATGTCGCTGCTTGAATGGGTTGGTACTGCAACCGGTATTGATGACGACCTGAAACAGGTTATGCCGGAGGAGGTTTATGGCCCTTTGGCTGACAGAATAAGTGCCATTGCCAGATTCTGGATTGCAACCGGAGGAGACAGTCTGCCTGATATGTACGCCTGGCAGGTTAAGCATGGTATTTCACCAGAGAAAATGATTAGTGAAGACATTTATCATGATGTTTTTGAGAAGCTTGGTACTAATGAGAGTTTAATCCAGAATTACTTCAGATTAAGAGCCTCAAGGCTGGACAGCAGGGACTCTATCGCTTATGACAGTACAACTATATCTACCTACTCTGATAGTCTTTCTCAGGCCAGGTACGGATATAATAAAGAGCATGATGGACTTCCTACTATCAAAGTGCTGACTCTTTATTCTCTTAATACTGAACAGCCCTTTGCATACTGGTCTCAGCCCGGAAATATCCCTGATTCAATCTGCGTAGAGAATGCTTTAAAACAGCTTGACTTCCTTGATATTGATAAGCCAATGGTTGTCACCGACAACGGTTTCTGTACACAGGATAACATCGTCTCATATATTCAGGACCACACCAGATTTGCCTCTAGAATTACCAGAAACGATGGCAAATGGGTAAGTGATACCATAGATAAACACTTACCAGACCTTGATGACATAAACAATGTTATTGATTTCGATGAAGACATTGCCGGTGTATGCACCACTGTAAGGCCAATGCTTTCATATACCGCCAAATATACCAGTGCAAATCATAAAAAAGGTGAACATGTTTCTCTTACTCCTAGACTATACCTGGGAATATTCCGCAGCCGCAGCCGACGTTTTGAAGCTGAACGCATTCTTACGAAAGAGCTGTATGAATTAAAAAGAATGATTGAGGAAGGCAAAGAAGATCTGCTCAGTGAAGCAGCCATGAACAAAGCTATTAAGTACCTTAACTGGTCATCCAGTCGCTCTGGAAAGATTAAGGTATCTTTCAATAAAGAAGCTGTTGATGAGGCAAAGAAATACATGGGGATTTTCTCTATGTGCTCCAATAGAGTCAATTCAGCATCAGAGCTTTTAAAACTTGGACGTAAACGCGAACATATTGAAGATATGTTTGAGCTTCTAAAACAGAAAACAGATGGCAACAAACCTAGAGTTCACGACAGCGACCGCCTCAGAGGTAGACAGTTTGTACAGTTTATTGCATTAAGCTATTACGATTATCTGTATAAAAAGATTAAAGATCTTAAGTCAAAGCTTGGCAAGCCAAATGGAGATGCCAAACATGACTTAAAGCAGAATCTCAAGGAGGAAAACTCGCTGCTAAAGTGGCTAAGAAACACTTCCCTAAATGAGATCCTTCAGTGGTTTGATGCTGTTGATTTGATTCGACTAACAGGAAAGAAACATCAGAATCTGAACCTTATAACAGAAACAACAAAACGCGATAGAATGTTTCTGGAGAATATCGGTTACTACGGTGAACTGAATCATACAGCCAAAGCATAATATATGCCGGTTCACCTAAATATTTAACAAGTGACCTTTAGCCTACTTTCAGGGTATACTTGTTGCTTTCGATGATATCCCTCATTTTTCTGGTGATTTCGTTTGCAACAGTCATTCTTTCTGAAGC
>JAEEGF010939822.1_pt1 | contig 10463 bp, 8 predicted proteins | sample 9134171 | NCBI WGS metagenome assembly JAEEGF01 (sample SAMN16246542, study PRJNA631951) | gut metagenome | biome: gut microbiome; feature: rumen; material: AP-attached | host: Bos | place: Iran: Karaj | collected 2018-10 | reverse complement strand
GCACCCATCACGAAGTACCTGCAGAAGGGCATTGAGGTGGCTCTCGGAACCGACGGGGCTTCTTCGAACAACTGCCTCGACTTCTTCAGGGAGATGTTCCTTGTGACCGGCCTCGCTAAGCTTCGAGACAACGACCCGAAAGCGGTTGATGCCTATGAAGTACTCAAGATGGCATGCGTGAACAGCTCTCATGCCATGGGACTTTTTGATAATGACGCGCTCGCACCCGGAAAGCTCGCCGACATCGTGATGATCGATCTCAAGCAGCCCAACATGCAACCGCTCCTCAACATCAGGAAGAACATCGTCTACAGCGGTTCAAAGAGCAACGTCAAGATGACCATGATCGACGGCAAGATCCTCTACAGGGACGGTCGTTTCTGCAGCGATATCAACACTGATGAGATCTACGACAGATGCAACGAGATAACCGCACGTCTGAAGGATATCTGAATCGCAACAGACGTGCGTAAGGCGAAATACGACATAGCAATCTTACAGAGTTTGTTTGATGTCTGAAAAACAGCTTATGATCCTGTACGTTTATCGTGTTTATGGGTCCTAAGCTGTTTTTTGCTGAATAGCAAGAAGCGACAGCGACAACACGGACGAAAAAACACCGCTTCTTAAATAGAAAAAAATAGATTGAATAATTGCGTTATGCGTAGTATAATACAAGAGTTCCTTATCTTATTTCGGCAAATACACGAATGACAAATTGACATGTTTTAGTCGTGGGACGTGCCTCGTTTTATCAAAAAGGAGACAGAAATCTATGAGAAGTACAGTTAAGTCAAGCAAGGCAAGAGATGTTGCCACTGCCGTTTCGGAAGTATTTGACTCGGCATCCGATCCGATGGGTATCATCTTTATGTCGGATTATTCACGTTTTAATGACATAACAAAATTACTGCATGAAAAATACCCCAATGCGCAGTTGATCGGTACAGCCGGAACTGTTTATCACGGAAACTGTATTGATGACAATTCTATTCTGGTTGTGACGCAGATCGTGGGAGATGCGGCGGTTTCGGCAGGGCTGATCGGAAACCTGTCAAAGTCACCGTTAAGTGATATGTACAAGCTGTCCGAGAGTGTTCAGAAAGTGAATCCGCGTACGGAAGATACCGTTTGCATCGAATTCTGCACGACAAATGAGGAAGTGCTTGTTTCTTCCATGAATGTTGTACTTAAGCCCGCGAATGTATCACTTGCGGGAGGCACGGTGTTTGGCGCGCCGGAAGGGAAACCTTCGCTTGTTGCTTACGGCGGAGAAGTGTACTGTGATGCATGTGCATATATGGTTATCAAAAACCTTTCGGGAAAAGCGTATGTTATCAGGGAGAATATTTATGATCGTGCCGGCGGACCCGCACATATAGCAACTAAAGTGAATCTTGCAAAGAAGGAAGTCACCGAACTCGATCATCGACCCGCAGCCGATGTTTATATGAATGAGACGGGAGTGGCGAGAAATGAGATTGTTAATCATGTAATGCAGGCTCCGTTCGGAAGAGTAGTGGATAACGAGATCTATATTTCATCCATGAACGGCGTTGACGGCAAAGGGGCGATAACCAATTACAAGAAGATCAACCAGAATGATGCACTTTATATTCTTAAACTTCTTGATTACCGCGAAATAAATGAGCAGACCCGGAAACAGATACAGTCAAAGACTTCGAGACCTTCTCTTATTTTCTCGGTTAATTGTATCTACCGCTATCTGCTGTTCAAGCAGGAAGGATATTTGAATGATTTTCTGACTGCCATGTCGAAACTCGGTCCGTTTGCCGGTTATATCGGCGGAGGTGAGCAGTTTAATCGCCAGCATGTAAACCAGACGATGGTTTGTGCGGTTTTTGAATGATCAGCGAGGAGGTCTTATATGTTTTTGAGAAAGAAAAAAGATGTGACTGAGATAACGGATGCTGTTAAACAAAGCACTCCCACAGATTTACGCAAGTGTTTGTCTCCCATCACGGAATCGAGCAGATACCTTCTTTCGGAGAAGGAGAAGCTTCAGCAGGATGGGGAAGATTTTAACAGTATCAGCTACGCAATTGATGCATTGGATGCGCAGGACACAAAGGTAAAAGAATCCGTCGATAATTTCCGCAAGCAATTCGATGGTGTAAGCGCGGTTACGTCCGAATTTGATGCCATTGTAAAAGACATGCATGATACGGCAGCTACCACGAGTGAAAATATAGGAAAGGTAAGGACGTCTTCGGGATCGGTAAGCACAATGATCTCGTCCGTAAGCGATGCTGTACGCGAATTCCATGAGAATTTTGCGAGCATTATGCAGACAATCGACCAGGTCAACGGAATTGCCAATCAGACCAATCTTCTTGCTCTTAATGCCAATATTGAGGCAGCACGTGCGGGAGAAGCCGGACGAGGATTTGCGGTTGTTGCCGATGAGGTAAACAACCTTGCGGCCGATACCAAAAACCTTGTGGCAACGATAAAAGCCGCGATGGAAACGCTTGAGGCCAATAACAGCAAATTGCTTGAGTCTGTTGAAAAAACCAGAAAAGCAATGAATCAATCTCTCGAATATATCGGTGAAACCGAACAGGTTGTAGGGAATATCACGAATGTTGCCTCCAAGATAAGCGACAAGAATCGGGATATGGAAAAAGCGTTTGATGAATGCAGGAGCTGCCTGCTGGAGGTTGACGGCACGATTGATTCATCACGCAGGTTCTTTGACAACGTCAGTGATTCGCTTAGCACCATGGAAAGAAACATAACGAAGAAGAGTCTGATCTTTGAGGATATGACAAATATCCTTGAGCAGTATCCCGATATAATCGAAAGTGTTTGCAGGAATAATTGATTAAATCAATTGCCGGTATAACACAGGACTGCCGAGCATACATGACATATGTTCATGATGCGCGGCAGTTTTGCGTTATAAACGAAGCCTGTCGGTGCAGATTTGTTTGCGGCCTGTCCGTCGCAATGGACGGAACAGACCTTCACGATCATGATATTGGGACTGTATCTTCGCTGTGAGCTTTGGTAAAATATAGAGTCGGAAACAGCACAAGGAGGAAACTGAGAGATTTGAAAGAATATGACATCATATGCATAGGCACGGCGCTGATAGATTCAATAATAAGAGGTTTTGATCCGAATCCGGTCTCGGCCACGGGATTTTGTGCAAAATCGGGTTCGCTCAATATCGGTGGCGAGGCCGTCAACGTCAGCATCGCAGCGGCAAAGCTCGGGATGCGCACGGGGATCTTATGTTACCTCGGGAACGACTGCGCAGGCGACATGATCGCTAAAACGCTTATGGACAGCGGCGTGGATACCGCTTCTATAGTCCGCACTCCCGGACACTCCACACCTGTGACCACCATGTTCGTGAACGAGGACGGTACGAGAAAGTCGATCACCAACGGCTCGCACTGCTACAACTTTCACCCCGAAGAGCATGTCGCAAGCTTTACGGACGCAAGGGCACTCATCCTCGGATCACTTTTCAGGGCACCGTTTGACGACCCCGGGATCATCCACGCAGTTCTTTCGGCGGCAAAGGAAGCGGGACAGATCGTCTTCGCCGACACCAAGCTCCCGAACTTTAAAGTGCTCGGTCTCAGTGACCTGAAGGAGTCCCTTCCGCTCATAGATTACATCACCCCCAACGAGGACGAAGCAAAGTACTTCTCGGGCAAGGAAGACCCCGATGAGATGGCGGAAGTTTTCCTCGAAGCGGGAGTGAAGAATGTTCTTATCAAGCTCGGCGCAAAAGGCTGTCTCTTCAGATCGAGGAACAAGAGGATCAGGCTCGACGCCTGCAACATAAGCGCGGTTGACGCAACCGGTGCGGGCGACAACCTGATCGCCGGATTTGCTTCGGAGATTCTTCACGGTGCGACCGTCGAAGAAGCCTTGAAATTCGGCAACGCCTGCGGCGCGATCTGCACGACCGCTGTCGGTGCCTCTACGGCACTTAAAAACAGGGAACAGGTAGTTGATTTTATAGGAGAGCGATGTGAATAAGATTCTCATTATTGAAGACGACAGGACGCTGTGCGCGGAGCTGTCCAACCTTCTTGAAAAATCAGGATATGCAGTTGAGTGCATTCGCGACTTCTCTAACGCTTATATGCAGATGGAGGCATCGGACGCCGACCTTATATTGCTCGACATCAGCCTTCCGGGTGAAAACGGAGAGGCGCTTCTGCAGAAGTACCGCAAGGTGAAGGACACACCCGTCATCATGCTCACGAGCCGCACCGAGGACATGGACCAGGTGCTTTCGATGAGCTACGGTGCAGATGACTATATCACCAAGCCCTACAACCCGACTATCCTTCTCCTGCGCATCTCGGCAGTCCTCAAGAGGACCGCGAAGACCGTTCAGACCGAGATGTACAAGGACATCAGAGTGAGCTTTTTAAAGGGCAGCCTCGCACGGGGCGGGCAGGAGCAGGTACTCACGAAGAACGAAATGATCATCTTTCAGGTGCTCTTCGACAGGCAGGGCGAGATCGTCTCGCGCGACGACCTCATGACCGCGCTCTGGGACAACGAGGAGTACATCAATGACAATGCCCTCTCGGTGAACATCAGCAGGCTGCGCGGCAAGCTCGCCGAGCTCGTAGTCCCGGATGCCATAGAAACCAGAAAGAAGCAGGGATATGTATTAAAGTGAGGCGGGGAAGAAAACATGACAGTATCAGGATTCATTAAAGACCGGGTTCCGGGGCTTGTGATAAGAGCGGTCGCACTTGCCGTGATCATCATTTTTCTGGCCGCTTTTGCCGTACCGCTTCAGGCCATCCTTGCCGTAACGGTCGTGTTCGTCATGGCGGCGACGGCCTTTGAGCTGTGGGAATACTATCGCAAAAAGAAGTTTTACAACAGACTTGTAAAGGCGCTCGAGGAGCTCGATAAGAAGTACCTCATCTCCGAAATGCTCGAAGCTCCGGGCTTCCTTGAAGGTGATATCCTCGTCGACACGCTTGTCGAGTGCGACAAGTCGATGGCGGAAAACGTGGCCGCGTACAGAAGACAGAACAAGGAGTTCAGGGAGTACATAGAGCTCTGGGTCCACGAAGCGAAGCTTCCGCTCGCGAGCATGAGGCTCATGTGCCGTCAGAGCCCCGAGATAGAGAACAAGATGGCCGTACAGCTCGGCAGGATCGATGACTATATCGAGAACGTGCTCTACTACGCACGCAGCGAAAATGCGGAGCGCGATTATGTGATCAAGGAGACTTCGCTCAAGAAGACCTTCGGCAACGTCGCCGTGAAGAATCGTGAGGCGCTGCAGATGATCGACGCGAGGCTGGAGACGAGCGGGCTGGAGATAAGCGTTCTGACCGACGGCAAGTGGCTCGAGTTCATCCTCGGGCAGCTCATGGCCAACTCCGTCAAGTACCGCAGCGAGGAAAGACCCGTGGTCATTAACGTATATGCCGAAGAGTCGGGTACCGCGGCTACCCTCCGCTTCCGCGACAACGGTATCGGTATCCCCGCGGCCGATCTGCCGAACGTTTTTGAAAAGTCCTTCACCGGTGCGAACGGCAGGAAGGATTCAAAGTCGACGGGCATGGGGCTTTATATCGTAAAGAACCTCTGCGACCGCCTCGGACACGGGATAAGCATTGAATCCGAGGAAGGCGTGTACACCGAAGTGACGCTGACATTTAACAAAAACGACTTTTATACACCCCGGTGAAACCGACCTTTGCGAAGTCGGTCGGCTCCCCGGGAAAAAGAAAGAGCAGATCTTTACTCGGCGTTCCGTTAGGTTACAAAATTGTAAGATTACGTAAGATTGAAAAAACGACAGACCTGAGCAATTTCATTAAAGTCTTAGGCATAACCGGAAAGACGAAAGGAGCAAATTACTTTTATGGAATTACTTAAGGTACAGCAGATGGAAAAATATTACGGAAGTAAATCAAGCCTCACCAAGGCGATCGATGATATTTCCTTCAATGTCGACGAAGGTGAGTTCGTGGCGATCATGGGCGCATCCGGAAGCGGCAAGACTACACTTCTTAACTGCATTTCTACTATCGACCGTGTGACTGCAGGTCACATCTACCTCGAGGGACAGGACGTGACTGCCCTCAAAGGCAAGGAACTCAACAGGTTCAGACGTGAGAAGCTCGGCTTTATCTTCCAGGACTTCAACCTTCTTGACACGCTCACAGGTTACGAGAACATCTCGCTCGCGCTTTCAATCCAGAAGAGATCGGTCAGCGCGATGGACAAGAGGATCAAAGAGGTTGCGGAGCAGCTCGGTATCACCGATGTGCTTTCGAAATACCCTTATCAGATGTCCGGAGGCCAGAAGCAGAGAGTGGCCTCGGCACGCGCCATCATCACCGACCCGAAGCTCGTCCTTGCCGATGAGCCCACCGGAGCGCTTGACTCAAAGTCTTCGAAGCTGCTTCTCGAGCGCTTCAACTACCTTAACAGGGAGTTTGGCGCGACCATCATGATGGTAACTCACGACAGCTTCTCTGCAAGCTATGCGAGGCGCGTGATCTTCCTCAAGGACGGCAAGATCTTCAGCGAGATCAATCGCGGCAACGACACCAGAAAGCAGTTCTTCGACAAGATCATTGATGTCGTCACTCTATTAGGAGGTGATGTTAGCGATGCTCTTTAAGATACCCCTTCGCAACATCCGCAGGAGCCTGCGTGATTATGCGATCTATTTCTTTACGCTTATAATCGGCGTTTCGATCTTCTACGTATTTAACGCCATCGGCGGACAGGCAGCGACAGTGCTCGTGGACGAAAGCGCGAACGATATCGTAAAGCTGCTCTCGGCCGCCCTTGAGGGCACCAGCGTCTTTGTGGCATTTGTCCTCGCGTTCCTGATCATCTACGCAAGCCGTTTCCTCATGAAGCGCAGGAGCAACGAGTTCGCACTCTATATGATGCTCGGCATGAGCAAGCGCAGGATCTCGGCGATACTTCTTATCGAAACCCTGATGATCGGTATCGGCTCTCTTGCGGTCGGTCTTCTTGTCGGGATCGGGATCTCGCAGCTTATGAGCGCAGTTGTGGCCAACCTTTTTGAAGCCGACATGACGCGCTACCGCTTCTCGATCTCAACCGATGCGATCTGGATGACTGTTTTCTTCTTTGCGATCATGTACATCGCGGTCATGATCTTTAACAGCACCGCCGTGACCAGGATGAAGCTCATCGATCTTATACAGAGCGGGCACAAATCCGAGAAGGTAAGACTGAGGAACCCCGTGCTCTGCGTGATCGTTTTCGCGGTGGCAGCGGTGATCCTGGGGTATGCCTATAAAAGTGTGGGCTGGCCCGACGACTCTTTATCACCGGAGAGCATCCTTGTCTACATCTGCATGGGCATCGTCTCGACCTTCCTGATCTTCTGGTCGGTTTCGGGGCTGATACTCAGGATCCTCATGTCCATAAAGAAGCTCTACCACAAGGGGCTCAACACCTTCACCTTCCGCCAGATCAGCAGCAGGGTCAATACGATGGTGTTCTCGATGAGTGTGATCTGCCTTATGCTTTTTGTCACGATATGCACGCTCACATCAGCATTTTCGATCAGGAATTCGATGAACAAGAACGCGGAGGAACTTTGCCCCGCAGACGTGGAAGTCACGCTTGAGTACATAAGCGTTGAAGGCAAAAGATGCTGCGACGACCTCGACCTGTTTTTCGGGGAAGCCGGTATCGATCCCACGGCGGAACTTAAGGAAAGTGTTCGCTACAGACAGTATAAGGACAAGGCGCTGACCATGGCGGACTTCTTCGGGGACAGGTACGAGGAGATCAAGAGCCGCAACAGCAGGATCTTCTACGACACGGCCGAAAAGATCATGGGGATCGGCGAGTACAACGCAGTCATGAGGCTTTACGGCAAGGATGAGGTCGAGCTCGGTGATAACGAATATGCTGTCATCTGTAATTTCTCGCAGATGCTCGGGATCCGTAACGAGGTACTCGCGGACAAGCCGGACCTTACTGTTTTCGGAACGAAGCTGAGGTCAAGGTATGACAGCTGCATTGACGGGTTCGTCAGCCTGGCCATCGACTATGAAAACCTCGGCATCATCCTTGTGCCCGACAGTGTGGTGGCGGGCCGCGAGACCTACAGCGACAACCTCGTGGGAAAGCACGGCATCACGGACAAGGCTGAGAGGAGCAAGCTCGAGAAAAAGATCCTCGGTGAAGTGAATGATGCGATCGATTTCTGGGCGACAAAGCTTGCACTCGAGCATGATGGCGCCACAGTCCAAGCATACCTTTGGGCGGTCGGAAAGGGTGAGATGCTCACCGCAACTGTCGGTATGAGTGCAATCCTGACATTCCTCGGGCTCTACATAGGACTTGTCTTCCTTATCGCGTGCGGCGCGCTGCTCGCTCTCAAGGAGCTGTCGGGAGCCGTTGACAGCCTTGCGAGGTACGAGATGCTCAGAAAGATCGGAGCGGAAGAAAGGGACATCACATTCTCAATCTTCAAGCAGACAGGGATCTTCTTCCTCATGCCGCTCGTTCTCGCGATCGTGCATTCATTCTTCGGAATGAAGTTCGCGACATATGTCCTCGAGGCTTTCGGTACGTCTGAGCTTTGGAAGTCGATCTTCGTTACATCGGCGGTACTTCTGCTCATTTACGGAGGCTACTTCCTGATAACGTTTATGAGCAGCCGCAGGATCGTCAGAGACAAAGTGTATTAACGATCAGGCATAGGTTCGCCCGGTAACCGAAAGCTTTCATTCCCTGTATCGGGATGCGGTTTTGTCCGGTGTCACGATACGATTTCACCCGTCCGCTTGTTGAAATGACTCTGAGGTGGTAGAATAAGACAACAAGCGTAATGGGTGGTAAGGGTATGGATAATAATTTATATAGAAAGAATCGAAGAAGGGACATCCTGTCCGGGATGGCAGCGGCTCTCAGGAGAGCGGGCGCTGTCCTGGTCATCATGTCGCTTCTTCTTTTGATGTTTGAGAACATCCCGGGCAGCGCGAAGACCAAGATCAGTGCCAAGAAGGTCACGATCGAGGTCGGCGAGAAGTATACGGTGAAGATCAAGGGCCTCTCTTCGGGGAAGACCGCGCAGTGGTCCGTTTCTAAGGCCAAGGTCCTCAAGAAGGTCAAGACGACCCGCACTTCTGTCAAGGTCAAGGGCAAGAAGGTCGGCACTTCTTACGTGACTGCCACCGTCGGCTCCAAGACCTACAAGTGCAAGATCAAAGTCGTGGCAAAGCAGGACACGGTCGAAAAGACGGTTGTCAGGAGCTTTGACGACTTCGACACCTTTGCGGGCGAGGTAGCGGGACTTGTAAAGAGCAACCCCATCAAGGCCGGCTCGGGAACCGCTGCGACCGACAGGTTCGCGACGGCGCGACTCCTTGTCAAGAGAAAGAGCGGCAGTCTGCCTCTCGACGGCATCAACCTCACGGATGCCATTAAAGGAAGCGATAATGTATATGTTATCCAGTTCGACTCGCAGGGCGCAGCGCAGGACGCATTCACGAAGATCTGCGAGCTCGACGATGTTGAATGGGCGGAGCCGGATGCTTATATCGGCACGAGCCTCGAGCTCAATGTCCCCGAAAGGATAGACGGCGGCTACGACCTTGTCTATCCCGATCCCAATGATGTGAATGCAAGTCTCGACCTCGATGATTTCCCGTGGCTCGATCTTCCTGACCTGGGGATCCCCGGACTTGACGATCTGCTTGACCTTTATCCCGGAGTTCCGGGCACTACCGATCCTGACCCCTACGACCCCGGTACACCGGGCACAGGCTACCCCGATCCTTACGATCCCGGCACACCTGTCGTCACCCCGACTCCCGGATATCCCGGCGGCGGGTACACCTCGGACCCGGATCAGTTCCTCTCGTGGGGCGTTACAAAGCTCGGTGCCGATGTCTATGCTCAGACCGTCGGCAGCGGTTCGATCACCGTTGCGGTTGTCGATACCGGCGTGGCGAGCCACCCGTTCCTGACCGGCAGGATCGTTTCGGGCTACGACTATATCGACAACGACACGGATCCCACAGATTATAACTCACACGGAACACACGTTGCGGGTACGATCGTTGATTGTACTCCCGGACTTAATGTCTATATTATGCCCGTCAGGGTTCTCGGCACCGACGGCGGCGGAACCGACACGACAGTCGGTCTCGGCATCAGGTACGCAGCCGACCACGGCGCGAGCGTTGTCAACCTGAGCCTCGGCGGCGGACACAGCAACTATCTCGACGAGAGCGTCAAGTACGCCATCAACAAGGGCGTGACTGTTGTCTGCGCAGCGGGCAATGATTACTCCGACACCGTGTACTCGTGCCCCGCCCACATGACGGAGCCCATAGTTGTCGGCGCAGTTGATATCAACGATGTCAAGGCACAGTTCTCAAATATCGGTAATTCGGTCGACGTGGTTGCACCCGGAGTCGGTATCACGAGCTGCGTCCTCAATGGCG